>JAEEGJ010015594.1_pt1 | contig 17675 bp, 8 predicted proteins | sample 8958761 | NCBI WGS metagenome assembly JAEEGJ01 (sample SAMN16246546, study PRJNA631951) | gut metagenome | biome: gut microbiome; feature: rumen; material: RS-attached | host: Bos | place: Iran: Karaj | collected 2018-10 | reverse complement strand
GTAAAGCGAAAAAAAGTGTAAAACCCTTATATAACTAACTTAATTATTCACCAAATTAAAACATTATGAAAAAATTCTTATTGTTTTTGATGTTTGCGCTGTTCTGCGTCCCGTGGGCGGCGAACGCGCAAGTTTCCATCCCTTACACCGAGGGATTTGAAAACATGAGCTCCGCCGACGACCTTACTGCCGCTGGTTGGATTTCATCCATGTCAAGCACTAATAGCTTTTTAGCTATTGAGACAAGCACTTCAAATGTTAATACTGGCTCCAAAGCCCTTGACATTGACAGCTGGGATGCGACTTCAAGCGATTATGTAATCGTTGGACTGCCTGTCTTTAATGCAGCTATCAACACACTGCAAATTTCTTTTTCGTACAGAGTTACTAGCACATCCGTCGCCGTCGGTTATTTGACCGATGCCTATGATGCGAGCACTTTTGTTTCTTTGCAATCGTATAGCGGTTCTTCGAGTTACACCACGAAAACAGTGGAACTGAGCGAAGCTCCAGCTACAGCTGCCCGTATTGCCATCAAGTACACTGGTTATTACAGATGCTATGTTGATGACATCGAGGTGAAGGCTTTACCCAGCTGTTTGAAGCCTACAAGTGTGACCGCTACCTCCGATGGCAACGTCACTTGGGAAGGCGAAGGACGCACTTGGAACCTCAACTACAAAGCTTCCTCCGCTTCCACTTGGACCGAAGTGAACGGTCTCACCAGCATGAGCTACACCATTCCGGACCTCGCTGGCCTCACTACCTACAGCGTGCGTGTGCAAAATGTGTGCGATGATAACAGCACTACCGACTGGACCTATGCTGACGACTTCACCACCCCGGCTGGTATCCCGTTTGTTGAAGCCTTTAACGCCTCCAGTAAACCTACTGGCTGGTCAATGTACACTGGCCTGCTGAGTAATGTGATGAGCGGCACCGCACTGACTTCCGCCACCTACGGCTGGTCCTTCGGCACCGGCAACGGTGTGTTCGACAGCCATGTCCGTGTCAATATTTACGGTAACAGCTGCAACAAATGGTTGGTCTTGCCCACCTTGGTAATGGAAGACAATGTGCAACTCACTTTCGATATCGCTTTGACAAAATATTCAGGCGATTTACAAGCTATTGATAATACCTTGGGAGAAGACGATAGATTTATCGTATTGATTACTACCGATGGCGGTACTACCTGGAGCATTTTGCGCGAATGGAACAACACAGGATCCGACGATGTTTACAATAACATTGCTTGCAGCGCCATTGGTGAATCCGTGGCCATTAACTTGAGCGACTACGCCGGACAGAGCATTGCTGTGGCGTTCTACGGCGAATCCACCGTAGACGAAACTGGCAGTGACAACTACCTGCACATCGACAACGTGAGCATCGACTACATTCCTTCTTGTGCCAAACCCACTGGCTTAGCCAAGTCTGACGTGACCGCTCACGAAGCCACCATAACCTGGACCTCCGATGCTGCCGCTTGGCAGGTTCAGCTGAACGAAGAAGACCCCATTGATGTGACCGAAGCCACTTACACTTTCACCGGCCTTAATCCCGAGACCGCCTACACTGCTAAGGTGCGCGCCAACTGCAGTGGTACTTACAGCGATTGGACCAACTCCGTGAGTTTTACCACCACTATCGCTTGCCCCGCTCCCACCAATCTTACTGTGACTCCCAACGCCCTGACCGCTACCTTCACGTGGGAAAGCAATGCTGGCGAATGGGAAGTGGCCTACGCCACCGATGCCGATGCTGACCCTGCAGAGAACATTGCTGGCACAGCCAATGATGCCACTTACACGGTGAGAGACCTCGAACTCGGCGACTACTATTTCTGGGTGCGCGCCAATTGCGGCGAACTGGACGGCAACAGCACATGGGCCGGCCCCGCCAGCGTGCATATCGGTTATTGCGTGCCTAACCCGTCAAGCAGAGACGGCAAGGGTATCACGAGTGTGGTATTTGGCACAGGCGACTATCTGGTGAACAATGTTGACGAGACCAACGGTCTGCCCGCATCTTCACCTTACTATGGCGACTACTCCTCCATGGTTGGTGCCATGCAGGCTAGTGTGGAATCCACTGTCTCCATCACTTACGCTACGGGTTCCGGCACTGTTTACAGCTATGGTACCATTATTTGGGTGGACTGGGACAACAGTATGAGCTTCGAAGACAGCGAGATTGTCTATACTGGTACAAGTAATCAAGGTACGGGTGGTGTCCCGCAAGTGCTTGATGCTACCTTCATCGTTCCCGTTAACCAAGCTACGGGCGAATATCGTATGCGTATCGCTGGTGCTGATAGCTATTTCGACAGCTATATTGGTGGTACCGCCACAGGAAATCATAGCGCTTGTTTCTCAAGCTCATACGCTGTGTGTCACGACTACACCCTGCGTGTGCTTGAGGCTCCTTCCTGCCTGACGCCTACTGGCTTGGCCGCTTCTGACGTGACCGCCCACGAAGCCACCATCACCTGGACTTCCGATGCCACCGCATGGCAGGTTCAACTGAACGAGGAAGACCCGATTGACGTGGAAGAAGCTACCTACACTTTCGAAAACCTCGCCCCTGAAACCACATACACTGCCAAGGTGCGCGCCAACTGCAACGGCACCTACAGCGAATGGACTAACTTTGTGAGCTTCACCACCACCGTTGCTTGTCCCGCTCCTACCAATGTGGCAGTGAACGGCAACTTGTTTGCTGTTATCACTTGGGAAGGCGTAGCTGATGATTTCAGGATAGCTTACTCTACGGATAACACCGTCGATCCCGAAGAGAACATTATTGCCACCGTTGTTGTTAACCCTGAACTCGGTGGAGAGAATACGTACAGTTTATATAACGATCCCAACGTCAACCTGGCGGAAGGAGACCACTACGTTTGGGTACGCTGCACCTGCGATGGTGAAGGTAACAGCGCATGGACCGGCCCTGTCGCTTTCCATGTTGGCTACTGTACGCCTAACCCCACTTCACATGACGGAAGTGGTATTACTGGAGTTTCTTTCGGTATGGGCGACTATGTTGTTGAAAACGGCGGTGAAGACACCAGTATTCCTGCTACATCTCCTTACTATGGAGACTATACAGATATGATAGGTGCAGTACAAGCTGGTGTTGAATCAACCATCGCCATCACCACTGCTACTGGCAGCTATCCTTACACTTTCGTCATTTGGGTTGACTTTAACGGTAACATGGATTTTGAGGACAGCGAGATTGTTTATATAGGCAAAGCCTCCTCTGGTGCTGGTACCCACAATGCCACCATCACTGTTCCTGCTGACCAAGAATTGGGTGATTATCGTATGCGTATCTATGGAGCCGACTCTTATTTCAACAGCTTCTATAACAGTGGCAATACTAACTGGGATGCCGCCCACGACCCGTGTGCCAGCGGCGGCTATAGGCAAGCCAACGACTACACCCTGCGTGTGCTTGAGGCTCCTTCCTGTCTGACTCCCACTGGCCTTGCCGTGAACTACACTGGCGGCAATACCGCTGAAGTAACCTGGGAAGGTGAAGCCGAAACCTATAATCTTTATGTAAACCAAGAGGTGTATAATAATATCACCAGCCCTTATCCTCTTGAGAGTCTTGAACTTGCTACCACTTACACACTGCAAGTTGAGGCCAATTGCGATGACGAAACCAGTGAATTGAGCAACCCCGTTAGCTTTACCACCGATCTCTGCTTGCCTGAGAATATGTGCGAAATCAGTTACAGCTTCACCGACCAATATAATGACAGTTGGAACAGTGCATACATGAACATTGTGGATGCAACAACAGAAGAAGTGCTCTATGAACTGACTATGCCTAGTGTCCAGGGACCTTACGAAGGCTCTTTCAATGTTTGCGACGGCCGCGATATCCAATTCGTTTGGGTGAGCGGAAGCTATCCTAGAGAATGTGGCTACACCTTCACTCACAATGGCGAGACTATCCTTGAAAAGGCTACAAATTCAGCAGCTCCCGCCGCAGGTGTTGTCCTCACCTACACCGTGAATTGCACAGCTTCCGCTTGCGGCAAGATCCTCGTGGACGCTCAGAATCCTGAATGGAGCGAGGATTTCGAGGGTTATGACGTCACCACCACCCTCCCTGAACGCTGGACGGGTGTTTTGCCAACTTGCTGGACGGTTCCTGTACAGTACACGGGTACCATTGACACGCTGCCTCAGCTGTATCAGGGCTTCAACACCACCGATGAAGGTCAGTACACCCTGCGCATGCACTTCCGCTATCTGCTGGCTATGCCAGAACTTGACGAGACTGTTGACCTCGGCAAGGTTCGCCTGAACCTGAACGTCCGTCAGCCGTACTATAAGTACAAACTGCAGATCGGTGTCATCACCGACATGGACAATCCGGAGACGTCATTCGTGCCCGTGGCCGTGGTGAACAACAGCGGCAAGGACATGACGAACTTTGAGTGCGGCTTTGCCAGCGTCAGTGATCTCGTCGGTGCGGGCCGTCACATTGCCTTCAAGAACATTGGCAACTCCTCAAGCGACCAATACTGCACCAACTATTTGGATGATGTCACGCTGATCTACGTTAACGAGGAAAACTGTCTGATGTCACCGGACACCACGATCACCTTTGAGGGTTTGACCACTCTGAGTGGTGCCACGGGTGTGGAACCGAAATGCTGGGAAGTGATCACGCCGGATGTGGAACTTACGTCCACCACGAAACCACAGTTGTATCGTGGGTTCAACAGCACCGAAGGCGGCCACTACTCACTGCGCATGATGAACCGTTGTGTCTATGCAATGCCAGAGTTTGACGAGGAGTATCCTATAGAGAACCTCACGATGACGCTCAAGCTGCGCCAGTCCAATTCCCTGTATCGCCTGCAAGTGGGTGTGGTTGACGAACAGGGTGTCTTCACGGTTGTGAAGACCCTCAAGAGCGGCACGACAATGGAGGCGAAGACGGTTAGTTTCGCAAACTGTCCAGTCAGCGGCCGTATCGCGTTCCGCAACACGCTGGTTCCTGGCACGGGCATGAGCACCGACTATCTGGACTACAGCTACAACTACATCGACGACATCAATTTCGTTATCGGCGAAGAAGCCAAAGCAGAGGTGAGTATTGCCGAAGCAATGGAATCTGAATTAGACATTGAGGTGTATCCGAACCCGACGAAAGACGTTGTCAATGTAGAATGTACAATGAACAATGTACAATGTTCGGGAATCGAGATTGTTGACGTGTATGGTAAAATCATCACAACGGTTGACCAAACTGCGACCCAAATTAACGTCTCTGGTCTCGCCGCCGGTATGTATTTCGTGCGCGTGACCACGGATAGGGGAGTGGTGACGAAACCGTTCGTCAAGAAATAGTTAGCAGGTAGTAGTTAGCAGTTAAGGGCGGGGAGGGATCCTCGCCCTTTTTGGTTCGTTTTTTAGGGCCAAGAAGTTCAAAGTTCAAGTCCAATCATCACATCTTCTTTTTCATCATCCTTCATCGTATAAAAAAAAATGTATTTTTGCAGGTTAAAATTTATTCGCCAATCAATAATTAATAATCAAAAAAAATCATCAAAATACCAACTTAAATTACAAGTAAAATGAAAAAAGTACTAGTCTTTATGTTGCTGTTAGTCATTGGCTTAAGTGCCATGGCGCAGCAACGAATCCAGTTGCGTTCGGTCGATAAGGCTGAATGCGTGAGCAGCGACATGACGAGCCTGCGGGCGTCGTTCTCGTTCTCAACCATTGAGGCGGAAGACTACCAGAGCGAAAAAGGCACCTTCTCGAGGCTCAGTCTTCCTAACACCGTTATCGGCGGTAACGAGGGTGACCCTCAGATTCCCGTCTTTAACGAACTTATCGCCGTGCCTTTCGGTGCCACCCCGCGCATTGAAATCACGAGTTTTAGCACTACGGAATACCGTCTTGCTGACTATGACATGAAGACGTTGGTGCCGCGCCAACCTTCGTTGCGTAAGGACCAACGCCCCGAAGATGTGCCTTTCGTCATGAACGAGGCCGCCTACCAGTCAAACCGTACCTTCCGCAACACGCCTAAGGCTGTTGTTGAGGTGGTAGGTACCATGCGTGGCGTGCGCCTTGGCAAGATGACTATCGAGCCTGTGAGCTACGATCCCGTCAACAACACCATCCGTGTGTTCAACGACATCGAAGTCACCGTCCACTTCGACGGTGCTAATGTCCGAGCCACAAAGCAGAAACTGGTTGATACCTACAGCCCTTATTTCGATGTTGTTTATGCCCAGTTGTTCAACAGCAGAATGACGAGAGATGCCTATTCCGAGCATCCCGACCTGTACACCACACCGGTGAAGATGATTGTCATCACCTCCGAGACCTACGCCAACAACGCCACTTTCCAAGAATGGGTGAACTGGAAGAAACAAAAGGGTATCTACACAACGGTTTATACCACTGCTACCACGGGAACGACTGCAGCGAACATCAAGAGTTTCATCCGTAACAAGTACAACACCGAAGCTCCTACTTTCGTGGTTATCGTTGGCGATGTGGATGCTGTCACTTATAGCTTAAGCAGTTCGACGACCTCCAAGGTTACCGACCTGTACTATTCCACCACTGATGACAACGACCTCTGGCCTGAGATGTTCTTGAGTCGTATGCCGATTTCAACCACTAAGGAATTGGAAAACTTGCTCAACAAGATCATGACCTACGAGAAATACACCATGGCCGATCCTTCCTACTTGAGCAATGTGTTGCTTATCGCTGGTTCCGATGGCACGTGGAATCCGAGAGTGGGACAGCCTACCATCAACTACGCCGCCGACAACTATTTCAATACAGCACATGGCTTCGTCAATGTCTATAAATACCTCGATTCCTACACCAACTGCTACAACAACATGAATACGGGTATCGGCTTCGCAAACTATACCGCCCATGGTGGTGAAACAGGTTGGTCGGGTCCCTCATTCTCCGTAAGCAATGCCAATAGTTTGACCAATAACGACAAATATTTCTGGGCGATGGGCAACTGCTGTCTGGCTGCCAACTGGGGTTACAACGGTACCTGCCTTGCCGAGGCTTTGCTGAGAGGTGAAAGCAAAGGCGCTTTCGGTTACATTGGCTCCTGCCCTGAGACCTATTGGTGGGAAGACTACTACTTTGGTGTAGGTGCCACCACGGTCACAAATGCCACACCTTCCATGTCACAAACCCAAACGGGTGCCTATGACGGCATGTTCATGGATAATATGTATAATACCTTGAACTCCGTACCTTTCTTAGGCAACATCGCCGTGGCATACGCCCATGCCAACAGCTATACTTCCAGTGTGACCGACAAATACTATTGGGAGGCTTATCATACTTTGGGCGACGGTTCCGTGATGCCTTATCACGTTCAGCCAGCTGCCAACAACGTGAGCCACTCTTCAACTATCGCTATCGGTGTGACTTCCTTTGCCGTTAGTGCTGATGCTGGTTCGTATGTGTCCATCACCAAAAACAACGAAATCCTCGGTGTGGCTCAAGTGCCTGCTTCAGGAACCGTCAATGTACCGATTTCCGGTCTCAACTCAGCAGGCGATGTTATGATTGTGGTCACACGCCAGCAACGCCAGCCTTATATCACGACTATCCAGGCCATCTCTGCCAACGGTCCATACATCAGCCTTGAAAGTTATACACCAAATACCGCCCATGTAGGCGACAACACTGCCTTGAGCCTCACCTTCAAGAACGTGGGTACCCAAGCCACTTCGGGTACGGCTACCGTGACCTTGTCTTCTTCGGATGCCTCTTTCAGCGTTAACAACAGAACCTTCAATGCCTTGGCTGCCAATGCCACGACCACAGTGAGCGGCTTCCAGTTCAGCATTAATGCAGGCGTTGCCGACGGCACCCCGGTGAGCATCCATTACAGTGTCGCCAACGGCAGCAACACTTGGGAAGGGAACTTCAACGTCACCGCAGGTGAAGCTGTGCTGGAATATGCGGGAATGTCCTGGGACGGCGGTTTTGAACCGGGCCAGACCCTCACCCTGAACGCGAAGTTCAAGAACACGGGCCATTATCAGGCCACCAACGCCATAGCACAGATTGCCTCGACCAGCAACTATCTCAGTATTGCAAACTCTACGGTCAACGTGGGTACGATCGCCGTTGGCCAAGAAGTGACCGTCCCGTTTACCGTCACCATCTCTGCTAACTGTCCGGAGAGTGCCATAATACCGGTCACCTTTATGATGACCGCCGACGGCAACCTCAGCGTGACAGGCAACGAGACCTTGAAGAACGCCTGTAACATCTACTTTGATCTTTCCGATACCTACGGTGACGGATGGAACGGTGCCAGCCTGAATGTGTCGTTCAGCGATGGCACGGCTGCTCAGACGCTTACCATCGGCAGCGGTAATTCTGCATCCTACACGATCGAAGTGGGCAACGGCACCCATGTCACCTTAACATGGGTTTCAGGCAGCTACGATGGCGAGTGCTCTTTCACGGTAAACTATGAAGGCGATCTTGTTATTTACTCGCAAACTGCCAGACCTACTGCGGGTGTCCTCTATGAGTTCGACTGCAACTGCGCAGCTGCATCACAGACCTTTATGGTCACTGTCACTTCGAGCAACACCGCACAAGGTACGGTGAGCGGTGGCGGTGAATTCGGCTTTGGTCAATCATGTACTGTGACTGCCACGCCTTCAGAGGGTTATATGTTCAATGGCTGGACCATGAATGGCGAGATGGTTTCCTCAGCCTCTCCCTATACTTTCATCGTCAACAGTGATATGAACTTGGTGGCCAACTTTGCTGAAGGCAACCAAATTGGTTCCGGAGATGCAACATCCGACTTTCTTCCCAGCTATAGTTATTACAAATACGGGCTTTCACAACAAATCTATACCCCTCAGGAACTTGGATCCGCCGGCACAATTACTGGCATAGCATTATATAATGCCGGAGCAGAGAAGACACGTTCCTATAACTTCTACATGAAGGCTACTACCAAGAGCAGCTTCACATCCGCTACCGATTGGGTGACCGTCTCAGCCTCCGACCAAGTGTACAGCGGCAGTGTTACCATGGTCGCCAATGATTGGACCTGGATTACTTTTGATACGCCATTTGAATACAATGGTGTATCCAACCTTATCCTTGTTGCTGATGACAATTCGGGTGCTTGGACCAGTTCGCCTCACATGAGTTGCCGTGTGTTTGATGCTACTAGCCAAGCACTTTATGTGTATACTGATGATAGCGACTACGACCCCAGCAATCCGTCATCCTACAGTGGCACGGTGCTTTCAGTGAAGAACCAGATCCGTTTTGCTAAGGAGATAGTGGTTGCTGAGTGTTTGGCTCCCACGGATCTTGCTGCCACAGAGATTAACCATCAAAGCGCGATGTTGAACTGGAACGGCGAAGCCGATTCCTGGAAGGTGGCTTATAAGACATCTACCGCTTCACAGTTCACAGAAGTCCCTGTCAATACGAATTCTTACTCTTTGACCGGACTTCTGCCCGAAACGTCATACACGGTGAAGGTGGCCGCTGTCTGTGGTGACGAGACCGTATGGAGCGAACCCATCAGCTTTACCACGCTTCAAATGCCTTGTGCTGCTCCCACAGCTCTTACAGCTGCCAATGTGACGAGTACTACCGCTTCCTTGAGCTGGACAGAGACTGGCACAGCCACAAGCTGGGTGCTGCAATACGGCACGGATGACGCTTTCGCCAATGGCACCTATACTGAAAAGACCGTGAACGGCACGCCTGCTTATGAACTTGTCGGACTCATTGCTGAAACCCAATATTATGCTCGTGTGAAATCCGCATGCAGTGCCAATAACCAGAGCGACTGGAGCAACACCTGCACGTTCCTTCCTTCTATTTATGTGGTCATCGGCTCCGGTACGGGTACCAATAATTTCCTGCCGACGAACGTCAATAACAAATATTCCATGACGCAGCAGATCTACACTGTTGAGGAATTGGGCGAAGCGGGTGACATTTTGAGCCTTGACTTCTATAAGAACAATACCGTGGTAGCTTCTCGTAAGCTGGATATCTACATAGTGAATACCGACAAGAGCAGTTTCACGGGCTCCAATGACTGGATTCCCGTCACAGCTGCCAACAAAGTGTTCAGCGGTACAGTGAGTTTCAATGACAACTCTTGGACGACCATCACGCTTGACCGACCGTTCAGATATGAAGGTACCAGCAATGTCGCTATTGTCGTGGACGACAACACGGGTCTTGTGAAGTCCAGTACCCCGTTCCTGGTGTTCCCGGCTTCAAATCAGGCTATTCGCATCAGTAGCAACACGACGAACTACAATGTTGTTACCGCAAGCAACTATACCGGAACAGTTTTGTCATCCAAGAACCAGATGCGCATTGTCAAGGGAGAGCTGGGACCGTTCTGTCCAGCACCCACGGAAGTTGCAGTATCTGTGACCGGCCGCCACAGCGCAGTGGTGACATGGACGGAGAATGGCGAGGCTACCTCTTGGATGGTTGCCTACCGTTCTGCAACCGAGAATCGCTTCGCCGAAGTGGAAGTTTCGGAGAATACCTATACTATGACAGGCCTGTCCATTGAAACGAACTATGTCGTCAAGGTACGCCCTGTCTGTGAGGATGCTACCGAAAGCTGGAGCGAAGAGAAGACATTCACCACGGAAGGTTGCTACACGATTTCTCCGGATGCTCAGGAATCTGGCAAGTGGACGGAGGATTTCGACAGCTACACGACCTCGACCGCAACGGAGACGGGCGTACAGCCCGACTGTTGGGAGGTGCTTATCCCGGATGCGACGCTCACTTCTTCCACGAAGCCTCAGTTGTATCGCGGCTATGCGACGAGCGGCAGCTACTCTTTGCGAATGAAGAACCGCTGCTTGTATGCCATGCCTTCACTTGACGAGGACGTTCCGGTCAATGCGCTGCAGATGAAGTTCAACCTGCGCCAGCCCAATTCCATCTACCGTCTGCAAGTGGGCGTGGTGAACGAGAACGGCGAGTTCAAGGTGGTGAAGACGATCAACAATGCGAGTACGGGCAAGGAGCCTGTCACGGTGGATTTCACCGACTATAGTGGCGGCGGTCACCGCATCGCATTCCGCAACACCCTTGCCAATGGGTCCAATTTAGCCTACAGCTATAACTACATCGACGACATCGAGATAGGATACGCCAACTCATGTGAGATCGCGGTTCTGCAATACACGGAGAATTTCGACAGCTACACGACCACGACCGCAACGGAGACGGGTGTCCAGCCCGACTGCTGGGAGGTGATCACGGAGGACGTAGCGCTGACCGAAGCCACGATGCCTCAGTTGTATCGCGGTTACGCGACGAGCGGCAGTTACTCTTTGCGCATGAAGAACCGTTGTGTCTATGCGATGAGGCCTTTGAGCGCGAACATTAATGTGGGCGATTTGACGATGACGTTCAACCTGCGTCAGGCCAAGTCCATCTACCGTCTGCAAGTGGGTGTGCTGAACGAGAACGGTGAATTCACGGTGGTGAAGACGTTAAAGTGCAGCAACACGAGTAATATGGAGGCCAAGACGGTGAACTTCTCCGGTTACACGGGCAACCGCATCGCGTTCCGCAACACGTTGGTGCCGGGCACGGGCATGAGTACGGATTATTTGGACTACAGCGTCAACTACATTGACAACATCCACCTCGACTATACCGCAGTGTCCAAGCAGGATGTGAATGACGAGAACATGATCGATGCGAATGCTGACATGGAGAATATCGTGGTGTATCCGAACCCGACGACGGGCGAGTTGTACATCGACGCTGTGGGCATCCAGAAGGTGGAATGTTACAACCAGATGGGGCAGCTCGTGCGCGTGTATGACAACGTCCTCAACAGTATTGCCCTTAATGACCTTTCACAGGGAATCTATACGCTTCGCATCACCGTGCCGCAGGGCGTGGCTGTGCGGAAGGTGGTAAAACGGTAATTTTTAATTGATATTAAATGCTGGTGTGTTAACAGGTTAACGTGCCAGCATTTAATGAAATTAATGATTACTAATGTGTTAAATAGTAATTTTGATTTTTGTTTTTCGTTCAAATGTAGAGACGTTTCAAAAAACGTCTCTACATATTTTAAACGCAATTATAATTACTGCTAAATTCAATGTTTTTTTGAAAACGACAACCGTTTTGACAGTTTGAGCAGAACTTGCAAAGTGATTTCGAAGTGAGGGATAGAAATAATTACAGCACTGCACTCTAACGAAAAAATCGTATCTTTGCCAAACAAAATTCACGATTATGGCATTCACGTTTTTCAACAACAGAGAACCCCGGCAGTTCAACTACAAACCCAGATTTTACGACCCGAAGAAAGAAGAATCCACCGGCGACGCACGGAGAGATTTCGCCCGCAACCTCCACGACGAGTGGCAAAGCAAGCGCAACCATACCGGCGAAAAAAAGAACAACTCTTCGATAACCATCCTTTTCATGATATTCTTTGTGATCGTGCTCGCCCTCGTACTCTGGAAATTCTTCTAACCTTTAACCCTTAACCCTTAACCAAATGGAAGACATCATACGCCTGCTGCCCGATGCGGTGGCGAACCAGATAGCGGCCGGAGAGGTCGTGCAGCGACCCGCCTCCGTGGTCAAGGAGCTGCTTGAGAACGCCGTGGATGCCGGCGCAACCCAGATCCAACTCATCATCAAGGATGCCGGCAAAACGCTCATCCAGGTGACCGACAACGGCAAAGGCATGTCGTTCAACGACGCGCGCCTCTGCTTCGAGCGACACGCCACCTCAAAGCTGCGCAAGGCCGACGACCTGTTCCACATCTGCACCAAGGGATTCCGCGGCGAGGCCCTCGCCTCCATCGCGGCCATCGCGCACGTGGAACTCAAAACCAAACCCGCCGCCGACGAGATGGGCACCCTCGTGCTCATCGAAGGCGCCGACATCAAGGAACATGCGCCCGTCACCTGCGCTGACGGCACCTCCATCGCCGTCAAAAACCTCTTCTTCAACGTGCCCGCCCGCCGAAACTTCCTCAAGTCCGACAAGGTGGAGCTCACACACATCGAAGAGGAATTTTATCGTGTCGCGCTCATCCACCACGACCTCACCTTCCAATACTATAATGACGGCAAGCTCGTCTTGCTGCTGCCCGCCTCCAACATGCGCCAGCGCATCGTCAACGTTTTCGGTCAGCATTTCAACGACAAACTTTTCCCCGTGGAGCTCAACCACGAGCTGATGCGCGTCACCGGCTTCATCGCCAAACCCGAAAACGCCAAGCGGAAAAGCGAGCAGTACATGTTTGTCAACCATCGCTACGTGCGCCACAGTCTGCTCAATTTCGCGGTCGAGAAGGCGTACGCCGACCTCATCCCGCAGGGTTCGCACCCCGCCTACTTTATCGCCCTCGAAATCGACCCCGCCATGATCGACGTCAACGTCAGCCCCACCAAAGTGGAGGTCAAGTTGCAGGACGAGCGGTTGTTCTTCGGGTTCCTCAACTCCACGGTGAAGAAAGCCCTCGGCACTATGTCGCTCACCCCGATGATCGACTTTGACGACTCTTTTCCCGACATTATCACAGACCGTCCCGAGAACAAAGAAATAATCACGCCCACCATCCGCACGAATCCCAACTACAATCCCTTCGACAAAGTGCCGGAAAAGAAGCACAGTTCCCCGTTCCAGCAGTTCGGTGGCGGCGGATTCCGTCGCGAGACGCCCACCTCCAACGACTGGGAGAACTTCCTCAAAGAGCTGAATGTGGAGAAGGTGGAATACCCGAAAGAGGAACAGCAACAGGTTGAATTCCAATCTCATACTGAAGAGAACCAACTCGACATCCCCGAAAACATCCCGTTTTTCGTGTTCGGAGGCCGTTACCTCTTTTTCGAGCTGAACGGTCAGGTGATGGCCGCCGACCTGCCCAACGTGCAGGAACGCATCCTTTACGACATGTACGTCAACGCCCTGAAAAACACCCCGATACGGCCGCAGCAGAGCTTGTTCCCGCAAACGGTGACGCTCACCGCCGCCCAAACCGACTTGGCCATCTCGCTGAAGGAGGATTTCCTCCGATTGGGCTACGACCTCGAAAAGATCGACAACACGCACTTGGCCGTCAACGCCACCCCCAACGATGAAGAGGAAGAAGGGGACGTGCAGGCTCTCATCGAAAACGTGCTGACCGCCTACCAGACCAACCAAGTCATCCACAAGGGAGACAAAATCGCCGGCATCGCGCAGAGTCTGGCGCGGCAGAAACGCTTCCGCCAGCGCGTGCCCGCCACTCAAGAAGAAGTCAAAGCGTTGATCCGCAGACTGTTCGAAAGCGACATGCCCACGTTGACCCCTTCAGGAAAGAGCACGCTGCACATCTTCGGAGCGGAGGAGTTGCGACATTATTTTGAATGAATAACGTAGGGCGAATAATTATTCGCCCCTACCCACCCATAAAACCATTCCCTTTGAACCTTGAACCTTTGAACTTTGAAACCTGAACCTTGAACATGGATAGCATCAACATAGCCAACCTAACATTTGCATACGACAATCGCATAATCTTCAACGACTTGTCCGTAAGCTTCCCGCAAGGTAGCTTCTGCTCAATTCTGGGACCGAACGGCTCTGGCAAGACCACGTTGTTGAAGTGCATCGTCGGGTTGTTGCAGCCGAGTGGCGGCACCATTATGTTGGAAGAAAAGCCCATGTCCGAGTACAAAATGATGGATTTGGCGAGGAAAATCGCCTACGTGCCGCAGTATCAGGACATTGTGTTTGACATTTCCGTATTCGATTACGTGATGTTAGGGAGAAATCCTTATCAGACCCCGTGGGAGATGCAACGTGCTGAGGACAAAGAGATTGTGGAGGCAATGTTGCAAAAGTGCAATGTATGGCACTACCGCGACACGTTGATACAGTCGTTGAGCGGCGGCGAGCGTCAGCGGGTGATGATCGCCCGCGCCATGGCGCAGCAGACCGGCATCATGCTCCTGGACGAGCCGCTCTCCAACATCGATGTCACGCACAAGTTCGAGATCATGGACATCTTGCAGGAGCTCAACGAAGAGCGGAACGTCACGGTGCTCATCATCCTCCACGACCTCCCGATCGCAAAAGCCTATTCCAAGCAGGTGTTGTTGTTGAAAGGAGGGAATGTGCTCCATTTTGGAGACAAAAACGCGGCTCTCAGCGAGGATAATATCCGAAATTGCTTTGGGTTATCGGATGATTACGACATCACAGAGGCGGGGTTTATTACCAAAAAGACAATAACAAATACCTAAATATCAAATAAATACAACAAAATTGTCATTTGTTGGCAGAATACCGAAAAAAAGTGTATTTTTGCCGCCCAATTCGGAGAGATGGCAGAGCGGTCGATTGCGGCGGTCTTGAAAACCGTTGAGGGTAACACCTCCGGGGGTTCGAATCCCTCTCTCTCCGCCAACTTTGTAGAGACGTTTCAGGAAACGTCTCTACGTTTGTTTAAAGCAACACAATCTCCAAAAATTCCTATCTTTGCCACCCAAAAGAACCCCCTATGGTCATCCTGTTCAACAAACCCTACGGCGTGCTGAGCCAGTTCACCCCAGAGGCGGGACATCGCGCCCTCAACGAGTTCGGATTCCCGCCCGGCGTCTATGCCGCCGGACGGCTGGACCACGACAGCGAGGGCGCCCTGCTGCTGACCGACGACGGACGGTTAGTGAAAAGACTGCTGGATCCAAAGAACGCCCACCCGCGCACCTACCTCGCCCAAGTGGATGGCGAAATCACCGACGAGGCCCTGCAACAGCTGCGGAAAGGAGTGGTCATCAAAGGTTACCACACCCGTCCTTGCAAAGCGGAAAAAGCACTGCCGCCGGAGAATCTCTGGGAGCGCGTGCCCCCTATCCGCTATCGCGCCAACATCCCCACCAGCTGGGTGCGCCTCACCCTCACTGAGGGCAAGAACCGTCAAGTGCGGCACATGACCGCCGCCGTCGGCTTCCCCACGCTGCGGCTCATCCGCGTCCAAATCGGCGACCTCGGCTTGGGAGAACTCCAGCCTGGCGAATGGAAAATTGTCAAATAGGGCGGAATAGCGTGTGAAAAATCACACCTTTATTTGAATTTCGCAACAGAATAAATGTAATTCTCCGTCACAACGGTGTCAATATGGTATTTTTCCATTGCGACCAATACTTCTTTCATGTTATTGCGGATTCCCTCACCGGTGAGTTTGAGGAGGGCCTCCTTGCGGGTCCAGAAAAAGAGAAATTGCATCATCGGATCCGGAGAAGCGTTGATTTGAGACTGTTCATCGTCGTTCATCGTGTAACTGACCAGCGAAGAGGAGATTTTCCGGGGCACTTCCACATCCGCCCCGACGGGTTGCCCGCTAATGGCGCATAAAGACACATCGCCGGAATGACTGAAGCTGAAATGGATGTCTGGATGGTCTATGATGAAAGGCTTCCCCTCTTCCGAATAGCCAAAAACAGGATTAGCGGTGATTCCGTATTCTTCTTGAAGGCCTTTTTTCAACAGAAGGTAAACGGCCACGGAAAGGCGCCTTCCGTTTTCATGCCGGAACTTCAGCGCCTGCTCGCGCCGCTGCGGGGAAACCTCCGCCAAAGCAGCAGTCAAATCTAATTCTCCTGTGTTTTCATTAATGTATATCATTTAGCAGACAATCCTGATTTGCACAAAATGAATATGCTTGCATATTCTCTACGGCATTTGCTCATCCGAGCCCTCTACACCAGCGCCCGGATCAGCTGTTCCTCGTCGCCGGGAAGCATATAGATAGGCGGGATCTCAATCATCGTGTAAGCTCCGAACCGTTGCTCTGCCTTCATGCGCACAGCCGCGCGGGCGACGGCCACCAGCACCTGACCGGTGAGTGCCGGATTGTTGATGGTCATGTTGAACTCGAACCGCTGGTTGTGGGTGTTACCGCTCACGCCGGAACGCTCCAGATGCACGCCGTGGGCCACGTTATTCAGCGCATCGACTGAGGGAACAGGAATCACATGGGTCTCATCGTGGGCGAAATAGTCGTCCGCGAGCAGCAGTTTCTCCACGGTGGCGAAGTCGGCACCGTCTTCCAGTTCGATATAGACCATGCGGCGGTGGATGCCCGTGCCGAGCGGGATGGTCATTGAGAGCGCGTCCTTCACGCCGGGGATGGCCTTGGCAGCCACGGTGTGGCCCATGCTTCTGCCGGGACCGAAGTTGGTGTAGGTGATGCCTTTGGGTGCGATGGCGGTCAGCAGGGCGCGGACCATGGAGTCGGAACCGGGATCCCAACCGGCGGCAATGACACTCACCGCCTTGTTTGCCTGAGTCAGCGGGGTCAACTGCTTGCGAAGGTCGTAAATCTGCCCGTGAATATCGAAACTATCGACCGTGCAGATGCCACGGCGCAGCAGTTTCTCCGCAAAGGCGGGCACCTCGCGGGTAGGCGTACACAAAGCCGCCACATCCGCGTCTATAGAATCCAAATTGTCGTTATGATGGTAAATGCCTACCAGTTGCATGTCCTCGGCGGCCATCACCGCCTGTTCCACGGCCTTGCCGATGTTGCCGTAACCAATGATTGCTATTCTTATTCTCATTTTTTTGTCTTTTTAGAGTGGCAAAGATACATTTTTCAAAAAAACATAACC
>JAEEGJ010015591.1_pt1 | contig 17677 bp, 11 predicted proteins | sample 8958761 | NCBI WGS metagenome assembly JAEEGJ01 (sample SAMN16246546, study PRJNA631951) | gut metagenome | biome: gut microbiome; feature: rumen; material: RS-attached | host: Bos | place: Iran: Karaj | collected 2018-10 | reverse complement strand
CCGAAAAGAACGTTTACAAACGGGACCTTGCGTCCAGATTGACACTGGAGTACGATGTCTTCCGCCGCTTCAGCGTAACCAGGAAGGAGGTCAGTCCGCAGTTATGGGTATCAGCCTCTTATTTTCATTTCAATATTGATGACCCCTTGGAATATGTTGGCAGGACTCAGAAACTTACCATCACCAATATCGGGGATAGGTCCGCTAGTTTCAATGTGACCACGACGGGAACCAATCCGTCATACTATTCTATCTCCCCTCTAGGAGGCTTCGTGCTCGGCCCCGGTGAATCCATGACCGTTACCGTTCATTTCACTCTCTCCTCCGGTTACGAATATCTTGGTCAATATGAGAGTGTTCTATTTGATACCATTCTTATCCAGACGGATGCCATCACATACGAGGTGCCCATGGTTGCGGGGCGTTCTTATAGTTGGGAGGAGCCGAAGTGATGTAGTGGTTGGGGGAGGGGTAAGCCTCTTCGATAATGTGGCAGCGGCTTCAACTAAAGTTGTTGAAGCCGCTGCTCTTTCATTAACGCGCGTTGGAGTTAACCGACATAGCCTATCCTTTTCTCGGTTTTGTGTCATTTTTCGGTTTTTGGTTGACAACATTTATCCTTAAGACTGAACAAAGTTGACTCTGGTTTAACTTAAAACTGGTATTGGTTTACTCTTGCGCACAAAGAAGAGACGACCTCACATTCTTTTGAAAAAGCCATCTATGTCTAGATGTTGGGACTTGTTCGTATCTTGTAAATTTCTTGACATTTTTTAGATAATGAAATAGTCTTTATCTTTGTATAATTAGGTACTATCATATGGCCAAGAAGAGAGTCAAATCAATTGAAAAGCGGAATCATTCTTCTCGTCCCGATTGTAATCAAATCGGTCTTCAGATTCCCAGACTTTGTGTTGTGTTTATTCAAACATTTTCACTTCCTCATTTCCTATCTTTTTCAGTGCCCAAGGGAACGACTGCTAAAGAATGTCCCAATTTTACTTTGTTAAGTGAGAGTATTTGGTCTTCAGATAGCCTTAATCCGTCCCAGACTGTCGAGAACTATGCTCTACCTGGTTTTGGTTTTGACATTCAACTGCCGTTGGCTTATAATGTCGAGAAAGGGGAGTTCGAGGCATTCGAATTAAAGGGGAAATGCTTGGTAAACATGGCTTGTTTCTTTGGAGATACCGTTTCGCTAACCTACCATTTCTTCTTCGATCAACAAATGTGTGAATCGAGTGATCCCTTTAGCATCTGGCGTCTCATTGATTTTCTTGATTTTTATCTTACGACGCCTTTCTATTCGAAGGTATTAGAGAGTACTAATAGCATTACGGATAACTCAACTGCCACGTTCACGGATGTACCCTTTACAGAAGATGGGACGCCTCTTTTCAATGACGTTGAACAAACGATTCAGTTAAATCATGAAACCGGTATTAAAGAAGCATTTGCTAGTATTCGACAGAGGTATAAAGGATATATCATAAAGCATTTCACAAAAAATAAAGCCGGATTGTCATATAATACCAAAAAAGAAAAGAAGAACCTTGAGGTTTCTGAAATCGTAGACACTAAGTACGCATATGTGGAATTACCCCGGAATCTGCAGGATCCACAGAAAGACGGTAGTGATTATTTCTCTTTGGATAACGAATTCGCGTTATCAGATGAAGAAGTCATCACCCATATTCAGGAATCCCATAAAAAGGAGTTATTGTCTTTGTTCTCTCTTTCAGCAATTGATGACAGCGAAGGTATATTCGAGACATATTGTGGTGATGATATATTAGACTCTTCAGATTCTATGGCATATGTTGGAGAGAATGTCGCTCTTTTTATTGAGACATACTCGCGTCCAAAGGATGAAGAGAAGAGAATGATTGATTGGACGGAGGAGACTAGAAAACAGTATGACGGAGTTTGTCGACCTGACTTACTTATGCTGCTCCAGTTTTGTTTGGCTAAAAAAACAGTTGTTCGCAACGCAAGTTCAGTGCTTCTACGTAATGCTGTTTCGCATGGTAATAAGTTGGATATCACAAATGTCATAAACCGTAATCAAATCATTACTTTTGTTCTTGGTCAGTCCATGTTACAATATGATGCTGTTCGGTATCGTCATCCCAACTTCTGTCAAATAGACAAGAGAATCACCGACCGCTTGAAAGTAATGAAGGATCGAAATGAATTTGAGTACAGTATTAGGATTATTGATGACAGCCTTAGAAATATAAAGGATGGTCAGGCTTCTTCCAGAGAAGTTACGATGAATATTATTCTAGGGATTGTCTCTGTGATATCAGCCTTCCAACTCTTCTTTGTTGGAACAAAGATGCCATTTCTTTCCGATTTCTGGGAGATTGAATCTGGAACTATCGGGGCGCTGCTTATCACAATTGTTGCCGGCATAGCGATCTTTCTAGTTCTCGGATTCTTGTTTTCTGCTATTAGATCTCTTTTCCAAATGAATAAATGATTGTAAAAGAATCAAAGGGGAAAGGTGTCCGTGGTCCTTCAAGGATTACGGTGCATAACGCACTGAACCGACAACACTGCATTCAGTAAGTATCATGTCACCCTGGAGTTCGAGAAGTGGATGGATGCCGTCGTGGGGAAGTTCACGCCCAAGTCCCGGATGGGCAAGGCTCTAGTCTGGATTTCACTGATTCTGGAGTTGATGAACTTGAATCTATCGGAGTGAAAGGGATTGGAATACACCAATCCCTATTTGCCATCTCTTCCTACCATTTTGTCATTCAATTCCGTTCCCCGTGACTTTAATCGTGCCGCCACCATTTGATGCATTTGTATAAACTTGTATGTATCCGCTATAAGTCTTTACTTCGGTAGGTTTAAATGCAAACACTATGGTCTTATCATTTCCTGGAGAAATGACTATTGGGAAAGTATAACCTGTAGAATGTGAAAAACCGTCTGGGCAATCTATAAAGAATATTGACAAATCGGCATTGCCGGTATTGGTGAAAGTAACTCTGCCTGTCTCATGACCAAGTCCCTCCCCGACTTTTACATCTCCGTAATTAATCTCGGTTGGTGAGATGTTGATTATAGCTTTAGGTTCTTCTTCTTTCACAATCACTTGACAGGATGCCGAGACGTTTCCATCCAAAGCGGTTACAGTAATGGTGGCGACACCTGGGGAGACTAAGTTGATACGGCAAGTATTATCTCTTGAGGAAAACACTTTAGCAATAGATTCATTACTACTCGACCAGACATAGTTATGTGAAGCGTTCTCAGGGACAGTTTCAGTACTCAAAACAATTTGATTCCCAACGTAACTAGATGTCTGCGTTGGTACAATTGTAATCTGTTTGACTTGAGTTGGATAAACAGGGCGGATGGTTGTACCCTCTGCTTTAGAACCAACATGAATCCTATTCATGTAACCTCCGCCATAGATTATGTCGGATTTAAGATACATAGAATTAAAGCCCTGAGGCACACAACCAGTAGTCTCTGACATCATATAATTTCCAATCTGGCCTTGGTTTCCCCTGGAATCGCCTGCAAAAGGAAGGAAAACTGAATTGTTTGTATAGCCTGGCACATTGCTAGTAAGAATGTAGCCAGCCTCACCTGTCCCCTGATAACTATTTGTCCATTCAACAGATGAGTTTTCGAAGAGTTCTTTCATCTCATCACATGTCGGTGTCCTAAAATAGCCTTGTAAATTAACACGAGCAGCATCATCGGATAAATCGAGTTTTGTTTTGTTGTCCACAAACCCTTCATAGCCGGATGAACTATCTGTACAGTATTTTGTTAATGTGTGATCCGTCCCTTTGCACCACTTATAATTGCTCCAAGAATAAGAGGCTTTTGGTTCCGTCTCTCCCCAGGCATAATAATACCCATACTCCTCGGGTTTTGTAGCACCCAGATTGAATGAGGCCCACTTAGTCCCGGAAGGAAGGCCGAGGTCGATGGCTTCGGGGGGTTCATAATGGATTTCTTCGGTAACGGAGAAAGGCTCTCCATCGCTTAGGTAGGACGCAAAGAATTCGTCATCGACATATACTTTAGCAATTATGCTCCAAGGGTATTTCCGTTCTCCACTAGACGGCGTAAAAGAAGTTGGTACAAAAGAAAACGACAACTGCCGATTTGAAGGATCGGAAAAGTCATAACTATCGTCGATCTCCAAATCTTCATGGATGGTTTTTCCATCGATAACAATATTAAACAAAAGGGATCCCCACGATGGCGCCATTACCCATGAAAAGCAATGCTTTCCATCAGAATTGACCTTATGTTCAAGTTGCTTTGGATGAGAGTCCGATATAAAATAATGCGAATTAGGTGTGAAATGGAAATTCTCAGGTGAGATATCAGAACTGTCTCCCTTCTCTAGTTTTACATGATTATATGTAGCGATAACATCCGAATCTGCAGTCTTCACATATTCGGCCGCAGTCTTAAAATCCACTCCGGAGGATAAATAGAAGATCAATTTACTTACGATTGCCCTCGACACTTGTTTGTCTGTTTCTCGGTTAAATCCGCCGAAAGCGGAAACACCATGATTTATGAAATAATTGTAATACTCATCACTATAGTAGGAATAGCATGCTTGCAGCAAAACAAGGGAATTATTGAAAGATGTTGGGCCAAGGTCGGATGTCGTCTTTTCTATCCATGCTGCCGTGGCAGCATAAGTTGGAACACCATTGGCGATTGCGAAACTAATATCTGATTCCCTGTTAAAATAACGAATGACTCTACTCCCTAGACTGACTCTTTCGCCCGTATCAATTGCACTACACTCTCTTCCATTCACAGTCAAGTTAAAATTCCCATGTGTCGTTATCAAAACGACATCATATTGTTTTAAATGATCACCACAAAAGTGATCCAACTTAACTTCGTTGTCTACGAGAGAGTCAACTTGGAATCCAAGCGGAGCCAGACATTCTTCCAAATATGAGCACTTAACAGCAGACCAATTCTTGATCTCGCTTTGATACGGTGATAAGATCAGGAGTCTTTTCGAAGCAGTCACATTCTTACTTATCGGCTTGGTAGGAGCACTTCGTATACTTGGATTTATCATCCCATCGCTCCATTTTGAACTGTCCTCGATAAGCCGAACATTTACGAACACACTGTCTGCCAGCATTAAATATGCTACATCTTTCGACTCATTTAAGGAACAGTTTATCACGCCCTCAATCGAAGAAAACCCCTTGATCAATTCGACTTCATCTGATATCGAATGATTAATTATTAATCTGTCTATAATGCTTTTGGTTTGTTCTGCGATATTTTCAATACGAACTATTGACGCCTCCTTTTCTTCCTCAGTCTCTGGAAAATGCGTCTTCTGTGGCTCGAATTCAATCCCTTCATCTGCGTTATCCAGAGTGCCATAAATGCTTCTCTTAATCTCTACGGCCTTCTCCGACACCTTCCTGGCATAATCCGAATCCTTATAGAACCTCAACTTATATCCCCCCTCAAGAGAGCCAGGGATGGCAACAATAAAGTACCAAGCGCTAGGCTCGAATGTCTCTTGTCCGGTAGGAGGAAGCAACGTTATGAACTGGCTGCCCCCTGTGACCTCCTTAACAACAGGGATACCATCTTCAAACCCAATCTTCACCTTACCCGAAATAATCTCACCGGAAAGCCCCTCGAACATAACCTTCTTGATACCTTCTTCCGTAACACTGAACCGAATACCACCGCCTACATTATAGAACTGAAGTGTAGTCCCGGAAGAATGAGCAATGGCAAGGTTCATATCCTTCCCGAACGAACCTTCCCGAGCCACTTGCTCTGAGGGTAGGGTAGTCGTTATGGTCTCCCCATCGAAAACCGCATCCTCGGAGAAAGGATACACTGCCCATAGATCCAAATCCTCCGGCCAGGTCTCCTCTCCGAAAGTCCCCTTGAATGTGGCCGTCCCAGATGCGGCCGTAATATCCGTCGTGAACTTGGCCGCCTTCTCACCTGTAAAGACAGCAATCTCATCTCCCGGCTCCCAGAAAACATGGACTCCGGATTCCACGACCGTTTTCGTCTCTGCCGGAGATTCGGTTCTGGCCAAGATGGAAAGGTTGGCATCAGGGACATCAACTTCCTGATTCCGTGAGCAACCGATAAGGCCAAGAACAGCGACAAGGCCAATGAATAAACTCTTTCTCATAATCGTTTCCTCCATCATTATCTAGTCCCAATCTTCATAACCGATATCCTCATTGCCACCGGGGATGGTGCTGTCGCAGATGGCATTTTCGATGATCAATGGAACGATGCGAAGGGCGGGGGAGACATACTCCTGGCTTTGGGCTTCAGATGTATTCATAGGGTATAGTGCTAATTGTTTCAAATTTAATGAAAAGGGGAAACAAAATCAAGAATTACAGAATGGATGATAATGAAGGAAAAGACTGGCGAAGATAACCCCTGTCGGAGACACGAGAGTTGCCCGTTTCTCCGTATGCACCGAAACAACTTACAAACGAACGCCGGGAATCGTAATTGGCTGCTGCTGGTTTAATATCTCAGCCTGAGAAAGTGAGAAGAATACTTGCCTGAACCTAATCGAAAAAAGGAAAGACTGTCAAAGGATCTGGTAGAGTAAGAGTTCAGAGATAAACCGACAATGAGGGTATCGAAAGACAATGCTGGGAAGTGATGGCAAGAGAAGTTGAGATTAGAGAGTGCTGAGAAGATGATAAGACCCCGCCGAGTGGCGGGGTCTGTTATTTTTTCTTTATTTGTCATCATAGACGGGGCGGATGGAGTGGCCTTCATAACGCCAGTTACCACAATCATTCATTGGCTGACCGTCATATGTTCCGGTAGTATGAAAGATTAAAATATGCGCAACGTCTGAAGAATATTGACCATTATAGTTGTAGAGGGATGAACTCCAATAAGTACCAGAATCAGAATTATCATCAGCGCTATAACAATCGGAAACTGGAGGGAGGAAGATACTATTCCCATTGGGTCCTGTTATCCTCCAACCTTCGATAAAGTCATCCCCATCTAGATAATAAGGCCCTTCCCATTTGCACTCATTTATCAACTCTTTCCACTCCTCCCATGTCGGCATACGCCAATAACCGCCGAGGTTCACATGGGCGGCATCATCCTCTAGTTCAAGAACAGTTTTCCTGTCCGTAAAGCCGTTATAACCCAAAGATGGATCAGTGCAGTATTTGGTTATATTAGTGAATTCGTCTTCTGAGGAATCTACGCACCATTTATAGGAGAGAGGCGAATATCCGGCTCCCTTCCCAGGCTTCCAAATCAATGGATCCAGGCTGCTATAATACGGTTCTGTCTCGCCCCAAGCAAATAAATCTCCATGCTCTTCCGGCTTTGTGGCGCCCAAATTAAAAGATGCCCACTTGACGGAAAGGCCAAGGTCAACCATTTCTGGTGTAGCATAATCCGCTGTTGTTTTGGCCTCCCCGTAGACTGGACGGATAGCGTACCCAAAAATGCGTAAACTACCCCCCCAGGCGACATCTCCATCATAACAACCGAAACTGTACGCATAACTTGGAACTGAATGGAGGGATGATTCCGAATAAAGGGACGACGTCCAATAGTCTGAAGTTGTACTAATATTCTTAATGTATAATTTGTCCCTGCTCCCTCCGTTTGGAAGGAAGATACTATTGCCATTAAGCCCCGTTACTTTCAAACCGTGCACTCCATTCAAAGTAGTCGATTCCCAGCGACACAATTCTCTCAGTTCATTTAAATCGGCATTCGTGGGCATTCTCCATTTGTCACCAAGGTTAGCATGAGCAGCATCATCTTCCGGGTCCAAGATAGTCTTTTCATCCATATAGCCATTATGTCCATAAGAATAGTCATAGCAATAGTTTGTTAAAGATTGTTCTGAGCCATTACTCCACTTATAGGATGGCCAATCATATCCCGCCTCCTTCCCGAGCCTCCAAACTGGTGACTGTGACTGAGCATATCCTGATTCATAATACGGTTCTATCTCACCCCAAGCAAAATAGTCACCATATTCTTCAGGTTTTGTGGCTCCAAGATTAAATGAAGCCCATTTGACACCTGAAGGAAGTCCAAGGTCAACGATTTCGGGAACAGCATATTCTTGTTGCGGCCCTCCACTATATTTGAAGGACTGAATATCGCCATAACCGATCAAACCTTCTTCATCTTTTGCAAATGCCCTAAACTCATATTCTCCATCAAGATCAGGAATTTGAAGGACGGCACCGAAATAGTCTTCATATGTGGTGGTAGTGGCAACTATCCATTTATTTGTGGGGGAGTCTTTCTTCCAGTATTGGAATCCTGTCTCCAATCCGGCAAGAGAGCGGTTTATTACCCCGCCTCCCAACACGAGATCTTCTGTTCCGGCCAACGTCCCCAACGTGACAACAACAGGGGTTTCGTCTTCCTGAACATCATTCTCTTTGAAGCTATGTGAGAAGATTGCATAAGTACAATCTTGATACTTCAAGGCTCCATAATATAAATCATCGGAGGTAGGATAAGATAAGAATCGCCATACTCCGGGCGTCAGATTCTTGACGTTATACTCTACTTTATCGTCTTTAAAACGAAGAGGATCGCTCCTCCTCAGAATGCCATTTTCGTCATCTCCAAGATTAGTATATTCAAGATAGTATTTGTTTCCATTATCATATGTCACTGATTTACCGTCGGTGACGAGACTTCCTGTATTCCTATATGAGAGTTTAACTGCATACTTAAGATTCTTATTGCATGTTCCTGGTGTGGGCTGATCTATGACGACCTTATTGTCATATTTGAGTTCAGTCCAACCGTCTCGACTATTTCCACTCCAGCCATAACCATAGTGGATTAATTTGGTATTCGTTTCCAACGGATCAATAATAGTCCCACTGGGGGTATGGTCATTTGAAAAGTCAATGGAGAAGGCCTGGTATGTCTTTCCCCAGGTTGCATAGTAATCTGCAATGATCAATCCATATGCTTGTCCGACTTTGTTAATTCCATTCCATCCAACCAAATTCAGACTACTATTGTTGTTGGGCTTTGTATAACAACTGGCAAGATATACAAGAGGTCCTGAGTAATGCTTATCGTTGAGAATCTGTATGATATCCGTTGTATAGCGTTGGGACCAATCATACTTCTTGGTGTGGAAGTTGTTAATATACATTAAATTATCATATGTCTCAGGGATATTTGTCTTCTTTTGACCAAGAAGAATCCTGTTATCAGTTGTCCCTAAAGTTGAGACGAAAATGATAGCATTGCTTTTAATTGCTTCAACCAAGTTGTCAATGTTAAAATCATCGCGTCCATAGATGTGAACGGATTTTCCGGCTCGTTCAAAAACAGCCTTAGTGTTTTCCACTAGTTTATTCTGATTCTTGCGGCCCCTATCTTCAGAGAACAAATTGAAAATTGCAACATCGGCAGCAACATATCCACTTGCTTTTGCCGGCGCCTTTTCCTTACTTTTAGTTTTCTTAGGAGCAGGAGCCGCACCCGCGATGTCTTCTTGGTCAAAAATCGAGGGAAAGGCATAGGGATAATACACGACTTCACCCGAAACGAAATGAACTATCGTTTCCATCTCCAGTATTTCAACGGACTCGACGGAAGGAAGGGCTTCAAGTTCCTCTCTCTTCGTCTCCACATCTACTTCCGAATCGATACATTGGTTAATAAGACCTTCGATTGCATCATCATCCACCTGAACCATCTCATCCTGATAGAACTCTACCCCGGTATCTGCATTTGCAACGGTGCCAAAGATGCCTCGCTTGATTTCAACACTTTTCTCAAAGACTCGAACACCGCTTGACCCATCTTTATAAAAACGCAGTTGAAATCCGTTAGGTAAGTTTTGAGGAAGGGCATTTATAAAGTACCATTCTCCGGGTACAAATCCATTATCAGTGGCTGATAATGCAATGTAAGGAGACACTCCAATACCTTCTTTATATGTGGGAATTCCGTTTTGGAATGACAAGTGTATTTGGCCTGAAAGATTTTCTTCTCCTAAACTAGAGAGAACAACTCTCTTGATGCCTTCTTCCGTCACCGAGAATCGAATACCGCCACCCACATTATAAAACTGAAGCGTAGAGGAATTCGAATGGGCGATAGCAAGGTTCATATCCTTCCCAAACGATCCTTCCCGAGCCACTTGCTCAGATGGTAGGGTAGTTGTGATCGTCTCCCCATCGAAAACCGCATTCTCGGAGAAAGGATACACAGCCCAAAGATCCAAATCTTCCGGCCAGGTAGCATCTCCGAAAGTCCCCTTAAATGTGGCAGTCGCAGACGATGCCGTTATATCCGTAGAAAACTTGGCGGATTGTTCTCCCGTAAACACAGCAATCTCATCTCCCGGTTCCCAATAGACATGAACCCCGGATTCCACGACCGTCTTTGTATCGGCCGGAGATTCGGTTCTGGCAAAGAGGGAAAGGTTGGCATCAGGGACATCGACTTCCTGATTCCGGGAACAGGCCACCAGGGAAAGAGTGGCGGCGGTAATAAAATAAAATCTCTTTTTCATGGCGATTGTCGATTTAGTCCCAATCTTCATAACCGATATCCTCATTGCCACCGGGAATTGTGCTGTCGCAGATGGCGTTTTCGATGTCTAAAGGAATGATGCGAAGGGCGGGGGAGACATACTCCTGGCATTGGGCTTCAGATGTATTCATAGGGTATAGTACTAATTGTTTCAAAGTTAATGAAAAGGAGAGAGATATACAAAGCCGTAATTTTGTATGCTTACGGCAAAGACTGGCAAGCAACCCGAATGAATGGGAAGATTTGTACAGTCCGCCTTATCGATTCCTTAGGCCAGATACACCTTCAAGAATATGGTCTGGCTCTTATTCCTGGGATTGACGAATATGAGGTTATCGGTTGAATGCTAAATACGAATAAAAGAGGCATTTTGGCCTCTTTTTCTTTTCGCGATAATCAGTTCTTATTGTGCAAAGACGGGACGAACGGAGAGCCCCGTCCAGCGACTGGTGACGAACCCTAAATCTTCGGCAGCTGCACCGGTGTCATCAGCTCCTTCATCAAAAACGAAGCCTGTGTTATACGCTTCGTCCGAGCCCGCAAGAGAAGAAGACCAGTAAGCACCGGAGTCGATAGGATCCCAGAAGAAGTCGGTGACGAACAGGGAGCCAGCGGCGGGAAGGAAGATACTGTTGCCGTTGCAAGCGGTAACCAGCATTCCAATCACTCCGTTCAGCGTGGCCCTGGTCCAAGTACAATTATTCCACAATTGTGTCCATTCTTGATGTGTCGGCATCCTCCATAGACCGCCGAGATTTACATGGGCGGCATCGTCTTCCGGGTCCAGGACGGTATTGCCGTCCGGATCTCCTGCCCCACCCCAACTTATTCTATCATTTTTCGGACAATACTTAATTACCCCCTCATCGGTGATCCATTGGTAGGTGCCCTCCGTATACTCGGATTTAGTCTGGGTTTCTCCCCAAGCATAGTAGTTGCCATATTCTTCTGGTTTCGAAGCGCCCAGGTTGAACGATGCCCATTTGACAGAAAGGCCAAGATCAATAGGGTCTGGAATAGCAATAGTGTTCGGGTTAGGAAAAAACTCGCATCCTTCATCCGCTTTGGCGATACTGCCAAAGATGGATCTCTTGATCGTCACCGCCTTTTCGGAAGCCTTCCTGCTATAGCCGGAATCCCGATAAAACTCCAACTTAAAACCAGAATCTAAAGAGCCAGGGATAGCAACACAATAGAACCAGACATTGGTGGGAAATGAATCATAGCCGGACGGAGGGAGAAGGGTAATGACTATTCTTCCATCGGTTACTTCTCTAATCATCGGCAAACCATTCCCATCAAGGCCGATCTTCACTTTGCCCGACAGGAATTCCCCACCATACCCTTCAAATGTCACTTTCTTGATGCCTTTACGGGTAAGAAAGAACCTAATGCCACCGCCCACGTTGTAGAACTGAAGATTGTTGTTGTCAGAGTGGGCAACGGACAGGTTCATCCCCTTCCCGAATGATCCGAATCTGGCGACTTGTTCCGACGGCAGCGTGGTCGTTATGGTTTCCCCATCGAAAACTGCGTCTTTGGAATACGGATACACTGCCCACAGGTCCATCCCTTCCGTCCAGGCATCGCCACCTAGAGTTCCATTGAAATCAGCAGTCGCCAAAGATGTGGTGATATCTGTGGTGAACTTACCGACCTTCCCTCCGGAGAACACGACAATCTCATCTCCCGGTTCCCAATAGACATGGGTTTTACCTTCCACGACTGTCCTTGTATCAGCGGAAGTCTCGGTCCTGGCAGTGATGGTCATCTCGCCAACTGGGGTTTTGACGTCCATTTCACGGGTACATGCGGTCAGCGTGAGCACGGCGGCGGCAAAGAACAAACTCTTCTTCATAATCCAGTCCTCCATCATAATTTAGTCCCAATCTTCATAACCGATATCCTCGTTGCCACCGGGGATCGTGCTGTCGCAGATGGCATTCTCAAGAGACATGGGAATAATACGTAGGCTTGGAGATTGATACTCTTGGCCTTGATATAATTTGTTGTCTTTCATGGGTGAAATGTATTGATTATCTGTTAATTCGTGGACAGGTGGCAAATAAGGAGCAGCACCGAAAGATGCAGCAGTTGGTCGAATCCATAGAGCATCCAGTAGGCCTTTTTCTTCGGGTCGGATAGAACTTGAGAGCGCCCGGAGATAAGTCCCTTTCCCAGGTCGATAAAGAAATGAGAGACGACCTCCAAGAGCATCATCAGGAGGATTAACTTCCATGAAACCCGCCAGCATACAAGACACAACCCAACTAAGGCCGCATGGATACAGGAATGGAGGAGAATCGGCAATGGTCTTCTTCCGTCGGCCTTAGCCTTGATCATCCCCGGCGAAGTGAAGCAGAAGTCACCGAGGTAATGGCAGATAAGGAGAGAAAGAAGTCGGATCATATCGGAAAGGATAACTCTACAAATATAACTTATTCTGAACTATATGACAAGTGTATTACCCCAATCCAGTGAGATTCCATGTCCATTCCATCTCACTGCCACAAGTTCCTTTAGCCGGATTAAGTCTTCTCTTTTTTAAGTGATGGCAAGAAGTTGAGATTTAGAGTGCTGAGAAGATGATGAGACCCCGCCGGGAGGCGGGGTCATTCACTCTTTTTTGACATCATAGACCTTAATGGATGCAGATCAGGTCATGTTGCTGCTGCAGGGCATGGAAGTCATCAGGATAGATATCCTCGTTATAATAAAGGGTCCAATCTTCGTCCTGAGGGGCAATGATGGAGAAATACTGAGCATAGGAGAACATATTCAGCAGGAACTGGTCATTATTCCATTCAAAATAAGGGAACCATCCGAAGTTAGCATAGGTGAACACGGTTTGTTGTGAGATGGACCCACTGCTGAGGGTGAATACATGGCCACACATTCCGTAAGTCTCATCTGTGTCTTTTTCGATGAGGAATACGTAGGTTTTGCCCGTCTGGGTATTGACGGCCATAACTGGTCCTGTATCCCTAAAATCACGGTCCGTATACGAATAGAACGTTCCAGGCAGGTCATAGGTATCGCTGCCCACCTTTACGGAATACGAACAACTATAGAACTTGGAACCATCACCATTAATCCGGCAATCCGTGGAGGAGACGTTCTTGCGGATAACGGAATAGGTCTTGCCGTTGTAGGTACGGGATAGGAGGAGTTCCTCGGGGTTAGGGGTTTCTGTCACAGAGAAGGATAATTCTCGACCTTTATAGGATGCGATTTCTCGATTCCCGTTTCCGAGCATAACACGCGCAACAACATAAGCATTATACTTACCTGGGTCTAGATTAACACTAGCATTCGTATTTGTCGTTTGTAACTCTTTTTCGCCATCATCGCCATCAATGTGTAAAGAATAAACAATTGAATAATCAAAACGCCATGGATGGTAGTCCGGATCGTAGTCATCTGTTCCATCATCGTTTTTGCCAACATAATGCCAATTATCAAAATAGGTCCAATCGGTATGGAAAGGTGAGAGATCACACGCCCATTCTATGTCGCCATTCCATTCTTTGGGCTGTTTGATCTCAGGGAAAGGGCTCAAAAAAAAGTAATCAAAATCTGACTCATCTGGATAACAATGAGTATGATGGAAAATATCAAATGATTCACCGGAATATCCACCAGGATGTGGGACACCTTCGGCATCATAGGCTTGAACAACCAAGTTTGACCATTGTTCTGCGATGTCAGATTTAGAAGCGTAATTATGAGCTTCAGAATAGGAAAAACCATGGCAAAGCACGTCCAACATGGATGTGACATATTGTTTCATTCCCCAGTTAAACATCGATATGTCATTACCGGAAACAAAAGAAGCACCTTTGTCCCTGAAAGCCTTGACCATTTTTCTTTCAAAGGCTATTTTTTTCGCAGACTCACACGCCATCAGTAAGACAGCACTATCATTAAATGAATGATTATCCAAGGCAGATGGCAAAAAGCCCAGAAATGTTCTGTCTTCCCCGGCGGGAGTAAATGGAGCAACATCATCCTTTGATGAAATGATACCTCCCTCAACTAGTTCGTCCACCAGGTTCTCATTATAGAGCGTCCCCGTGCATAACATCGTATTCCATCTATTATAATCATCATCTGGGTAAAACAGGGAATAGAAAGCTGTAGCCGTTGAACCATGAGTAAGAAGTAAAATAAAGTCATAGTCGTCAATGCGTCTCTGTGTTATAGGAGAAGTCCCCACGAACGAACGGAAGTCAGCATGAGAGTTTTTCAGCGAATCGACTTCGAAGAAATCACTCAATTCATCATACCAATGATCAATCGGATATCGGAAATGGTCTTGAAAAGGAGAAAGAATCAATGCTTTGCCCCCTCCTTTAACCATATGACTACTTGATACATCTTTCGTTTTTCTGATAGCTGGGGCTGTGCTTAATGACCGATGTTGCGGTGCTTGAGAAGACTGAGAAAACGTATTGACCTCATCTTCCGAAGATAAGATAATTGGATTAAACAGTGAAATGTTTATACAAACACTATCCTTTTGCACGACCGAAACTGTTACTCCTGAGGGATCAGGAAATACCGCAATGATTCCATCAATATTATGGAGTGCTTCGGTAATTTCATTCATGCTTAATTCGTGGTCGGCATTATCAATAATAGCATGCTTTTTCTGAACGATTGTTTCTGTTAACTTTATTGATTCTTTCCATTCCTCCTCTGTCTCCGGAAAATGCGTCGTTTGTGGCTCAAAGTCAATCCCTTCATCTGCCTTCTCGATATTACCAAAAATGCTCCGTTTAATCTCAACCCTCTTCTCCGACACCTTCCTGGCATAGTCCTCATCCTTATAGAACCTCAACTTATATCCACCTTCAAGAGAGCCAGGGATAGCAACGATATAGTACCAAACGCCAGGTTGGAATGTCTCTTGCCCGGTAGGAGGAAGGAGAGTGATGAACTGGCTGCCCCCTGTGACCTCTTTAACAACAGGGAGACCCTCGTCAAACCCAATCTTCACCTTACCCGAAATAATCTCCCCGGAAAGCCCCTCGAACATAACCTTCTTGATGCCTTCTTCCATCACCGAGAACCGAATACCACCGCCCACATTATAGAACTGAAGAGTAGAAGAATACGAATGAGCGATAGCAAGGTTCATATCTTTCCCGAACGAACCTTCCCGAGCCACTTGTTCAGAGGGTAGGGTAGTCGTGATTGTTTCTCCATCGAAAACCGCATCCTCGGAGAACGGATACAATGCCCAAAGATCCAAATCCTCCGGCCAGGTGGTATCACCAAATGTCCCCTTGAATGTCGCAGTCCCAGATGCTGCCGTTATATTCGTCGTGAACTTGGCGGATTGTTCACCCATAAAGACAGCGATCTCATCTCCCGGCTCCCAAAAGACATGGACACCGGATTCCACGACCGTTTTCGTATCTGCCGGAGATTCTGTTCTGGCGAAGAGGGAAAGGTTGGCATCAGGAATATTGATTTCCAGATTCCGGGAACAAGCCACCATCGCAAGAACGGCGGCGGTAATGACAAATAAACTCTTTTTCATAATCGTCGTCGATTTAGTCCCAATCTTCATAACCGATATCCTCATTGCCACCGGGAATCGTACTGTCGCAGATGGCATTTTCGATGATCAATGGAATGATGCGAAGGGTGGGGGAGACATACTCCTGGCTTTGGGCTTTAGATGTTTTCATAGGGTATAGTGCTAACTGCTCCAAATTTAATGAAAAGGGGAGATAAATACAATTCTATGTATCCCAGAATAAGAGATACTTACCTGACCTGTATCGTCATCGGAACCTCAAGTCTTAAGCCGCCCCAGTTATCATCGATGGTAATAATCTGGCCTTCGACTGTCTGTCCCGGGGTATAGCCGTATTTCTTCAGGAGGTCACCGTTGAGTCTCCATTCCAGGTTCATCGGGTTCTGGCTGAGGATGACTCAGGCTCTACGCCAAGAGTGTGTCCAGAGTGGGCGTTCTCCTCGAAATCAATCTTCCACGAAACCTGCCTTCTATGTGTCGAATCGTGGCCGACCCCGGATCACTGATGTGGGGGCGGCCACGATGTGGGCCTCGAAATGGCGAAAGTGTGCTAGACCATGTCCAATCCTGAAAGAAAAGCCGTGAATTATCCCTTCATGCGATCCAAGAAATCGGCCACAGTCAATATCTCGATGCCTTCATATTTCCCGATGGAGAGCAAATCGCTGTCTCCGCTTACGATATAAAGGCACTTACCATCCATCGCACAGGAGATAAACTTGTCGTCATCAGGATCTCGGCTTACATGAATATCGGAACTTACCCGGATGATTTCCAATTTGGTCAGAATATCGTGGAGGGGGATCTTTGTGGTGATAGCCGGGTACTTCTGTTGTAGACGAAGGATTATCTCTTCATACTCATCCACGATCTCTTTGCTCGCCACAACCTCCACGCAATCCTCCATGACGTAACGAAGAAGCAGATAAGGCTTGCCTCCATAGAAGACAGCGGAGGCAATGACATTGGTGTCTATTACGATTCTCATTTCCGCTTCTCCGCCCGCATCGCCTTGATCTCCGCATTGATTTCCTCCTCTGTCAGTCCAAGTTGTGCGGCTGTTTTCTGTGCTTGCTCAATCAGCGAGTAGAATTCTTCAAGAGATGGCTCCCGGACAGGCTTGAGGAGGATATTCTCATTATCTGTCACGACCAGGAATTGGGAACCTTCCACAAGATTGAGTTTCCTGCGGATGGCAATAGGAAGGACGATCTGACCTCTCGATGACATGGATGCGATAGTCGCCATAATATCTGAATAATAAGAAAAATATGAAATACTTACTTTTCTGCAAATATAGGAAATAATGCTGAATAACCAAAGGGAATACGCTATTTCCGGATTTGACCGCCTAAAACCTGCCTAAAGCCTTACCATTGAAGAACATCTGGACGCCAGAGAAAGCCCTTGATTGAAGACTCCGCGGCCGAGTGGGCTTTGGGAGACTGCCGAGCGGGTTTCGAGGAGATGTCTTGTCCTGAAATAGGTTTACCGGATTTGTGAGTTAATGAGTTAGGACTTGAACGTCCTGATATAGGTTAACCGGTGTTTTGCAAAGATAGTCAATTA
>JAEEGJ010015584.1_pt1 | contig 17682 bp, 14 predicted proteins | sample 8958761 | NCBI WGS metagenome assembly JAEEGJ01 (sample SAMN16246546, study PRJNA631951) | gut metagenome | biome: gut microbiome; feature: rumen; material: RS-attached | host: Bos | place: Iran: Karaj | collected 2018-10 | reverse complement strand
AAGAGGTTAACCCCTTCTCTATCGGCAGTTTCGACGGCATCAGCGCCTTCTCTGTCCGCGAGAGCGACCCCACACGGGCTTCGCGCCCATTCGACCGCGACCGCGACGGACTGGTTCCTGGCGGCGGTGCGGCAACGGTGATTATCGAGGAATATGAGCACGCAGTGAAGCGCGGCGCACCCATTCTGGCCGAGGTGCTGAGTTACGGCTTCTCGTCGAACGGCGACCACATCTCAACCCCCAACGTGGCTGGCCCGACGGCATCGCTCGAAATGGCTATCCGCCTAGCGGGAATCAACATCGATGAAATCGGCTACATCAACGCCCACGCCACTTCAACAGTGGTTGGCGACGCACAAGAGGCAAAGGCCATCTACAACGTCTTTGGCGACCGCCGCGTGGAGGTAACTTCGACCAAATCGCAGACTGGCCACGAAATGTGGATGGCAGGCGCAAGCGAGGTTATCTACTCGATGCTGATGATGAAAAACAACTTCATTGCAGCCAATATCAACTTTGAAAATCCCGACGAGGACTCGGCCAAACTGCTGATTCCCGACAAACGTATCGAAAAGAAATTCAATACGTTCCTGTCGAACTCGTTCGGCTTTGGCGGAACCAACGCAACGCTGATCGTCAGAAACATTGATTAATTGAATAACTGAATGCGTGAAATTGAATGACACTAACCGATTCAACCCGACTTTTACCGAAGTCTATTCGGATTGAATCGGATAAAATCGGTTAGAGATATAATTGATAATAAAAACATTACTTGCGACTTGCAATCGATGGAAAAGACAAAACTAATAAGTAAACTTAACGATATTCTGGCACAGGAATTTGAGGTTGATGTGGCGAAGATTAAGCCTGAAGCAAACATTAAAGAAACGCTGATGCTGAACAGTTTGGATGCTGTGGATATGATTGCGGTGATTGAATATGAGTTTGGAGTGAAAATTCCGTCGGGCGAATACGCGCATATGAAGGTTTTCTCGCAGTTGTACGAATATCTTACCGAACATTTAAAATAAGAAAATTTATCAATCTAATAATTATAAGTTATGGAAAAACAAGAACTTATCGCAAAAATCAACCAAGTTTTGGCTGATGAATTCGAAGTTGAACAAAGCGTTATCACCCCCGATGCCGACATTAAATCGACGCTCAATCTCGACAGTTTGAGCCTTGTTGATATGGTTGCGCTCATTGAGGAGGAATTCGGCGTGAAAATCAAAGGCACAGAATTGGCAAGCGTCAAGACTTTCGGGCTGCTCTACGACTTCGTTTTCGAGCGGATGGCGAAATAAGCCACCCCGCCCTTCCCGACCACCGAAAAGACGAAAAACACGGAACGATTTCTTCCGTGCTTTCGTTTTTCTTGTGGCATAACCAATTCATTTTCAAATATCAAAGCCGATGAGAGAAGCCATTTATCAAGGTGCCGAAATTGAGCGGCTTATTCCGCAGCGCGCACCAATTATGATGGTCAGCCACTTTTTCGGCGCTACCGAAACCGAAGCCGAAACGGGGCTTAAAATTCTGGCCGACAATATCTTCTGCAAAAACAACCACCTGACCGAGCCTGGACTGATTGAGCACATTGCACAGTCGGCGGCAGCCTTTGCGGGATACAACGCCCTGCAATCGGGCGAAAAGGTGGTTTTAGGCTTCATTGGCGAAATCAAGAAACTGACAATCAACTCGTTGCCTGCCGTTGGCAAAATGATTGAAACACGAATCGCCATTGTGCAAGAAGTAATGAACGTTCTGCTAATGAGCGCCCGCTCAACCGTCGACGGCCAAACCGTTGCCGAATGCAGTATCAAACTGTTTATGGATAAGTAGTGGCTTGGCGGTTTTGTTTTAAATGCCCCCTTTTAGCAAATAAGTATTCACACAAAAAAAAGCATTGCAGTCAGCAGTTTTTCGACACTCAACAACGTGTCATCTGCCGCCTGCAATGCTTCTCAACTATCTGACTGTCAACTACTGATGTGCTTCGCGCAGCAGATCGTTGACCGTTTTAACAGGATTGAACGTGCTGGCTGGAACTTCCACAAACAGAGTAATCCAGTCGCTCATTGCGCCATTCCAAAGGCCTGGCAACTCAAGCGCACGCACGGTTTTGCCCTCGATGCTCTTGCTGCTGATGAAGCCTGTCTGCGCATCAACAAACATCGGCAAATCGAACTTATTTCCCTTGTAATCAACGGTTGAGCAAACCAAATCAACAGGATTGAAGTGAGTAGCCTGTGCCATTATATCCTTCTTGTTGTCAGGAATTTGCGTGCTTTCAAGAATCTGCAACTGGATTGAGCCGTCGGCACCTTTCACCCAATACGGACCGCCGCCTGGCTCGCCTTCGTTCACCACCATACCGCAGACACGGATCGGGCGGTTCAGTTTGTTGCGCAGGAAATCGAGTTTCTGGTTTTCTGAATAGAGCGGGAACTCGGCTGGCGGAAGAATTGCCAACTTTGTCTTTATAAATGCCTCAACCTCAATCATTAATGCTTCGGTCGGGTTCTCGTCGAGTTTGCGCAGATACTCAAACACTTTGGCCTGATTCGAGAGCAGCATACCCGCTATCGCCTTCTTATAGAGCAAGGTATCGGCGTTTTTGCTGTCCTGCATCACATTGTCGATGTTCTTGATGAAGATGATGTCGGCGTCAATCTGGTTCAGATTGGCGATGAGCGCGCCATGTCCGCCTGGGCGGAAAACCAAACCGCCATCGGGAGCGTGAACAGGCTTGTTGTTCTCATCAACCGCAACTGTGTCAGTTTCTGGTTTTTGTGTACTGAACGAGACCTTGTAACGGCAGTTGTATTTTTTGCTGTAGAACGGCATTACTTCCTCCAACTTCTTCTCAAACAACTCTTTATGCGATTCCGACACTGTGAAATGCAAGTTTGCTACACCATTTTCGGCAGCGTAGGCAGCACCTTCTTTCAGGTGCTCTTCAAACGGCGTGATGCAGCCGTCGGCAGTTTTGTGGAATTTCAGCAAACCTTTCGGCAACTTGCCATAGTTCAAGCCTTTATCAGTAAGTATGGCACTCAACAAAGCGCCTATCTGCTTGTTTTTCAACAACTCTTCGACGCTGGTGCCCTGTTTCTTCAAAACAGCCTGCAAATCGTCGTAGAAAGCGAACTTTGTGATGTTGTTGCACAAATCGGCTATTGCCTTGTCGCTCATTGCTTTATCGTAATCTTGCGGACCTTTGTACGAGTCCATCACTTCAAATAATTTCTTGAACATCCGCGAGGCAGCGCCCGAAGCAGGCACGAATTTCAACTTACGTGCTTTCGACGACTCAAACAATTTCACGTACTCGAGCAAACGCGCTTCCGACAAGCATTTGATGCCGTTTTTTGCGGTCGCTGCCGCTACTATGTCCAGTGGATTGAATCCTTTTGCAAATCGTCTGATTTGCTCCTCTACATCCCTTGGCTCAAGATTGTGAGCCTTGATTGATGCTAATTCTTGTTGGTTATACATAAGCGTGTATTTTTGTTGTGTTTTGTTAAAAACATAGTATATCAAAGTTAGTCATCCACGCGATAAAAGCAAGTAAAAAGACGTTTTTATTGCGATTCTTTGCCACAAAACGCGTGGTTGATTGTGAATCTACAATTTAGGGAAGCGGCAATTTGCAAGGTTTAAACCTCAAACTGCTTTAATGGGGCGAATTTTGTCATTTATCGCCTCTCAAAGCACGGTATCGCTTGCGCGAATCGGTGACGAAAATGCTGCTGGCGTAGTCAGTGATTATCTTCAGATAGTGCGACATCGCTGCCTCGCGGTCGTTGAGGCGGTTTTCGTAAAGTGTTGCAAGTGTGTAGTTTGCATTGTCGGCCAGCACATCGTCAGGGAATTTTTCAGCCACAGTGCGATATGCGTCCATCGCCTTGTCAATCTGATTTTTAGCACGATAGATTTCCGCTTTCAGATACCATGCCTCATCAACAATCGGAGCATCGGGATAGTTGGCGATTATTGAATCGAGACATCGCAATGCGGCAGAGTCATTATGCTGATAATGAAGCAAATCGGCATGAGCATAAATGAGCATCGCCGTGTCCGAAGCATCGCTCCAACCCGTATTATCCTCAATGAGCACCGACAAGTAGGCGGCATCGTTGGCCGTCAGTTTCTCAACGCTGGCCTTCAGCGCGTCGAGTTGCGCCTGCGCCCACATGAAGTTACCTATATAATATGCAAGTTTCGCCTTGCGCAATTTCGCCTCCGAACCAACTGGGTTGTTTTTGTTGTTGTCCTCAACGCGGGCGTAGGCCAATGTTGCGTCAACATCGTTGCCCTGCATCAGATAGACATCGGCAAGTTCGATGTCGATGGCTGCAATTTCAGTTTTGGGCAGACGGAGCGTGCGCGCGTCTTCGAGCAGAAACTGCGCATCGGCGGTTTTGCCCAAAAAGATGGATTTGAGTTTGGCCAGACTGCGCACTAAATCAATGGTTTCGGCATTAATGCCCATGTCTTGCAGCGCATCGGTGAGGGCTTTTTCAAGTTGCTCATAATCAGATTGTTGATTATCGATTCCCAACTCAATCCGTCGGTACATCACTTGAAGCATTTCGGTGCGGGCAGCATTTGTATATTCTTGATTACCACCCTTATTGATAACATACTGATAGGCTTCGACGGCTGTTGCGAAATCGTTGTTGTCCGTTGCCATCCGCGCCAGAGCCACCACCCGATGGCCGTCCTCGTTGAGCCGACGGTCGAGCGCGCGCGCCTGAATCAGTGCCATCGGGAAATTGCGGTCTTGAACGTAAATCCAAATCAGCAACTCCGCAAATGCCTTATTGTCAGGATAGTTTCGCGAATATTCGAGCAGTTTGTCAATCAGCAGTTGGTTGAGCGACTCGTCGGAATCGTTGTAAATGGCCTGCTGAAAATAGTTCTGAACTTGTTGCAGATAGACGTCGCTGACATTCAACAGTTCCAGAAACTCGACAATCATCTGACTGTAATTGCGCTGATAATAATAGAGTTGCGCCATTTCAATCCGAAAGTCGTAAGAGCCTTTCATCAGTTTGCGGCCAGTGGCATAAACCTCCTCGGCAAGTTCGTAGTTGCGTTTATCGATGAATGCCGACGCAAGTGTATTAATCTGATTGACACTTGGTGTTAACTTCTTGATTGCCTGATGGTAAATTTGCTTTGCGCGGTCGGGATTGCCTTTGAGTTCCTGAAGATTTCCCAAATCGACGTTGTACTTCAGATTGTTGCGATTCAACTTTATCTGCCCCTCGATGAGCGATTCTGCTTTCTCATAATCAGGTATTTGCAGAAGCGAATTCAGGTAGTAGCCATAATAAAAATCGGAACGGCCTTTCTTGTAGAGTTTCTCAAATAGGTCGGCGGCCTTCTGGTACACGCCCAAACGGTAATACTGCATGGCTAACTGGCTGTCAGTCAGTTGGTCCTGATTCTGCCCAATGGCGATGGAATTCGCCACAAAGAGCCAAAACAAAAGCACTAATTTAGGCCACGAAGCAGTATTGCGCACGATTTCAGCGTTTTACGATTAACCAATTAGCGCAGGCGGTCGGCTGATTTCACAAGGTCGTCGTCGGCTTTAATGCCTTTGTACGCCAGAATCAGCAAGATAACGTTGACAACTGGAATGGCGAAAGCAAACCGCGGGTGGATTGATGCGCCCATGCCCATTCCCCGTTGCAATCCGATGCAGTATGCAACCATGCCCAATAGCATAACTACTTGAAGTACAATGTTTAACTTCACAATTTTCATTTGTCGCGTGCGGCTGCCGAAAAGAAAGATGTTAATCAGGCAAAGCACTGCCACACAGAGTGTTGCGATGGCGAGCGGCAGCATGGTTGTCGAATTCATTCCTGGAACTTTTGGCGACAAGTGGCAAGCCGTCACACTGAACGTCAGAAAACCTTTGCCAATGCCAGCGAACGGCAGACCGAAAAGGCAGCATGTGAGCGCTGCGGCCACAAACAAATAAACTGATTGGATTCGTTGTATCATTTTGAAAATCAATTAAAATTCAACATTTCATTCCGATTGCGGAAGATTGTTGTGGCAACCGAACCGCATCGGTTTATGCCGTAAAGATAAGGCAATTTGCGGTTTTTGAATCGCATTTCGATTGTTGCCTGAAAAAAAGCGGACAGATATATAATGTATTCGGCTATTAAACAGTTACACTCATCTGAAATCTTTAATACATTTGCGGCCGTTTTTAAATGCACTGATAATGAAACCGATAATTACAATTTTACTGCTCATTGTTTCAAACACTTTCATGACTTTCGCCTGGTATGGACATCTGAAATTTGGCGAGATGCGCGGCTTCAAAGACCTCGGACTGTGGGCAATAATCCTCATCAGTTGGGGAATTGCACTGTTCGAATATTGCTTTCAGGTTCCCGCCAACCGCATCGGCTCAAACATCAACGGCGGGCCATTCAACTTGATTCAATTAAAAGTAATTCAGGAAGTTGTGTCGCTGACAGTCTTCACGGTTTTCACCATCACAGTTTTCAAAACCGAAACATTCCGTCTCAACCACATCATCGGTTTTTGCTTCCTGATTCTGGCGGTTTATTTCATTTTCAAGAAGTAAGGGATTCTTGCGAAAGCAGTTTATTCCTCAATTTCATATCCGTCGCTGCCAGCGCTACGGATTGGGATGGCGTACATTATGGAGTAACTCATGCCAGCATTGAACCGATTGAAGCCCTTGCCGTATCCTGGCACGATGTAGGGCGTCATTGATTTGTAATCGGTGTGCGAAAGCATCATTTTTGCTCTGATTGTCAGTCCGATATAGAGATTTTTCAGCAATTCGCCTTTGACTCCGACAACCGCCTCACCCCAATATGCGGAAATGTTTGCCAAAGGAATGCCATCGACTGAATCGCCCCAAACACCCGATACCACCGCATAGGGCGCCTCGTGGCTGAACTTGGTGCCAGCAAAACGCAAACCGAGGAAGAAAATGTCGCGGTCGAGACGGTGCTTGTATTTCAGCAAGTTATAGTCAAGGCCGATTCGAGCATACTGACCGCTCATTTTGTATCGCAAACTGTCAGTGTTATGCTTGAGCGACTGATTGCCGAACTCAATCACAGGGAAAAAGTTGTAATGCAGTTCAGCATCGACCGAAAACTCCATTCCATGCGAACCAATCTCGCGCACGTATGGCAGCGCAAGGCGCGACAAATCGTAACCCACGCGCACAAACACCTGACGGCGAGGCAGTTCGTCGAATTCGAACTGGGCTGTGGCGCAAAACCATGAGCACACAAGCAGAAGACTAAAAGAATATTTCAGCATGCGTTTCATAGTCTTGGTCGATTTCGTCAGTAAAATAATGAATGGAATCAACAGCCATATTCATAAAATATTGTTCCACACCAGTTTTGATGGAATCAATGTAGGTATATGTGGTTTCGAACTTGTCCCAGCCGCGTATTGTATTGATATTCATCTCTGGTTCGGTGCTGTCGGATGTAAAGGTGTAGGTGGTGTCGTATCTTACAGTCGGTACCGAATCAACGGCCTTAACATAAACAGTATCAAAACGATAAGTCGGGCGATAGTCCTTTACGGAATACATGGTATAATCGAGGTCGTGAAAAACGTAGAACGCGCCGCAACTCAAATTGACAATGCTCAACTCGGGTTGCGATGCGACGCCAACGACGCTGCACCACTTTTCGGTGATGGTTTTTGTCACGCCGACAATGGTGAACTGAACCTGCGTTGTGTCGCCTGTAATGTCGAGCGGGATTGAAATCGATGTCGGCAGGGCGCTGCCTCTGAACAGAACGCTGTCGAGTTTTGGCATGTAGATGATGGTGGAGTCGATTTTCCGCCCCGACAGAACCGTCAGTCGGCAGCGCAGCGGCGGATACTGCTCGGTGGTACACTCGGGCGGCTCATTATTGCATGCGGCGAAGGCCATCAGCAACAAAAGCGACAAAAAAATAATCGGTTTAATTCTATTCACCATAGCCGCCAAAATTAGTGTTTTAGCAACGCAAACGCAAACATTTAACGCAAACAAAAGGCTAATGGTCGGTCTTTGTTTCCAAATCCTAAATCAAGATTCCTAAATCCTAAATAAAACTTATTTTTGCGCCCGATAGCAGGCCGTCCTGTCGCGCTGCGCAAGCAGTGAGGAAAGTCTGGGCAACACAGAGCATCGACCTTCCGAAAGAAAGGTGTCCGTGAGGGTACAGAAGGGCAGAAGAAAACAACCGCCGCGCAAGCGGTAAGGGTGAGAAGGCGGTGTAAGAGACCACCAGTGCCGCGGGTGACCGTGGCAGTTGTGCCCCTGTCGAGTTGAAAGGCCATGTATATCACAACCCGCTTCGGCGGACAAGGCTGCTCGTCTTGTTTCTGGCGACAAATGTTGTGAGGGGTAGGCCGATAGTGGTTGCGGGCAACCGCAATTCGAGATAAATGACAGGACCTTGCTCTAGCAAGGACAGAACCTGGCTTACAGGCCTGCTATCTTTTTATGTTTCTTCAGATTACAACGCAAATCAGGCTCCTTCTCTCCTACTTTTACAACCGATTGCCAAATTGTTTCATTGTTTTTTGATTACATCAAGTGCAAAATGTTGAAAAAAGTGTGCAAACGAGGCATTTTTTTGTTGATACTGACAATAAAATTCACCATTTTTAAAGTTGGCTTTGACTGAAGCAATGGAACGAAGAAAAACGTCACCGATTATTGCATTTGTGCTGACCGCAACCCTCGCAGTCTGTTCATTGACAGCGTTGTGCGCAACACGATGGAGCACGCCTTCTTTGCAACTTGGAGGGGACGTTTCGCAATACACAAAACCTGATTTTATCAGTCTTGTCCGCGTCGAACACAAGAACCTTGACACAACAATGACCACTGCACGCGTCAATCTGCAAATTGCAATGGCCGAAAAAAATGCCAGATTGATGGCTCGGGCATACGATGCGATTGCCTGGAACCACTTCTGTAATAACAAATTCAGCGAGGCTGCCAAAACTTACGAAAGGATCTTACAAATCTGCGACTCATCTGGTCACCGCAGGGGTGTTGCCATCAGCTACCACAATTTAGCCAACACGCTGACTATGATGAATCTCTACAACGAGGCCAACGAATATGAGCACAAAGCAATCAATGTTGCCTACGAGTTAAACGACGAGGAACTCATCAGCAGGTTTTGCAAGACTTCCGCACTGATGTACATCAATCATCACCTATATAACTCGGCCAACGAACTATTGAACCTCGCGCTCAACATCGACAACCGAATGAGCATCCGAACCAACAACAAATCTGATGACAACGCCTACGACTACATGTATATGGGCCTGGCCGACTTCCGCAAATTCTTCGACATTCCCGGCGACAGCCTACTGAACCAGGCAAAGATTAAAAATCTAAAAGCATACAAAATTTTCAAATCAACAGGCAATACATCGGCAACATTTGACGTCTGCAACAAACTGATGTTCATTTATTTGACATACGCTCAAAAATCAACCGGAAGCCAGCGGCAACTATTCCTCGACAGTAGTATGCTCTACCACAACATCGGCTTGAGTGCGATGGAAAAGACGGGCAACGAGTACGCAAAAACTAACTACCTTTTGTGGAGTGTTGACTACGACATTGAAACCAAACAATACGGTTCTGCCCTCAAAGGACTTGAGGCGGTTAAAACCGACGTTGAAAAAGATCCGCTCAAAATATTCTACGCAGGATACGGACACGCCATGGCCAAATACTTAGAGGCCGTAGGCAACTACCGCCAGTCTTTCGAATGGTCAGTATGGACAACGAAATTGGAAAAGCAGCAACTTAACCGCGATTTCGCTGTCAAATCAGCACAACTTGGTTTGAAGAAAGAGCAGGACAACATTATGCTAAAGCGCGAGATCGACCTCGAGCATGAATACATCATACGCCGCGAGCAGGAAATCCGGCTTGTGATAATAACCGCATCCACAGTTCTTCTGCTGATAATGATTGTTATTCTGACCGTAGTCATACGCAACAGCCTGAAACGCAAGAGACGATTGGGTCAAAAACTGACTGAGCGCAACGATGAGTTGGAAACGCAGCGAGACCAGTTGGAGGCCATCAACGATCAACTTGCTTCAAGCATCAACTTCGCCCACGATCTTCAGACATCGATGCTACCTACCAAAGAGCAGATGGACAATATGTTCGGCCAGACAATGATTTTCTGGCGGCCGCTCGACCTTGTCTCGGGCGACTTCTACTGGGCTTCGCAGAGCGGACATCGCAAATTGTTTACAATAGCCGACTGCACAGGTCACGGCGTTCCGGGCGGATTCATGAGCATGCTAGGCATCTCTATCCTATCGGACATCACCCTGATGCCAGAATTCAAAAACGGGCAACTAAACGCAGGCAATGTGCTCGACATCATGCGCGACAAAGTTATTGAGTCGCTCAGGCAGTCAGAGGAAAGTGCGATGGCTCTTGACGGCATGGATATGGCTCTCTGCATACAAGACTCCGACTCTATGGAGATTCAATTTGCCGGAGCATTTAGGTCGCTCATCATCATCCGCGATGGCGAACTCCTTGAATATAAGGGCGATAAGATGCCAATCAGTTACATATCGGACAATCCGCGGCCCTTTGTTACCAAAACCATCAGTATTGAAAAGGGCGATATAGTTTTCATGTATTCCGACGGCATAACCGACCAATTCGGCTACAACGAGAAAGGCGAACAGTCAAAATTTGCGTCACGGCGGTTGCAGAAAATTCTGAAAGAAAATAGCAGTTTGCCATTCGATGAACTTGAAAAACTAATTGACTGCGCCATCGACAACTGGCGCTCACCGGCTCAACGGAAAACAGTGCCGCAAACCGACGATATTATTATATTGGGAATCAGATTCTGACAGATGAAACGATTGGTTAGACATATAATTGCTGCAATATTGGTGCTGACAGCCGCTTGGGCACCACGCCCAATTTGTGCCCAACCTGCGAACCAGTATTCTGTCGACAGTCTCATTCTGGCAGCAAAACAAATGCCCGACAGCAGAATGAAACTGGAGGTTCTTTTTGAAATATGCCGGAATCACACCAATGTTGACACTGTCCGCACCTACGCCGAGCAGATGCTCGAAATCGCCACCCAACTCGATGACAAACAGTCTATTGCGAATGCTAACAGATTCATCGGATGGTGTTACAAAAAAATCGGCAACTATGAGAAAGCAATGGCCAGCCACTACAGCGCACTCATCATCTATGACGCTCTTGCCGACTCGCTTAACCTTGCCAAGAGTTACAACAACACTGGCGAAGACCTGCTTGAGTTGCGGGCATACTACTCTGCCGACAAATATCTGCACAAATCGCTCGAAATATACAGCCTGCTCGGACTTGAGTCGGAGTTTCCAACCATCTACAGGAACTTGGGCAAGATGTACCGCGACTACAAACTCTTTGAAACTGCAAGACGCTATTTCTGGAACGCAATCGAAATCGACTCAGCGCAGAACAACGTCACCGGCTTGATTGAGGATTACAACTCCCTGGCCATGACTGACTACGACGCGTATCACGAATTCTACGAGACAAATAGCATTGAGTACGCAATGCAGCACAACAACACCGCCTACCGGAAAGCAATGGAACTGAACGACACCTCGTATATGATTCTCGCCACCCAAAGCGCTCTGCCAATCTGTCTCGATTACGCTGGAATACTCGACTCGGCCGCCCGACAGCATCTGCTCGACAGTTGCGTTGCAATCTACCATCAGACGGTGGTTTACTCGAAAGCACTCGGTTATACAAACAATTTCTTCCTGCTCGAGAACAACCGTGCCCGACACTTACTGCTCAACCGTAGGTATCAAGACTGCCTCGACCATCTTGAAATGACACGCAAAAAGGCTGAGAACAACATAAGCGGGGCAATATTCGAAATTGACTACGACTGCTACATCGATTGCTACGCTGCAATGGGCAACTACAAAAAAGCCTTGGAATACAAAAAGTTGAAAGACAAATCGGAAACTCAGGATTATTTTCTTGAGACATCTCTGAACTCGTCAAGAACGCGCATAAAAGAGGAGTTTGAGCAGAAACTGCGCGACCAGGAGAAAGAGAAAAAGAATCGCGAGGTGCTGTTTGAGGAACACAAAAAGATGGTAAAAATCATCAACTCGTCATCCATAATCTTCATTTTGCTGCTGATTGTGTTCGCCATTGTAGCCTTGTTTGAGATGCGAGCCAAGCAACGCAACAATAAAGTGCTGTTGGCACAGAAAAACGAATACGCAACACAGCGTAACATATTGGCAAACATCAACATACAGATTACCGATGGCATTCGTTACGCTAAAGAGATTCAAAATGCGATTATTCCATCGGCAAAAATAATGAACTCGATATTTGGCGACTACCTTGTCATATGGCGGCCGCTTGACATTGTGTCGGGCAACTTCTATTGGGCTACGCAAAAAGGTCCGTACAAGATGCTCGCCGTTGGTGATTGCCTGAGGCACGGCGTCCCGGGCGCATTCACAAGCATGCTCGGCATCACTTCGCTAAACGACATAGCATCGATGGAAGTAATTGAAGGTCATTGTCCTTCGGCATCGTCGATGCTCGATAAATTGCGCAACAAAATTGAGAACACAATACCCCACTCTGATGATTCGGGCCCTGCAAACATGATTGACATTGCCCTTTGCATCATCGACACCGAAAGCAACACCATGCAGTTTGCCGGCGCCCACAGCCCGATGTTCATTGTTCGCAATGGCAACATTACCAATATAAAATCGGATGATATCCATATTGGCGACAACAGCGACAATAAGACAGATTTCAGCAATACATCAATAGGACTGTGCAAAAACGATGTTTTGTATTTCTACACCGACGGCATCGCTCAGCAACTGAGCAGCGAATGGGAATTCTCAACCAACGTTCTTACTGAAATGCTGACACTTATCTACAACAAACCGTTTGCCGAACAAACTGAATACATCAACTATTCACTGTCGAAATCGCCTAAAAGTCAAGAGATTATCGACCAAATAGACGATATTCTGCTGGTTGGAATTAGAATTTAGGTTATGAGTATTGTGTGTTATGTGTTAGTTTATAAGGCATAAGAGTTTGAAACGTTGGACACAATAAAAAAGGCGTACGTGATTACCACATACGCCTTCATAATTTCTACTCCTCTATCCTATTCCTCTAAATCACAATAAAATCCGTTGTTTTTACCCATCCCTTGTTGCCGTCTGACAAACGGATTTCTGACCAGTCGCCGTTGTGGTTGGTGACTTTGATTTTCAGGCCTTCGTGAATTAGGAACAGTTCGGTGCCAGCGGCGTCGGGTGAACTTTTAACCACAACCGACGGCGTAACCACAATGGCTTCGGGCTCGTTGAGCACGGCGGCTTTCTGCTTGGACGAGAAACTGAACGAGAATGCTGCCTCAACTACCAGCAACAAGCCAATCCAGAAGGCGAAGCGGCGCAGCAGCGGACGGTCCGAAAGGAAGAAGAGCAGCAGAAGCACCAAGGCGGCCACAAATGAGACAACGCTCAAAACGGCCCATTGGTTCGACGTGAGCGCCCGCACAAGCGACTGCCCCCACGATTTCAGAAAAAATTCGGGCAGCACTTCTATCTTGTCAACCACGTGAGTGTTAGCCAGTTGCAGATTGAACTGAATATCTTCGTCGGTGGCGTTGAGTTTCAGCGCGCGCTCGTAGTTGGCAATGGCGTACGGAAATTTGTTCGATTTGTAGTAGGCGTTGCCCAGATTGAAATACAATTCCGACGACTCATATCCTTGAGCCACAATGCTTTCGTAGATACTGATTGCCTGCTCGTATTTTGTTGCCTGGTAGCATACTGCCGCCGAATCGAGTTGAGCCTTGAAATCGGCTGCCGAACCGCAAAGCGGCATCATTGCCGCAATTGCTATTATAATGTATTTTGCTATCTGTTTCATTGTCAAATATTTTTAATCTTTTGGTGAACTGGTTAATCGTTTAATCGGTGAATTGTATTCGGATTTTACGATTATCGGATTCATCAATCTTATGCCTTTTGCCTTTTTAACTTTACTCATTATACTTTACACATTACTCACTACTTCACTTTCTGGTCGAGTTTCGACAGTGTGCTGTCGGCTTTGCGGAAAATCTCGTCCATTCCGCCCGAAACGGCTGCTGGCGCGTAACGAGCGAACTCACACGAGTTGAGCAAGTCCATAAGTTCGTCAACCAACTGACTGTCAACCGAATGGCTCGACAGAATCTCTGCCACATTGTCTTTCGACAAATTGGCCACAGGAATCGACAGTTTGTCGCTCAGATAGCCCCAAATGGCCTTCAGCATCTCGTCGTAGAACTGCGCTTCCTGACCTTGTTTCATATACTTGGCAGCCTGACGTAACCGCTTGCGCGACACCTTGTTTGCCTTACGGTTCTTAACTGCGGCCTGATTTGCGTTCTGCTTAATCTGCGCCAAGCGGAACAGGATTATCGCCACAAAAAGCAGCAGAGGAACGGCGTAGCAGCCATAGAACAGCGGCGTGCCGAACATCATCTCTTGACGGCGGTCGAGCCGCTCAACAGGTTTAATGTAGCGAATGTCCTTGCCAATGAATTTGACATCTTCTTTTGTAAGTGCCTGAACCACCCCCGAATTGGCCTCGGCTTCGCCATCGCCTTTTTCAACGCTAATGTTGAACTCTTGCGTGGTCAGTGTCTTGTAAGTCTTTGATTTTGTGTCGAAATAACTGAACGTGATTGGCGCAATGCGGTAGTTGCCCGCGTAGCGCGGAATGAACAGATAATCGAACGTTGCCGAGCCCGACATTCCGTTGGCATCGGTCTTGATATTTTGCGTTGTTTTGGGGTCGTAGACGTCAATGTCGGGCGGAAAATCAATCTTTATGTTATTGATAAACTTTAGGTTACCTGTGCCCGACACTTTAACTTTCAGTGTCACGGCTTCGTTGGCCTTCACTTCGGTTTTATCGACCGACGCGTTGAGCGTGAAGTTGCCCACGCCGCCCGAAAAATCGGCGGGTTTGCCCGCAGGAAGCGGCTCCACGTTTATCTTCACAGGCTTGCTGACGAGTTTGTAGGGCGTGGTACGGTACGAGCCGCCGAAGAAGTCATCGAACGGATTGTTGCTGCGCACGCGGGTGCGAGAGAGAATGGTTATCTCCATCGGGTCGATTGTGAGTTCGCCCGAGCGTTGTGGCATCAGAAGCACTTTTTTCAGCAAACCTGTGTTGTAAATCTGCCCGTTGACGTTCTCGCGCTGAAGCGATACTTGCTGCGGTGCTTCAAGGTCGCTGCTCCAGAAACCAGTGAACGGCGGGAACTTAACATCTTCAAAACCGGATACATCCTTGCGGGGATTTATGTATAGTTTTATTGTTGCTACCAGATACTGCCCTTGAATCAGTTTCTTCTTATCGACAGTGATTGCCACAAAAAGGTCGTCGCTGCTCAAATCGGGATTGGTGGTTGTTTGTGTACCGCCCTGATTGCCAGTTTGTTGCTGCTGTCCGCCATTGCTTGCCGCGGGCCGCGAACCTGCCACAACTTCAATGGTAATCGGGTTCGACTGATAGGTTTTACCGCCCGATTTTATGGTTGCCGACGGAATGGTGAATTTTCCTTCGTGGTCGGCCATTAATATAAAGGTGTAGGTGTAGGTTGTGCTCTGCGACATTGAGCCGTTAATCCACTGAATGCTGCTGCTCGACGATGTGTTCGGACCCGAAAGGACCTGAAAATCAGTAATATCCGGTTCCGAGAAATTGCTGCCTTTGGCGTTCAGCACAAACTGAAGTCGGAACTGCTCGCCAACTTCAACGGCCTGCGGCGCGTTGGCAGTGAACGTTACATTGTCGGCAAAAGCCGAAATGCTGAAATTCGACAGCAATATAGTGAAAACTGCCATCAGTTTCAGTTTTAAGGCTTTATGTAAATTTATCGGTTTCATTTTTATATCATTTTTTCTCTTTTTCATCAAAGTTACGAAGATTGATTTAATGTTGAATAAGTAGAAACGCTTCGCTTTTCACTTTGTCTGCTATTTTTTCCCAACTTTAATATTGAACTCTTGTGTAGTCAGTGTCTTGTATGTTTCTGATTTAGTGTCGAAATAACTGAATGTGATTGGTGCAATGCGATAGTTGCCCGCCTTGCGTGGAATAAACATATAATCGAATGTTACAGAGCCCGACATTCCACTTGTATCGGTCTTGATATTCTGCGTTGTTACAGTGTCGCAAACATTGAATTTGTGCGGAAAATCAACTTTTATATTATTGATAAACTTTATGTTACCATCGCCAGAGACATCCACTTTAAGCGTTAAGGTATCGTTGGCCATCACTTCGGTTTTATCAATTGATGCGTTGAGCGTGAAATTGCCCACACCGCCCGAGAAATTAGTGGGTTTGCCTGCGGGAAGTGGTTTCACAGTTATATTCATAGGTTTGCTTGTGAGTCTGTGCCGTGTTGTGCGATACGAGTCACCGAAGCCAAAGGCGTTATAGAACGAATCGTTGCCACGCACGCGGGTTTGTGCTATAACGGTTATTCCCATAGTGTCTATTGTGAGTTCTCCCGAATTCAGCGGTATAAGAAGCACTTTTTTTAGGATAACAGTGATGTAAATCTGGCCGTTGACGTCCTCGCGTTGTTGTTTGATTTGTTGCGGTACTTCAAGATCGCTACTCCAGAAACTCGTGAACATCGGATACTTAACATCATCAATATTTGACAGAGTCTTGCGGGTGTAAAGTTTTATGGTTGCCTCCAGATATTGCCCTTGATAGATGTTATTCTTATCAACGGAGACTGCCACAAAAAAATCATCGCTTTTTAAATCTGGATTAGTAGTGTCGTTTGGTGCATTGCTTTCTTCTTGCTGTTGTACGACTTCAATGGTTATTGGATTCGAATGATATGTTTTACCATCCGATTGGATACTGGCCGATGGAATGGTAAACTTGCCTTCGTGGTCGGCTTCTAATACAAAAGTGTGAACTGTATATCGAGTTACTGTACCGTTTATCACGTTGGTATTATTATTCGAATAGGTTTTAATGATTTTTAAATCAACAATATTGGGGTTTGTGAAATTATTACCTAATGCATTCAACTTAAATTGAAGTTTGAACTGCTCGCCAACCTTAACGGTTTGCGGTGCGCTGGCTATGAATGTTACATCATCGGCAAAAGCAGTGACGCCGAAACCCGAAAGCAACAGTGTGAATGTCGCCATTAATTTTAGTTTCAGGGCTTTATGAATAATTGCCAGTCTCATTTTTTTTGTCGTTTTGTGCTATTTATACCTTTTATTCCCATTCAATGGTTCCCGGCGGTTTGTGCGTCACGTCGTACCAGAGTGAGCCGGCACCATCGGCCTTGAACTGTTGCCACAGGCCGCCGAGCAGGTTTTGGTCGATTTCGGCGAAGTTGGCAGTCATTGCTTCCGAGCTGTTCACGGGGCGCATCACAATGCACGGCTTGTCTTGCACGCGTAGCGGCGTCAGAACCACGGGCATCTGCCAGATTTTCTCGTAAAGGTCATTGGCCTGAAGGAACTCGGTGCAGATGTTGTCGAACTTGCGCAGAGTGTCGA
>JAEEGJ010015579.1_pt1 | contig 17687 bp, 16 predicted proteins | sample 8958761 | NCBI WGS metagenome assembly JAEEGJ01 (sample SAMN16246546, study PRJNA631951) | gut metagenome | biome: gut microbiome; feature: rumen; material: RS-attached | host: Bos | place: Iran: Karaj | collected 2018-10 | reverse complement strand
CAACAACTTCCGCGTGATTTTCACGGACATCCCGAGCGCAGAAATGATCAAGTACGCCGCGAACTCCATGCTCGCGACCCGCATCAGTTTCATGAACGACATCGCAAACCTCTGCGAACTCGTGGGTGCCGATGTGAACATGGTGAGAAAGGGCATCGGTAGCGATACCCGCATCGGTTCTAAGTTTCTCTACCCGGGCTGCGGCTACGGTGGAAGCTGCTTCCCGAAGGACGTGAAGGCCCTCATCAAGACCGCCGAAAAGAATGGCTACAAGATGGGCGTTTTGAAGGCTGTCGAAGAAGTCAACGAATACCAGAAGACAGTTCTTTTCAACAAACTTGCAAAGCGTTTCGGCGGCGAAGCAAACCTCAAAGGCAAGACAATCGCCATGTGGGGCCTCGCCTTCAAGCCCGAAACCGACGACATGCGCGAAGCGACCGCTCTCGTGCTTATCGACAAGCTTGTTAAGGCAGGAGCCATTGTCCGCGTCTACGACCCGGTCGCCATAAACGAATGCAAGCGCAGAATGGCCGCACGAGATGACGCCGCTGCAATCGCAAAACAGATCGTCTACTGCAACGACATGTACGAAGCATTGCTCGATGCCGACGCCCTCCTCCTCGTGACCGAATGGAAGCAGTTCCGTATGCCGAGTTTCGGCGTGATGAAGAAGTCCATGAAGAACGCCCTCATCATCGACGGCCGTAACATTTACGACGCGAAGGAACTCGCCGACGCAGGATTTGAATACAGCGCCATCGGTTGCTAAGGAAAGATCATGCTTGATAAGAATGTCAACCTGAACGGAAAGACAGTCCTCGTCACAGGAGCTGCCGGCTTTATCGGTTGCAACCTCTGCAAGAAACTGCTGAGCGATTATGCCTGCGCTGAAATTGTCGGCATTGACAGCATCTCGGACTATTATGACGTGAACATCAAGTACGAGCGTCTCAATGAAATTGAAGCGCTCGCCACGGCAACCGGTAAAAAATGGACATTCATCAAAGCGAATCTTGCAGACAAGGCGACAATCGACAGCTTGTTCGAAAAGTACCACTTTGCCGTCGTCGTGAACCTCGCCGCCCAGGCAGGCGTCCGCTATTCCATTACGAATCCGGATGCCTACATCCAGAGCAACCTCATCGGTTTCTACAACATCCTGGAAGCCTGCCGACATTTTGAAGTCGAGCACCTCGTGTACGCGAGCTCCTCCAGCGTGTACGGCAGCAACAAGAAAATCCCATACTCCACCGACGACAAGGTCGATAACCCAGTCTCGCTGTACGCCGCCACCAAGAAGAGCAACGAGCTCATGGCCCACGCTTACAGCAAGCTCTACAACATCCCGAGCACGGGGCTGCGCTTCTTTACCGTCTACGGACCCGCAGGCCGCCCGGACATGGCCTACTTCGGCTTCACAAACAAGCTCAAGGCAGGCAAGACCATCCAGATTTTCAACTACGGCAAGTGCAAGCGCGACTTTACCTACGTCGATGACATTGTCGAAGGCGTTGTGCGCGTGATGCAGCATGCACCCGAAAAGCAAAACGGCGAAGACGGTCTCCCGCTCCCGCCGTACAAGGTCTACAACATCGGCAACAACCACCCGGAAAATTTGCTCGACTTCGTAACGATCCTCCAGGAAGAACTCGTCCGCGCGAAAGTGCTTCCCGCCGATTACGACTTCGAAGCGCACAAGGAACTTGTGCCCATGCAGCCCGGCGACGTGCCCGTGACCTATGCCGACACAAGCGCCCTTGAAGCCGACTTTGGATTCAAGCCCGCCACCCCCCTCCGCGAAGGTTTAAGAAAGTTTGCAGAGTGGTACGCAACGTATTACGGAACTGAAAAATAACGATTAAAACCAATTCTATGTTCCCCAAAAACAGAAGCATGGCCATTTACGTAATCGCCACCCTTATAGTTTTGTTCTTTTCTGCCTGTAGTGATGATAGTGCATCAGCAAGCGGAGTACCTATCACAGAACTCTCAATCGAAGACTTTGAGCAACCGTACACAGGTGTTCCAAGAATCGTGATCGAAACGAGAAAACATAAAGCAATAGAGGATCGCGAAACAGAAATCCCCGCAAAAATGCAAATCTGGAACGAGTATGAACCCGAAAGCGATATCCTGGATTTGACCATAAGGGGAAGAGGAAACACAACGTGGGACATTTATCCCAAAAAGCCCTACGCAATAAAGTTTGAAACAAAGCAATCCTTACTGGGTATGGCCAAAGCTAAAAAATGGGTCATGCTCGCAAACTATAGAGACCGAACCTTAATTAGAAACGCCGTCGCATTTGAACTTGCCCGTAAAACATCTCTCGCCTGGACCCCAAGCGGCAAGTTTGCAGATGTGATCATAAACGGAGAATTTTTAGGCAACTATTACATCTGCGAAAAAATCGAAGTCAAAAAGAATAGGCTCGAACTAGACGACGACTCCTATTTACTTGAATTCGATACCAGTTACGATGAAGAATTCAAATTTAAAACGGAATACAATGACCTTCCCGTCAATATAAAATACCCAAGCGAGCCAGACAAAATCCAATACAATTATATAACAGACTACATCAATGAAACCGAAAAGACTTTGCAACTAGACGCAGACGATTCCACCTATCTTGACTATGTCGATCAGAATTCTTTTATCGACTACTTCACGGTATACGCACTATCGACAAACAGTGAACTGATGCACCCCAAAAGCGTCTACATGCATAAAGACAAGAACGGCAAGCTTTCTGCCGGCCCCGTTTGGGATTTTGATTACGGCACGTTCAAATTAAACAAGACAGGGCTTATAAATCAAAAAACGGCTTTGTTTAAGCCATTTTTCGAGAAGGATTCTTTCAAAGAAGCATTTAAGCAAAGATGGCCAGTCATTAAAGATTCGCTCGGTTCCATGAACGCCTTTATTGACTCTCTTGCAAATTACGTCAAGGAATCAAACGAACAGAACATAAAGCTTTGGCCCATTAACATCACGGCTCACAAAATAGGTGACGAAGAAAAAAGTTTTGACGAAGCCATTGAAATGCTAAAAAAGGCGCTTCAGAACAAAATCAAAGAACTCGACAAACTGGTTCCTTCGCTTTAACTACCACTTGAACCCAGCTCTGGAATACACTTTTCGATCGCCCAGAAGGGTCCATTCTAGATCGAAATTGACATAGCGGCCTTCGATACCGAGAATCGGGGTGATGGAATACTGCATCTTTGCACCATGCAGAAAGCGCTTTTTTACAACAGCGTGATTCAGCGGATTGGGATCGTTTATGGAACTTCCTGTATCTGTACCTTTCCAGAACCATTTCTGGTGTAGGCCAAATACCCATCGCTTATCCATTCGCGAATACATCAACCAGTCAATAGTCATGCTGTTAGGACCGCCCTGATTGCCAAGCGGAACTTCAAGATGTGCCATTTGAGCCGTATTGCTCTTAAAATGCGTATATACGAAAGGTTCAACGCGAGCGTATTCAAAAAGTGTTCCCACTTCGAATGCATGATTTTTCCAATCGAAATCGTGAGCCACCTGGGCGCCAATCATCCAAGCCCATTTTGACTGAATATTCTCATTTTTTATCAGTTCTATAGGACTCTGAAAATCATCCATAAAGAATTCCGTATAAAAACGAGCCTTGTTGAACAATCTATAGTTTAAATCAAACGACAGCGCACCGTTATTGGAGCTTTCTGTGTAATTCCCCTTTTCCATAAAAAGAGGAATGATCGGAACAAAAAGCCATGCATTATTGTCATCATGAACAACCTGGAGTTCACTCATCCCCACGACAAGATTGCCGAAGTCCAGTTCATATCGATGTCCATATAGATTTCGGGATGCTTTGTTACCTTTGTTTGAATTACCCTTGAAAACGCGCAAGTCACCATAAATAGTAAGGACAGTAAGCGGCCCAACCTGCAAATCTAGGGACATCGAATTAAAAGGTAACGAGAACTGATTCAAGGCCAAGTTGTTATAGTAGCCAGGCCCCCAATGCATTACATCACGGCCGACATCAAATCGGGCAAAGCCCATATTTAAAGACAAGTGGCCTCGATAACGAGCGTAACTGACATATTCAAGACCGTCATTAACTTCTTCCAGCTGAAGGTCAATGTATTCACCATCGTAAGACTGCGGTTTTTTCGAGTAATGGCGTTCTGAATAAATTCGAGCGTCCAATACAAATTCCAAAGAGTCTATATAGCCTCTCAAATAAAGTCCGCCGTCAATCCCGGGCCAGATTGTATCGCCAAGAGCTTTTCCACCTCGGAAGTCTATTCCGCCAACCAGACTTGTCGCCAAGAATGTCCGATTGGACTGGAATTTCAGCAATGCATCCTTTTCCCTATTGGCAGCATCCCTGCGCCAGGAGGAATCCCTCTGTGGATAATGAAATTCCTGTTTTGCAGAAGTGGTTGTAAGCCTATGGAATTCGAACAGCATCGGCGCCGTATCGAGAAGCTTGAGGTTGTACCTTTCCGGAGAAATCACCGGAGAGGCAAATAGAGTTTGGCAAAGGAATAATATTCCCAGAACTACGAAATGAACACTTCTTTTTGCGCAAGATTCCATTATTTTTTCCTATTGCGAAATTCCTTTACAGTCTTTATTAAATAATCAAGGCATTCTAAATGCAACAGCCTTGCGAGTCCCAAATAAAGAGCCATGCCCAAAAATGTCAAGATGACCAATTGCAGAACCGGACTTATTGCAAATTTATCGGACAACCAACAAGATACAAAATAAACACATCCGCCCATAAAAACAGATAACGCCATAGAAGGCAGAATATCCTTCGTCTGTTCAATGTATCCATAATTCAATAACTTTTTATTTGGATAAGCATTCACAAATGCCCCAAGCGGAGCAGTAATAGCACTGCTCATCGCAATGCCTATTGGCGACCTGAAAAATAAAACAGCAATGGCAATAGCGACCAGGCCATAACCCTTTTTTATCAATTCAAGTTTTAAAAAGATATCACTACGTCCAACCGCATTGACTGCAGAAAGATTTGTCGTATGAATCGGCCAAAAAGCATAGATAACACAGCATATCTGTATAAAAGGAACCGCAGGGAGCCACTTTTCACCAAGGACAACAAGAGTTAGCGGTGTTGCGACAGCGGCAAGCCCTGCCATTAAAGGCAAAATAAAAAATGAACTTGTTACTATAGCTCGACGCATCATCACTTTTAAACGAGGTTTATCATCTTGCACGGATGACAAAGAAGGCAGCATCACCGACTGGATAGATGAATTCAGGTTGTTCACAATCAATTTAGGGAACTGATCGCCACGATTGTAATAACCTAGAGCAGTTGGATTGAACATTTTACCAACAATCAGGTTCAGTAAATTATTATAGCAAGTATCCAGCAATGACGAACACAACAATTTCCAGCCAAACGAGAACAGCAATTTCCAGCGGGCAAACGAAAACGACAAACTCGGTTTCCATTTAACGGTAAACCACATTATGATGCAAATCAACAACGAATTCGTCAATTGTTGAATAACAAGAGACCAAATGCCATATCCCCAATAGGCAAACAGCACACCAATTAGTCCTGCGGGAATAATCGCTCCAACACTTCTATAAAAAAGTGTCTTGAACATCATATTCCGAGCAACATAAGCCTCCTGAATTGAACTCAAGGCTCCCAAAGGAAGCATCAGTCCAAGGACTCGAATAACAGGGACAAGCTCGTTCTGACTGTTATAGAACTGGGCAATAAACGGAGCTGCGCAAAACAAGCCTGCATACAACACACAAGCCAACAGCAAACACGAGTAAAAGACGGTCGTAAAATCAAGATTATCGGCATCTTTCTTTTGAATCAGAGCTGTATTTAAACCGCTTTGAACAAATACATTTGAAATGGTAATAAAGACCATGATAAGAGCTATCAAGCCAAAATCTGCAGGCGATAGCAATCTTGCCAAAACAACCGCAACAATAAACTGAACACCTTGGGTACCAAGGCGTTCAAAATATTTCCAGAATAGCGAGGATATAACAGATGATTTTAGAGACATTGGTAAAAAATTAAAGAACTACAGCTTTTCCTAATTCAGCAGATTTATAGGCTGCATAAATGACTCGCAACGTTTCGTGCGCGACCCAATAGTCAGACTTTGGCTCACGATTATAATAAATCGATTCCATAAAATCACGCATTTCATCGACATATCCACGCATGATGACATCTTCCAGGAACGGATTGTTCCAGCCTTTCTTTGAAGGCAACATTTCTGAGATATAGACATCATCAAGGCCATCTTCGTCTAGGAAATAGGTGCTCATCAAATCGGACATGGTCAGTTTGCAATTGATCACGGCATCGTTACAGTACAGTTCAACATAGTTACGGCTTCCACCTAACAAAGTATCGGTCGCCATAACGACCGCCTTGGTCCCGTCAGAGAACGTAATAATCACCGTTCCAAAATCTTCAACATCGTTTGGCCTTGCCGCAATATGACGATGTTCGTAATCGTTCAAACTCGGTGTTATTTGGGCCATGTCGGCAAATACGGACTGGACAGATATTTTTTCGTTTCTTGCCTTGGCCTCGATCTGCTTGAGCCAAATTATTGCAGATAACGGATGCGCACCTGTCCTTATGAAGGTTCCGCCGCCGGTCTTAGCCCATTCACCGGCAACCGGAGAACTGGAGCCTTTCAAAGACTCCTCGCCTTTTGAAAAAAGGATCTTCGACTTTTTCGCCGTGATGATTTCTGCGGCCTTTGTTACTGCCGGAGCGTAAATGAAATTTTCGGCATAGCAGAACTTCTTTTTCGATTTCTCCACGCAGTCTTTCAGGTGGTCAAGAGAGGTCAGCAACCGTTCGTACATCTTGACTTTCGAGACACATTTACCAATCGGCGTATTGTCCCCGTCTTCTCCAAAATATCCGCTTAGCGGCTTTTCACAGATGACATGCTTCCCAGCTTTTAAAGCCTGCTCGACCATATCGGCATGAGCATATGGCGGGGTACAGACATCAATGACGTCTATTTCAGGGTCGTTTAACAGGTCCTCGAATTTAAGGGAGTATTCTAAAAAACCAAAACGCTCCTGCATCTTTTTGACCTGGTCTTCGCGTCTCGCGATAATTCTCTTATAACATAATGGGATGCCGCTAAATCTTTTTAGGGCTTCCATATGCAGTTCTGTCGCTCGACCTGCGCCGGCCATGCCAATGCAAAGTTCGTGTTGGTTATTCATACAGCCCTCCTATTCAACTGTTACGGCGTCATTAACATAGGATTCAATAAGTTCTTTCTTCATCGTGAGCTGATCAGGGAAGCAGAAGAACATGAAGCCGACCGGCTCGGACATATTGTTTTCTATCAAATCACCGCTCTGCTTTAGCATAAACACGCTGTCCAAATGCTTATTGTATCTGGACGGGATTTCGATAGACTTAATCTTTCCGTTTTGGGGGGCCAAGATAGTCTTGTAGGCGAAGCAACCCTCCTGATTTACAACAGAAGGTAATGCCGAAAGATCCAGGCCGCATCTTGCGCGGGTTTCCCAATATTCCCAGTCAATACCTGTAAGGGCGTTGCCCGGGACATGGTACATATTGCCTAAAATGCGTCGCATGACTTCGATAATCTGGGCTTCTTTTCCATCATAGATGTACTGCAAATGGAATATGCCATCTTTCAGGTTCAGAATACGGGCAATCTTTTCAATCTGTTCTACAAGCTTGCCTTGAACGATTTCGAAATTGTCGGCGGGATACGTGTCGATCTCAACACGGTACGGATTCAAGAAAGAGTATTCGTTATTGCTGCATATCGCGCATACTTTCTGGTTGCGCAAAAAAGTACAGAAACCATGTTGAGTACCAGACACATAGGGTTCGATAACAATCCTTTTGGCCCGAGATTTCAAGAAAGCTTCCTGGACATACTTAATCCCTTCCGCCTTGTTATCAGCTCTATGAATTCCATTTCCTGCGCTGCAATCTGTCGGCTTTACTATTATCGGATATGCGCAGGAATCCAGATGCTGGAGAGCGTCTTTCTCAGAAGAGAACGGAGCCGATATCGGACTGGTAATGTCGTGTTTCTTTGCGAATTCCTTGAACAAGTCCTTGTTATGAAGCGTCAAGGTCGTTTCGTACGAATCATAGCCGGGCAATCCGAGCTTTTCCGCGACATAGGCCGCAGTGTACACACCGAAATCATTACAACACTGAATGATGGCATCTATAGAATTTTTCCGTGCAATTTCCAGGATTTTTTCTTTGTCCGAATAATCAGCAAGAATAAATTCGTCGCACCATTTTTGACCGGGCAAATCAGCCCTGTTACCGGTAACGATAATGTAATACCCAAGCTTGCGAAGTGCACGAACCAAGCCCAGGTCATTGTGGCTCGAGCACAGCAATAACGCTTTCTTCATTATACATTCCCCTTATTGCAAACAAGTTCCAGCACCCTGTTCACATCTTCGTCCGTAAGTCCCGCATGCATCGGCAAGCAGATGACTTCATCGGCCATGCGGGTTGCGACAGGGAGGTTTTCCTTGGTTGCAGACGGCAAGCCACGATAAATGGCGAAACTCGAAATCAGCGGATAGAAATAACGGCGGCCAAGGACATTGTGTTCCTTCATTTTCTCGTAAAGAGCGTCACGGCTGATACCATATTCCTTCTCGTCTACGAAAATCGGGAAGTACGAGTAGTTGTAGGTCACGTCATCGCGTTCCTTGAACATGGAGATGCCAGGAACATTCGATAGCGCTGCACGGTACTTCTGCGCGACCTTCTTGCGGGCGGCAATGGCATTGTCAATGTGCTTGAGATTGCAGAGGCCATAAGCAGAACGGATTTCGTCCATCTTGCTATTGATGCCCGGAGCAACCACAGTCGTTTCGCCTGCAAAGCCGAAGTTCTTGAGGTAGTCGATGCGCTTTTTGGTGCGGGCGTCGTGGCAGATAAGTGCACCGCCTTCCACAGTGTTGTACGTCTTGGTCGCATGGAAGCTGAGCGTGTTCATGTCACCTGCATCAAGAATCGTGCGGCCGTTGACCTTCACGTTGAAGGCGTGGGCGGCATCATAGATGACGGCAAGGCCGTACCTGTCCGCGATTTCCTGGATGGCTTCGATATCGCACGGGTTACCGTACACATGCACAGGCATAATGGCTGTTGTCTTCGGAGTAATCGCTTCCTCGATTTTCTGAGGATCAAGATTGCCCGTCGCCGGATCAACATCGACAAATACCGGGGTAAGCCCATTCCACCAGATAGAGTGAGTCGTCGCCACAAAGCTGTACGGGGTGGTAATCACTTCGCCCGTAATGCGCATTGCCTGGAGCGCCGTAATAAGCGGAAGCGTTCCGTTAGTAAACAAGCTAATGTATTCAACTCCAAGATATTCGGCGAGAGCGCGTTCCAACTCCTGATGATAATGGCCATTATTAGTAAGCCACTTGCGATCCCAAATATCCTTAAGATACGGCGTGAATTCTTCCAAAGACGGGAGAAGGGGGGAAGTGACGGTTATTTGCTTATTTGCCATAATTTCTCCATGACAGTTCTACAATATAACAGGTAGATCTTTTACACTGTAAAAATTGCAAAAATACACTTATTTTCGATCCAAAAGATTCACCAAAAAACATCCACACTTAAAAAACGGCTTTATTCTACACAATTTATATACTGCAAAAACAAAAAGATACCTGATCGTCCAGTAAAAACTTTCAAATTTTACAGGGAACAGTGAAAGTTCAATTTTCTTAAAAGCCTCCCAATCACTGGAAAAGAAACAATAAGGGAGAAGTCTAATCGAAAATCTTTTTTTCGCCTTGTCCATTCCCTTAAAAGTCCGTCCATTTTCAACAAAATAAAGGATCGTCTTGTTAAGGAAATAGATAAATTTGAACTTTGTCTTTTTACTTTTTGAATGCGAAGCTGATTCCGGCAATTTCCTATAAACGCTAGTGCATTCGGGCAAATAATAGCCTTTGGACACAGATGTCAAATGCATGAACATCATTCTATCCCCACAAAAATATTCTTTTCTATTTAACTTGGGTCTAGAAAGATACAAATCCTTTCGGCAACAGAACGTTAAAGTCCATATATCTGATGTAGGTTTTAACATTTCATACACATAAATATCTCCAGACTTTCCCTCGATATCCAATGTAAAGAAAGAGTTGTTCTGTTGATCAAAAACCTTAAAATTAGTATATGAAAAACCGTAGTCTGGATTTTGTTCAAGAAAACTTATTTGCTTTTGCAACTTTAAAGGATCTATCCAATAATCATCACCTTCACAAAAAGCTATATACTTTCCCTTACATGCAGAATCGACGATTTTATCCAAAGAATCATCATTCTTTGAATACTGATTTTCAGTTTCATAGATAGGCTTGATTATCTTAGGATATTTTTTTTCATATTCACGTATGACATCCGCTGTTTTATCGGTAGATGCATCATCATGGACGATGACTTCAAATGGGAAATCGGTCTCTTGACTTAAAAAGCCATCCAAAGTTTGAGCAATATAAGACTGCTGATTATAAGTAATACACCGAACGCTGACCAGCGGAGTATTCCAATCTTTTGGCCATTTTTGAATAATTTCTTCCTGAGTTCTATTTAGCATAAATCAACCATTTTTAGAGGGGCCAGCAAAAGAGCTGTAGCTTTCGCTTCGTTTTATAGAAAAGAAAGCGAACAGGAACCACATATGCATATAAGCCCAATTACCACTTTGGACAATCTGTACAATAAAAAATGAAAAAAGCAAAGCAAAGGATCTTATGGATGCCACTATTTTTTTATTCCGCTTCCAAATGACAACAAGTGGACGGATAAACAATACAAAGCCATATACCCCAAAATTAGCCAGCACCTGGAAAAAGATTGCAGAGGACATTGCATTTCCCGTTTTTCTCATATACAGAACATCATTGAGATTCATTGCAAACGGCATATACCTTTGAATATAATCCAAAGCAAAAAAATGATAACCTCCGGCCCCTAATCCTACCAAAGGATTATTCAAAAACATTTTAAAAGCAATCATAGGAAGCCCAAGTCGTACAAACGCGCTTGAATCAGACTCGATTGTTTCAGAAATGCTATTAAACTCCAATACTCTTTTGGCAAAATACGTACCAGGGTCAAGCAACAAGACCTGATACATCGCAAAGCAAATCAAAGCAAGCACAAACAATACTGCGATAGATTTCAAGACCATTTTTTGGAAATTTCCCTTTGCAATGCTGGAAAACACACCATAAAAGGCCACCGACAATATAATCAAAAGATATCCCTTCGTGCTAACCGTAAACAACAAGAGCATCGCGGCGACAATCGTACAATACATCCATTTTTTTAAATGGAAAACTTTATACAGATAAGCATAAACGAAAATGGCAAAAACCATGTGCTGGGAGGCATAAGAAGCTTCCGAATTTGTCAAGCACGGACGAAATTCCTGCCAGCCCCCAAAGATGGTATTGATGACGGACTTAAATACGTGCGGCAAGATATGGTAACAGGATAAAGTTTCCAAAGTGCCCAAGAACATCGCCGGAATATAGGCGTATCCAACATACTTTAAAACGGTCTTGGGAAAATCGGGATCCTTATGGCGAGATAGGAACTGCGAAAAGACAATAACAGAAAGCATCCCCATCGCCAAGCCAGGAACATAATATTTTAAGCCAACAAAAGATCCTGTATGGTAAAGCAAGACAACACTTCCAACAGAGACAGAAACAACACTAAAAAAGAGAATTTGAATAACAGGCTTAGGCAAACTAAAGCGGCCATGAGTCTGGAGCAAATAAATGGCAAAGGCGGCGACAATAAAATACAGCGATAACGGCCTATAGACAAAAGGCAATATATGCGGTATAGCATCGTACGGCAATGCAAGAATTGCCATAATCACTAGTTTATCTGCCAAGGAATGCGTAGACATCGTCTTTTCCAACCCTTACATTCTCGAATATGCATCCAGTAATTTCTGGGTTACCACAGGTTCCGAATACTTTTCAGCAATGAGCTTTCGCAATGCAGGCTGATAAGTCTCGCCATCCAGGAATCTTTTTACAGCTAAGCCAATTTCATCAACGCTATAGGGATCGACGGCAATGGCATTCGGTAAAAAGTACTCCTTAGGGCCGCCTATATTCGTAATCACAATGTCACAATCATAGCTGGCAGCTTCTAGCGCCACTAATCCTACCCCTTCTCGAATCGAAGGCAGCGCAAACACTTTTGCCCTAGAATACAGGTCCTTTAATTTTTCATCGGATACGCGTCCCAAATTCTGGATATTCTGGCGGGATCCAATTTTACGCGCTAATTTTGCGTTAAATTCATCAGTACTTGCACCCGCCAAAACCAAGTCAAAATTATACTTTAACGCGGCATCGACAAGCCGTTCCACATTCTTTGTCGAGTCGCAAATTCGAGACACATGCAAGCAGAAGTTTTCCTTCTTATTTTGATCCAAAGAATCTACTTTCGAAAAGCGGCTGTTTAAAGGAACCAGCTGTATTTTGGAAGGGCTAATACCGAACGCATCCGACAAAAACTTCTGTTCATATTGCGTTCTGGCAAGGAACACGTCAAAAACAGATTTATAACGTCTTAACGCAGAATAATCCGCAAAGATTTTTGCCTTCGGATATGAAATCCGGGAAAGAACTTTATATACAAGCAACGGATAATGCGGATCTAATACCGGAGAACAGACAAATTTTGCCTGCGGTGCACGCAGTTTTAAAGATGAATAAAGGGAAAAAAAAGACGAACCAAAAAAGAAAAAATGTATCACATCAAAACTTTTCCAGTCGTATGTTTCCCAGGGATTTATTTCAACAACTTCATGCCCCATTTTTTGCAACATGTCGCGCCACTGAACAGCCTGCATCTTGATTCCCCCAAAGGAACCACTGACTATTGTAAAATAAGGCAGCAAGTACGCAATTCGCATTACGAGTATTCTCCGAAGTCAACAGAATCGTAATTTCCGTGTCGATTGTAACGCTTTTCTACAGGAGGCAACTGCATATAATCGCCGTACATGTTCGTCAAGTATTCTATATAGCCTTTAGGTATTGCAAATTCAGTATCTTCAAACGGAACTTTTATGGTTTCAACGAGTCCTTCTTTTGAACACGTTTCCTTATAGCCGTACGCACCAAGCAAATTTACGGCAACGGTTCCCGACGACAAGTTGTAAAATTTCAAGCTCTTCGAGATGATATTTTTCAATACAGAATCAGGCACCAGATGAGCTACAGCGCCCATTATCTTGGCAACGATCCATTTAACATTGGATTTCTTATTGTACAGGACTCTGGGAACATATCCCTTTTTATAAATGTAGAATTTATACGTAATCTGAAAAACGGCCAGCTGCAAAAGTCTTTTTCTTTTTGTCGGGGCTGCGGTATCAATCGGGAAAACATCGACGAAAATTCCCTGATGGACACTTTTGGGGGCATTGCGTTCAGGATACTTGGTTCCATTCAATTTTACTTTTGCAAAAGGGAATCCGTAACCTTTTTCCGTATCCCAAGTTTCTAAAAAGAACTTCTTCTTGTCCAGTTTTTCTTCTGCAATTTTGATAAACCGTTCATAGTCTTCCCTCAGCATTCCTACATCAAAGTCATCGTCCCAGGGAATGAAACCTTTATGGCGAATGGCACCGAGAAGAGTTCCACCAATCAAGAAATACGGAATTCCATTTGATTCACACAATTCCTTTATGGCTTTAGCGATATCCAATTGCAAAAGCTGCAATTTACGCAAATTTTTTTCAAAAACTTCGTTCACTTTTCCCTTCTATGCTTTTTGCACATTCAAGTCTTTTTTTATCTGAGTCGTGCTTATTTCAGGAGTCCTTGGCAAATAGACGACTTCCACGCCTTCTTCTTTCAGGAAATCAAACTTTCCAGCCCAATCATCGCCCATAACAAAAGTGTCTATATGGTATTCGTGAACATCCGTTCTTTTCTGTTCCCAGCTTTCTTCAGGAATAACAAGATCAACGTAACGAATAGATTCAACGAGCGTCTTTCGCTGTTCATAAGAGAAATAGCATTTCTTATGTTTTTCATTCCAGTTAAATTCATCAGAAGAGACAACAACGATAAGATAATCCCCAAGAGCCTTTGCCCTTTTCAGGAGATTAATATGACCATAATGCAAAAGGTCAAATGTACCATATGTTATAACGCGTTTCATAGCATTCCTCTAGCAAATCCAGCCACCAATTTTTCAATCTTTCGTGCAGACCACAAATAGCGATGTTTCGTAAATAAATACGCCAGCCCTTTTATGTGTTCCCAGTTGTGCTTACTGAAAAGCTTCTTGCGCGAAAGGCGCTGCCAGCTATGCAGGATCCTGGCATTTTTATTTTGGACAACCCCGAAGCCAGCCAACCAGCAGCGTAGGCAGAAATCAACGTCTTCAGGCGCATAAAAAATTTTCTCGTCCAGATAGCCGACCTGGTCCAAAATCTCCGGTCGGAACATCCAGCATGCGCTCATCAGGTACCCAACAGGAACAACCTTCTGGTCACTTGGATAGCTATAAAACTCAAGCGACTCGCCCCAGCGCTGGGCTTTCTTTAAAGGCAGGACCTTGGAAAGCTTAATCGTCAATGTCGGTATCTTGCGGCCGCTATTCTGCAGAACGCCCGCTTCATTCCTCATTTCCGGCCCGACAATACCAACACGCTTGTTGTCCAAGGTTTTTACCATCGCCTGAATGGCATCGTCATTTACTTCGGTATCGGAATCAAGAACGCAAATATAATCGGTATCAGGACTAATTTCCTTGAGGGCCAAATTACGCGGGACCGTAGTCCCTTCATTAACTGCACGTTTGATAACATGCAGTTGAGGATATTCTTTTGCCAAGGAATCCAGGATTCCTACAGTCTTGTCTGACGATCCGTTGTCTACAACATACGCAGAAACATCAAAGGACTTCAACGCAAAGACAGAACACACACACCGTTCTATAACGCGTTCGGAATTCCATGTAAGAATGACAAATGCTAAGGTCGGTCTTTTAGCGCCCATGCTACACCAGTTCCTCCTCTCCGCAATCTTTAAACCAATCACGGAAAGCGTCTTCTAGTGAATAGGAAAGTGGATAATCTTTCGCTAGTTTCTGGCCGTCGATATTTGTGCTCACCATCAGTTTTCTCACACGGGCAGGGCATATGCCCAGGCCAAGGCCGCCAAACAAGCCACAGAGAGTCGCAGCGGCCATCATCGGTTTACGTGGGATAAAAGGAATCCGACGTCGCATGCCGGTCGCCTTGAGCATGGTATTGGCAATCTGCTCAATCGTGAACGACGGGTAATAACAGCAGTTGTAAAGCTTTGTTTTTTCGCCTTCAGCTTCGCCCATTGCAAGCATCACCCGAACCAGGTCCTTCACATAGATACAGGCTTTTATGGTGTCCTTGCGGCCAGCGTATGCAAACTTGCGCTTTTTCAGAGCCTTATAAAGGCGGGTCATATTGCCATTTTCACCCTTACCGAATACAATGCCCGGCCGTACGATCGAGAGCCTGCGACTTGCATTTTCAGCAGCCCACTCACGATGGATCTTTTCAGCCACCAGCTTGGAGATTCCATACGGGGTGTTCGGGGTCGGAAGAGTTTCTTCCGTCTTCAGTTCTTCTGCGGCACCGTACGGAGCAATGCTGCTCGTAAAGACGATATTTTCGATGCCATGCTTGCGGGCAAAATCGCAGACATTTTCTGCACCGCGAATATTGGTTTCGAAATAGGCGTAATCAGGATGCCCTGGAGTGCGGTGAATTGCGGCAAAGTTAAACACGAGAGTATTTGCACCAAAATCGCCCTGCAATTCAATGGAGTTGCGAACATCGACACGCTGATAGGAAATCACACCATCTGATTGAGCGGCATCGGCAAGGAGGTCAGCAATGTATATCTTTGCATCTGGGTATTTTTCACGGAGCAGGTCCACCACATGCGAACCTATAAAACCACATCCGCCAAAAATGACAAAAGAATCAAATTTCATTACATCATCCGCCTTATTCATAACAGTCCTGCAATATAGAAAATATAAGAATAGTAAAATAAAATGCTTTTTTTTTCACTATATAATAGGCACAATTCCATATAACGGCACCTTTTTCCAGATGTTAATTTTTTCTAAATTTGGGCGCATGGCAGAAAAAAAGAAAATTCTCGTTATGGTCGCAAGCCCGAAAAGGGAACGTAGTGGAACCCTCATCCCGACAAAGGCTTTTGTTGAAGGGATCGAGCAAAATGGCGACTATGAAACCGAATATATTTTCATCGACAAGATGAACATCAAGCCGTGCCGAGGTTGCCTCAGCTGCTGGGGACGCGAGGACGGTTCGTGCTTCATGAAAGACGACGATGTTCCGATGATTCGCGAAAAACTCATCAACTCGGATATTGTCATTTGGAGTTTTCCGCTATTCCTGTTCGGCGTCCCGGGCCAGATGAAGGTCCTGATGGACCGCATCGTGGGCATGGTCCACCCGTACATGGGCCAGAAGCTTAAAGACGGCGCAAACGCCATGGGCACCCCGCTACACGGGCTCCAGTTCCAGAAAGAAGGGCAGAAAATCATTCTGCTTTCGAGTTGCGCCTGGATGGACTTGGACGTGGTTTACGAGCCGGTCCGCAAGCAGTTCGACATCATTCTCGGGCACGAAGGCTACACGCTTATTGCCTGCCCGCAAATGCGTGCGCTCGACCACCGTGGCGGGCCGCGCCGCTTGAATATGCTCCGTGAAAAGTACCGCAAGGGCGGCGCCGAACTCGCAACGACAGGCAAACTTTCACAGGAAGCGATTGACCTGATGCAGAAGCCGATCTTTAGCGACGACGCCTACGAGACGCTCGTCGTGGAATTCGTGACGCACATGTTCGATAGAGACGATAATTTCTAACGATTGTCGTTAATCCAGTATCCAAACCAATAGCTCAGATAAAGAATGGCTCGAAATTCATGCATGTCCAATTTTTTGAATTTCTGCGTTTCTTTATAAAAGCCCAAAACCTCGTAGCCACTTTTTAGACCAAGTTCAACGGTTCCATATTTTACACCCAAAGTCACATCGACATTCAGCCAAAGATTTCTCGCATAATCAGGTGATCCCGAGAAAGTACTCCGACCATCAAAGAGCACACTCTCCTGAATAAATGGGATCCTGATATTCGGCCCAACGCCAATAAAAAAATGTTCCGTTGTAAAAGCATCCAACAGCATGCTAAACTCGAGACTGCGTACATAAACAAAATCATTTACCGTCCGATGTAGATAATCGTATTCACTTCTAAAATTCCAAATACTGAATCCAACACTTGCTACAAGCACCACCTCTTTTGCCAGCGGAAATGCGGCATTAAAAGAGACATTAAAATCCCACGAACTCCAATCGGCGTCGTAAACATCTTCTTCGCCAATCAATCCCGATGGGCCAACACCAAAAGAAACACCCATCGTGAAATTGCGGAACGCTCCCGAAAAATCGTAAAACAGACCATAAGATTCAGCATGGGATAATGATGCTAGAACCAGAACCAACAAAATCACGGCAATCTTATTTCGCATAATTCACCACCGGGATTTTTATCGAAGACTTGTTGCT
>JAEEGJ010015578.1_pt1 | contig 17690 bp, 18 predicted proteins | sample 8958761 | NCBI WGS metagenome assembly JAEEGJ01 (sample SAMN16246546, study PRJNA631951) | gut metagenome | biome: gut microbiome; feature: rumen; material: RS-attached | host: Bos | place: Iran: Karaj | collected 2018-10 | reverse complement strand
GGCGCAGGAGCATTCTCTGACGGCAAGTACAACATCACAAATGATTTCGGCGGAACACTTTGCGAGTACATCGGCAAGAGGCAGGCCACCGAGCTCATGGAGTATGTCGACCACATCAACATGACCCACGGCGGCGAGGGCACCAAGCTCTACACCACAGCCGGGTCCGACATCACCAGGCTCTGCATGCAGAACAAGCTCAAGCTGCTGAACGCATCCGTGCGCCATCTCGGAACCGACATCAACTACGTCGTGCTCCAGAACCTCTATGATGAGATGAAGGACCACATCGACTTCCACTTCCTCGAGCCGGTCAGAAGCATCAGGCTCGCAGACGGCGCCTACCGCGTCATCACCGACAAGGCCTCATACGAGTGCACAAAGTGCATAGTCTCCGTCGGCCGCAGCGGCAGCAAATGGGTCGAGGAGGTCTGCAAGGACCTCGACATCGAGACCCTCTCAAACCGCGTGGACATCGGCGTGCGCGTCGAGCTTCCGGCCCAGGTGTTCGCACCGCTGACTGACAAGCTCTATGAGAGCAAGATCGTCTACCGCACAGAGAAGTTCGAGGACAACGTGCGCACCTTCTGCATGAATCCCTACGGCATCGTCGTCAACGAGAACACCAACGGAATCGTCACCGTCAACGGCCACAGCTTCGAGGACCCCTCCCAGAGGACAGAGAACACCAACTTCGCCCTCCTGGTCTCCAAGCACTTCACCGAGCCCTTCAAGGACTCCAACGGCTACGGCGAGGGCATCGCAAGACTCTCCAACATGCTCGGCGGCGGCGTCATTGTCCAGCGCTTCGGCGACCTGATCCGCGGACGCAGGAGCAACAAGAAGAGAATCGAGGAGTCCTTCGTGCGCCCCACGCTCCAGGCCGAGCCCGGCGACCTCTCCCTCGTGCTGCCGAAACGCATACTCGACGGCATCATCGAGATGATCTACGCCCTTGACCGCATCGCACCGGGTACAGCCAATGACGATACCCTCCTGTACGGCGTTGAGGTGAAATTCTATAACATGGAAGTCAAAGTGGACAATCATCTGGAGACCAGGTACAAAGGCCTCTACATGATCGGAGACGGCAGCGGAGTCACCCACTCGCTCTCACACGCCTCCGCAAGCGGAGTCTTCGTGGCACGCGAGATCCTCGAGAACTTCAGCAAGTGACAGTGATTGCTTCTAGATGTAGTTAGTTGCTCTAGATGCCCTAGATGCCCTAGAAGCCCTAGTTGCAGGCAACGGCCCAGGCGCAGCGACGCCTAGATTGGGCCGAAGCACCTTCCTGATATTTACGATTCGGCCCAAGGTCAAGAAGCAAGCGCGGGACAGTGCTCTCTGCACGGCCCAAGCGAAGCGACGCCGAGATTGGGCCGAAGCACCTTCCTCATTTAGTCCAGAAACCTGCGTGGACTTCGCGCACAGCCTCCTCAATCTCCGGAAACGGCCCCAGCACCTCAATGTCCTTCTGGCCGGCGGCGAGGATAGTCCTGCACGAGATGTTGAAGGTCGGATTCTTCTCATCAGAGCCGGTCATCTCCAGAAGCTTCTCCTCAGTCACACCGTAGACGATGCGCCCGATGTTCGCCCAGTAGATGGCGCCTGTGCACATGCAGCACGGCTCAAAGGTCGTGTAAAGGGTGCACTTCCATAAGAAATCCTTGCTGAAGGTCTGACTTGCGCGTGATGCCAGCATGCGCTCTGCATGGGCAGTGGCGTCATGAAGGTCACGCTCCGCATTGCCCTGCTCCATCACAATGTTGCCTTCCTCATCCACAAGAACCGCGCCGAACGGAGTGTTCCCGTTCTGCCTTGCCTTCCTGGCCACCTCATTCGCGGCAAGAAGATACTTGATATGGTCCATCTGAGCCTCCTTAAGAACACAGAGAATCATAGCAGATTGCCCGCGCAAGTTAAAGCGGATATCTGATGAATATAAATACTATATTTTTGTTTGACAGCCCTGAAGAGGCGGGCTTATAATGACAAAAGTTGAACACACCCCGTGAACATTTGTTCACACGATCACACCGGAGGATACATGACAGGACTGGAAAAGAGAATGGCGAGACTTTTCGCCAACAAGGGCAAACTGTTCGTTGCGGCTTTTGATCACCCGCAGATTTACGGAATAATGGACGGGCTTCAGAGCACACCTGATCTTGTCGCCTCCCTCAAGCGCACCAAGCTTGACGGATTCATCCTCAATCCCGGCATGGTGGGACACATCAATCCCAAGGCCATGGATGACAAGGTGCTGGTCCTCAGGGCATCGGTCGGCGGGACAATGCTCACATATGACTCCTATGACGGCAACTACCACCAGAGCATAGCAAGCGCGGAGCTGGCTGCCAGCCTCGGAGCTGACGCGGCCCTCTTCATGTTCGTCCTTGGCGGAACCAGGGACAAGGACACACAGCTTGAGCTCGCACGCGTTTGCGATGAGTATCACAGGCTGGGAATCCCCGTCATAGCAGAGGTCCTGAACGCCGATTACACCAAGAACAATGAGACTGACTTCATCGCCTCCGGCGCACGCATCGCTGCGGAGATAGGAGCCGACATAATCAAAGCCTTCTACTGCAAGGACTTCGAGAAAGTGACCTGCAACTGCCCTGTTCCTGTGATTCTTGCAGGAGGACCCAAGGACGCGGACATCACAGCCGTGGTCAGGGAGGTAGTCTCCAAGGGCGCCAAGGGACTTGCGTTCGGACGCAACCTGTTCCAGGCAGAGGACATAAAGGGTCTTGTAAGGGACCTCGACGCGGCCCTCAGAGGCTGAATGACGGAGACAAGCGGTGCTTGAAGATGTCAATGTCCTGTACAAGATAGCATCACTCTATTACGAGGGCGGCAACACCCAGGATGAGATCGCACGCAAGGTGGCGATGTCACGTCCCATGATCTCAAGCGCCCTTGAGAAGGCAAGGAGCCTGGCCATCGTCACAATCTCAGTCGTTCCTCCCAAACGCTTCAAGGAGCTCTCCTCTGAGATTTCCGCCCGTCTGGGAATCAGGGATGTCGTGATAGCGCCGTCCTCAAGCACCACGGGAATCGACAAGCGTGACCGTCTGATAGACGTGGCAGAGACCGCATCCAGATACCTTGAGCGCGAGATCAAGGCCGGCATGAACGTGGGCATCGGCTGGGGCTCCACCGTCTATGAGACAGTGCTGCATCTGAGCCAGATTCCGGACCGAAAGCGCTACATGCCGAGGATCGTGCCGCTCATGGGAAGCATCGGAAGCACGCTGGCCGAGTACCAGGAGAGCGTCATAGTGAACCAGGCGGCGATAAAGCTCGCGTCAACGGCCTACTACTACAACGTCCCGATGCTGACGCTGAGATCCGATGACGAGCTTGAGCAGATCAGAAGGACATACATAGAGATCCATGAGATCTGGAAGAACCTGGACTTGGCCGTCTTCGGGCTGGGGGCCTTCACAAGCATCAAGAACTACCCGCTGAACTCATTCACCGCAGGAGAGCAGGAATACCTGACATCACACAATGTGATGGGTGACATACTTGCCCGTTTCTTCAACAAGGACGGGTACATAGAGCCGTTCGGAAGGAGGTTCCGCTTCGCCGGGATATCCTTGGAGAACCTGAGCCACGCCCAGAACAAGGTCTGTATCTGCGGCGGAAGCGAGAAAGTACTTCCGATAATCCATGCCGCCCGCAACGGTCTGTTTGACACACTTATCACTGACTTCAAGACCATCAACGAGATAAGCACATATCTAAACCAGGAGGGAAAACCATGAAATGCCTGATGTTCGAGGAAATCGGAAAACTCAGTCCGAGCACCATCGCTGACCCGACCAGCCCGGTCTGGATCAGGGTTGAGGCCACCGGAATCTGCGGCACTGACCTCAAGTCCGTCTATGTGGGACACAGGTACTTCCAGCCGCCCACAGTACTGGGCCATGAGTTCTACGGCCAGATCGAGAAGGCTCCTGAGGACTATCCGCTCAAGAAAGGCACATGGGTTGTGGCAGCCCCCTACTATGAGTGCGGCAAGTGCGCCACATGCAAGGCCGGAAAGGGAGACCTCTGTGCAGACAAGAAGTATGTTGAGGCAGGATCCTTCGCAGAATTCGTCGGAGTCCCCCTGGACTACCTGGACGGCCTATTTGTCCTTCCGGAGAAGAAAGACACCAGGGACTATGACGTCTATGCCCTCACAGAGCCGCTCGCATGCGTCATCAACGGGACATCAAGGCTGGAGACCATAAAGGGCTACAGCAAGGTCCTGATAGTCGGAGGCGGCCCCATGGGAGCGCTTTTCGGCCTTTACTACAACAGCAAGGGCATTGACTGCGCAATAGTCGAGCCCAACGCAGAGCGCGCGGCAAGGCTCAGATCCTGGGGAATCAGCACCGTAAGCCAGGAGGATGTCAAGAAAGGCGAATATGACAACATAGTCATTGCGGTGAACATCTCCGCCCTTGTCTCACAGTATCTTCCCCTGGTACGTCAGGGCGGAACACTTCTGGTGTTCAGCGGACTTCCCAAGGGGGAGATGCTTCAGATAGACGCCGGCGCCGTACACTACTCCGAGGTCTCGATCAAAGGCTGCAGCGGCTTCGCGCTTGAGCATTTCAAAGAGGCATTCGAGACAATCAAGGCAAATGAGAAGAGCTTCAGGCAGCTCATCACCAACAAGTTCAGTTTCGAGCACGGACAGGAGGCGTTTGACATGCTCAAGGCCGGAAAGGCCTTCAAGATCCTCCTGGGGAGCACTCTGTAATGAAAGCGATGTTTCTTGCAAAACCCGGCTTCAGCCTCTATGACAGCAGGTACAAGGACAGCATCGGAAACCTGATCGCAATCCTCAGGGAATTCCAGACGGTCTTCACCTCCCCCGAGCTCTTCAAGGAATGCAAGAAGGAGAAAATCAAGGCCGTAAGTCTGGACAGGTCCAAGAATACAAAGGGCAACCAGTACGTGCAGGACATCAATTTCATGGTCAGCCAGTGCCTGAAGGAGAACGTTGACGTCTACATAACAGCCGGCGGAGACGGCACTGTGAGCTATGTGGCATCGTCCACCATAGTCAGCAGCCACAACCGCACGTTCAGACCCATGTTCATCGGCTTCCCAGCCGGGACCGCAAACGCAGGCCCCATCGTGCACAAGCTGGGCAAGGCCAGCATCAAGGACCTCTCCATGGTCAAGGTCGATGCCATTGAGGTCACCGACGGCGATGAGATCATCGGCTACGGCTTCAATGACGTGATAATCGGCGACACCTTTCTGGGGACAAAGGACTCACAGATGGTCAATCTGGCAGCAAAGGCAATGGCCGAGTCCGGAAAGGCCGAGATAGCACGTCCGGGATGCAATATCACATCTGACTCGTTCAGCGCCACCCTCAACGGCAACGCCCTTGAGATCAGGGACAAGGTCCGTCAGATCTGTGTATCCACTCTTCAGTTCGACAAGCTGGACATGAGGGCGATCTTCGGAGGACTTCTGAACTCGATCGGAGAGGAGCATCCGGCATCTGCTGCGTTCATGGACAGGGTGATCGTGGACAGTGACCCGTCAACATGGAACTACAGGGGCCCTGTGAGCACCACACACGTGTGCTTCAATGAAAAGGACGTGCTTGAGATCTCCGGATTCGGAGCCGACGCACAGATCATCATAGATGGAAACCCGTTCATCAGGAAGACAGACAGGCTTTCATTCAGGATTGTCCCGTGGGCATGCACCGCCCTCTGGGACAAGGGGGAAAAATAAAGATGAAGGAATCTGCTAGAGAACTGCGGCCTGCCAGCATACACCGCATCCGGCTCTTCGGGCATGTGTATGAGCGCGAGCAGGTCACAACAGCCGCGATCCTCATGGCGCCGGTGCTCGTGGCGGTGTTCATGCTGTTCATCCTGCCAGTGGTGCAGGTCGTGTACTACAGCTTCACCAACATGACCACCAGCAAGCGCGGCACGTTCGTGGGCATCGAGAACTTCAAGTACCTCATCGGGGACACGAAGTTCTTCAAGGCGATCGGAAACACCGCCCTGTTCGCCGTACTGAAGCTCATCTTCGACACAGGCCTCGCGCTGATCATCGCCCTGATGCTTGACAGCCACATACCCATGAGGAAATTCCTCAGAAGCACCTACTTCGCACCTGTGGTGGTGCCGGTCGTGGCCTCGTCGCTGATCTGGATCTGGTTCTTCGATCCAGATGTCGGACCGCTCAACCTGATCCTCCAGGGCCTCGGCCTTGAGCCGCTTCTCTGGCTCAACGGAAAGAGCACCGCCCTGGCATCGATTTTGATCTTCTCCGTCTGGAAGGGAATCGGCTACAACGTCATGCTGTTTTTGACCGGACTGCAGAACATCCCCGACTCATACACCGAGGCATCAAAGGTAGACGGAGCCACCTGGTGGCAGAGCCTGATCAAGATCAAGCTGCCGCTTCTCAGGCCCATCACCAACTTCATAGTGATGATAGGAATCATCAACACGTTCAAGGTCTTCGCCGAGATAGACGTCATGACACCAACAGGCGGCCCAGGCTACTCCACCGCAATGATCGTCACGTACATCTACGAGCAGGCCTTCACAAGGGGCAAGATGGGCAGGGCCTGCGCCGCATCCATCGTGCTGTTCATCATCATCTTCGTCCTGACACAGATCCAGGGCAAGATGAACGCGTCCAAGACAGTGGACTACGATTGAGGAGGACCTTATGGAGAACACAAGAGCCGCCCTGGTCAAGACCGCTGAGATCAAGCCCAGACGCAAGAAGTACAACATCCCCATCTTCGTCATCCTGATGATCGGAGCCGTGGCGATGATATTCCCCTTTGTCTGGATGATCCTCTCATCATTCAAGACGACATCCGACATCTACACCTACCCGCCAAAGTGGCTGCCCTCCACCTTCAACTGGCAGAACTACAGCGCGGTGTTCAAGCTGATCCCGTTCGCACGCTACTACGTCAACAGCATCTACACGTCCGTGATGCAGACATTCATCCAGATAGCGCTGTCCATCTTCGGAGCCTACGCGATAGTGTTCCTGGACTTCCCGGGACGCAGGAAGATCACCACACTCATCAGGACCACAATGTTCGTGCCCATGGTCGTTACCCTGATCCCTATGTACCTGATAATGAACAGCCTTCAGGACACCTATGCGGGAATTATCCTCCCCCAGGTCTTCTCCGCATTCACCATCTTCCTGATCCTGTCGTTCTTCGAGTCCATCCCCAGGGACCTGTGCGACTCAGCCAAGCTTGACGGCTGCGGATACTTCAAGATCATGTTCCATGTGGTAATCCCCAACGCAAAGAGCTCCATCTCCACGGCGGCGATGTTCGCCTTCCTGGGACACTGGAAGAGCTACACATGGCCTCTGATCATCACCAACAAGGACAAGTACAGGACCCTGCCCATAGGAATGAAATACCTGGTGGCCGAGTCCTCCAAGGAGTATCAGGTCATGATGGCCGCATCAGTGATGGCGATCATGCCGGTCCTGATCCTCTTCGTGCTATTCGAGAAACAGCTGGTCAAGTCAATCACCCTGACCGGAATGAAATCATAAACAAACCAGGGAGGAAATAGAAATGAGAAAGACAATCATCATCCTGCTTGCCATAGTCCTCTGCCTCTTCGCATCCTGCAGCAAGGGCTCTGACAGCAAGGCAACAACAGCCTCTGCGGCAGCCACAAGCGCACCCGCAGCACCTGCCACACAGTCACAGACAACAACAGCACAGACCTCAGGAATCGGCGCCGCCGCTGAGAAACCCGCAGAGCCAGCAGCCCCTGCAGCCACACAACCTGCGGAGCTGGCACCTGCCACAATCAAGGTCTGGTACTCCATCAGCGGAACCAACGGCCAGTTCTTCGAGAGCCAGGTCAAGGCTTTCGCGGAGAAATACCCGCAGATCAAGGTCGAGCTGACATACACGGGAAGCTACGCCGACAGCGCCACCAAGATCTCAGCCGCACAGCTGGCCGGCAACTCACCGGACATCGCGATCACATCAGCATCCCAGCTCTACACAGGAGAGGATGACAACTTCCAGATCGAGCAGGATGTCAAGGATCCTGAGTTCAACCTCGCCGACGTAAGACCCGGAATCCTGGAGTACGCCAACTACAGGGGCCGCCTGGCAGCAGTTCCGTTCAGCATCTCCACACAGGTCATCTACTACAACAAGGACCTCGCCGCCAAGGCCGGCTATGACCTTGAGGCCAACCCGCCCAAGACCTGGGACGAGTTCCTCACAGTGGCCAAGGCAATCCAGGCAGCAAGCACAAAGGGCACCTACGGATTCGACACATCCGACTCCAAGTGGCTTGTCAAGAACATGCTCTACCAGAACGGCAACGACATCGTTGAGATGGACAAGGACGGAAACGTCACCCCGGTCTTCGCAGAGGAGAGCGGAATCGAGGTCGCACGCTTCTGGGCTAAGATGATAAGCGAGGGCATCATGGCCAAGAGCCAGCATGACAACGCGGAGAACAAGTTCCTCTCCGGCAAGCTCGTCTTCATCGCCGCCACCAGCAACAGGATCGCAAAGTGGTCTCAGAGCGTGCAGTTCAACATCGGCGCAATCGAGATGCCTTACTTCAAGGAGCCAAAGGTCGCCCTGGGCGGAAGCACCGCCACCATCATGACCACGGACCCGACAAGGCACGCAGCCTCCTGGGCACTGCTCAAGTACCTGCTTAACACGGAGAACCAGACAGCCTATGCGCTGACAACAGGCTACCTCCCCATCAGGGAGAGCTCACTGGACATCCCAGAGGTCAAGTCCTACATGGCAGAGAGCGACCTCTACTCCACAGCAATCAAGCAGCTCGACTACTCCACCGCCTACATCCACTTCGGTGAGATGGGAAGCATGGACACCCAGCTGACATGGGCACTTGACGACATCGAGAACGGAACCGATCCCAAGCGCGCTTTCCAGGATGCGCAGGACAGCCTGATCGCGGACCTGAAGTGAGGCCAAGATGAAGAAAGTTGCATTCTCAACCGGCGCCTTCTACACACTTGAGACAGCAGACGCGCTCTCACGCATCCGCAAGGCAGGCTTCGGCCACGCCGAGCTCATGCCGCAGTGCTCAGAGGACCTGTCGCCCGTGATGCTGAAGAAGGCAAACGAGATCGGCATCCACATCTCCTCAATCCACTACCCGCTTGTGTTCTTCGGAATCCTCTACAACGCCAACCCCGGCATGTTCAGGCAGTCCAAGGCCTTCTCAGACAACCTTGCCAACTTCGCCCGCGCAGCTGGCACTGAGTTCGTCGTCATCCACCCCGAGGAGGAGTACAAGGCCAGGTTCCAGCAGATCCTGGGAAAGCCCATCAACGACAACATCAGGTACCTCTGCGACGCCCTGGCCGACAAAGGCATCACCGTTGCCATGGAGAACTACCCCACAGGCGTCGGCCAGTATCCCGATACCCTGGATGCCTATGTGGATGCCCTCAGAATCAGCAACATGAAGGTCATGGTGGACACCACAGAGGTCATTGAGGGCGGCGGAGACCCGCTTGAGTTCATCTCAGGCCTCAAGGAAGTGCCCTGCCACCTTCACCTCTCCGATTACAAGGACAACGTCAAGCACATCCCCATCGGAACAGGCAAGGTCGACTGGAAGGCAGTGACCACACTACTGAAAGACAGGGGCTTTGAGGGCTACTGGACCCTGGAGCCAAGCTACAAGTACTATCTGGACGATCCTGACGGACAGCTAAAAAGGGACTATGACTACCTCACAGCTCTTGTCTAGGTACTACCGCTTCTTTGCCTGCGCAGACGCCGTGGGCAAGGCGACCGAGTTCATGACGCCTCAGGACATCAAGACCAACATGGGCCGCATAAGCGGCCTTGTTGATCCGTCAAAGAGCCTCACTCACCCCGACCTCCCCATATGGGCGGTGACCGATGACACAGAGCAGAACCTCTGGCTCCTGAGGCGTTACCTCAAGGACGGCAAGGTCAGCATAGAGAACACGGTCTCCGAGCTTGTGAAGTGGATAGAGGGCACCGGCGCCGTCTCCAAGCATTACATCGGCCCAAGCAGCCTCAAGGCCCTGCAGGGCATACAGGCAGGCGAGGATCCTATAAAGGCAGGAATCAACGGAACGACCTGCGGAGGCATAATGCGTGCCCCTGCCGCCGTTTTCGCAAGCCTTCTGCTTGGCCAGGACATGGATGAGTGCATCTACAACGCCCTTGTCTGCACACACAACAACTCAGTTGCCCTTGAGAGCGCCTATGCCTACGCCTACGCCCTGCGCCTGGTCATTGACAACATCCTTGCAGGCAGAGCCGAGCTCAGCACCACAGACGCCATCCTGGACAAGGCCCTTCAGGGCTGCAGGACAGGCCTCTCAAAGGCCCCGTGGACCAGCGCCTCGGCTAGCCTAGCCTCCCGCCTTCAGTTTCTGAGGCAGCAGAGCCTGCAGGACTGGACTGAGGACACTCTCAAGGACTTTCTGTACGGCGTGCTGGGAACAGGCCTTCCCAGCTATGAGACAGCAGGGGCGGTGTTCTGCTTCAACATGTACACCTCCGACCCTGTGCGAATAATGCTTCTCTGCGCCGAGACCGGCGGAGACACAGACACCATTGGCGCCCTTGCAAGCTCCCTTGCGAGCCTCAGGGACCTTGACGCAAGGCTTCCGCAGGACATGGCGCAGACAGTTATAGAAATGAACCGCCTCTGCGACTACATACCGGAGATCTTAGGATGAAGCTTCTGGGACTTGAGAGGAACGCGCGCATCTGCCTGGGATTCTTCCCGCTCTGGGCAGTGCCCTACACCATCTACACCTACTATCTCAGCCTCTTTCTGATAGAGGAGGGCCTCTCCTCAACGGGCATCGCCTCGCTCATGACGGTTGCAAATGTCTCCGCGCTGGTATTCTCGCTCTTCGCGGCCCCCATAGTGGACAGGATGGGACGGCGCAACGCCACATTCGTCTTTGACATTCTGTCCTCCGCCCTGCCGTGCCTCTTATACCTGATCTCAGGCAACATCGTCGTTGCCCTGATAGCCCAGGCCGTCTCAGGCATGAACAGGATAATGAGCACCGGCTTCTACCTGCTGATAATAGAGAACACAAGCGAGTCCAACAGCGTCAACTCCATGAACATCTTCAACGTCATCCTGGTCGGAGCAGGCCTGACCACACCGCTGGCGGGCTTTGTGGTCTCAAAAATGGGTCTTCTGGCCGGCGAGAGACTGTTCCTTCTCATCTCCCTTGTCATGATGACCGCCCAGGCCACCGCACGCCACTTCATGGTCAGGGAGACGGAGACAGGCATGGCCATCATGCGAGCCAGGAAGCGCTTCTCATTCAAGGAGACGGCCATAGGCTTCGGCAAGACAGTCAGGTACCTGATCAGGAACCGCAACGTGCGCTCTGCCATGATCATCAACTCGCTGATCTACGTCTACTACACTGTGGGGACAACCATCAGCCTGTTCTTCACGCCATACTTCTCAGAGCACAGGAACCTCTCAGGCGTGACTCTTGGCCTTGTGGGAGGCATCTACGCCGGCGGGACGCTGTTCTCCATGATTGTAATCAACCCGCGCGTCAGGCCCAGGCAGCTCTACCCCTACACAATCATCTCAGGCCTTGTCTCCATACTGGGCTTCGTGCTTCTCATCCTCTGCCCCCTGAACAACACCATATTGCTCTTTGCCGCCATAATACTAATTTCAGTAAGCTATGGCGCGTTGAAGACAATAGCAGACTCCCTGCTGGCGCTGGAGATGACCAATGAGCACAGCTCTGGCCTTTATGCCATCTCCTTCATCCTGTCATCAGTTCTGGGAATAATAGCCATCCAGGTCCTGCAGGCCCTATACTCCAAAAACCCCAACTGGCTCTTCGGCTCAAGCGCAATCCTAATCGCCATGGTCCTCATTGTGGCCATCCAGCACAGGATAGTTCAAACTAAAACTGTTTAGTTTTGGCAAAAAAACTGAACTCTTCAGTTTTTAAGGCCAATTAAACCAAGTTTAGTTTGAACTTTTTCAGATTGCCTTCTCCAGAAGGCGCCTGAGTGCCAGGGCAATTGTCAGGCGCGACGTGGCAACCGGGCTGCTTATGGAGTGACCCAGCGCATCACAGACCATATTGATGCGGTATTTGATGGTGTTCTTGTGCACGTTAAGTATCTCAGAGCAAAGCTGCATGTTCATCTCAGCATCTAAAAAGTAGACCTCCAGCGTCTTCAGCAGCTCATTTCTCTCATCCAGGGCCTCCAGGCAGCCTGTGGCCGCGCTGATGCTTGCCTCCCCCAGCCTTATTATGTCATTGCACTGGCGCACAAGCTCTATCTCCGACTCATGGAAGATGCACTGCTGCGGGAAGACAATCCTGGCCTTGGCCTCATTTTCATTCCAGAAGGAGAAGGCCTTCCTGACATCTGCCGTAGTGGCCTTGTAGTCAAGCATGGTCAGGTACACGCCGCTGCAGCCGCATTCATGTAGCCTGTCTATTATGCTCTGGGCGCAGCTGTCAAGGAGCCTTGCATCCAGCGGGTTGCGGAAGAACATTATCAGGTCATCCGCACTTCCAAGCGGCGACCTGTAGGCCTCCAAGAGGATGTCAGAGTCAAGCGCGCTCATGGTGGAGCGCACTGCGTCCATCATCTCCTTTGTGAAATGGGGCCTGTTGTCCGTGCATCTGATGAACCAGGAGGTGTGGATCGACCTTATGTCTATCCCCAGCTCCTCACTCAGGCGCCTCATGCGGATGGGCTCGTCGTTTAGTATTGACTTGATCAGCTCTGAGGTCAGGACCTCGCTGTGGCCCTTGCTCCAGAGCTCCACGGACAGCTGCACGGCCTCCCTGGCCATGTCCACAAGAAAACCGGTGAGAGTCGCGCCCTCCTCTATCAGAAAGAGCCTCATAGGCTCCATGCCCCTGTCGTGGATGGGCACATACCAGATGAAGGAGCCCGGAAGCGGAGAGAAAGCCTTACGTCTCTTCACGTGGTGAGACACATTCTCCTCTGTGATAAGGCCGGCTATCCTGTCATTATCTGAGGGCCAGGGGGCCTCGCCCAGCTCATTCAGGTTGCTGTCTGTGAGAATCAGCGTGCAGTGCAGCTTGCCGCTGAGCAGCTTAAGCACTGAGTCCACAGTCTGCCTGTCTGACGGAAGCTGGGACACACGGCCTATGATCTCGGTGACCATGCTGCCGCTGTACTGCATCCTGTCTGAGAGGATAGCCTCGCTGACCTCTGATATCACATCCCCGTAAGTGAGGCTCAGCCTTCCCTCAGGCATTACAATCAGCGGAAAGCCCAGATCCTCTGCAAGCTGGATAAGCGACGGCCTGACAGACTCCATCACCACCCCTGAGTAGAAGATGACAAGAGCCGCGTCCCCGCAGACCGCAATTCGCCTGAGGTACCTCAGCTGAAGATCCTCGTCATCCCTGATTGACGCGAACGATGTCAGCACCAGGCAGCTTGCAAGATGCCTGTCCGTATGCTGGAAGAACCTGTCCTGTAGCTCCATAGGAGCCTTGTACTCGAACACCGTCACACCGTTGACGATGTTCTGCAGCGCGCTTTTTCCCGCCACAACGCGGGCATTTCTCAATGTGGGGAGCTTCAGCACATCCTCTACGGTCACACTCATCTCAGGCGCCTCAGAATATCCTCTACGCGGTAGATCGCATCCTCGACCTTCCTGGATGCGTCAGCGATCCTGCTCTGCACCATGATGTCCGCGAAGAAGCTGTCCATCAGGTCAAAGAATGTCAGAAAATCCCCTATGTCGAAGTCAAGGCACATGGAGACATCCCTCAGCTCCCTGTTGAAGACCTGAAGGTCATACTTGGCCCTGTCGATGCAGCTGCGGGCATTGTCGATCTTGGAGTGCTTTATCAGCGAGGAGAGAAAGCCCCCGCCGATGATGTCATAGATGCCCCAGTTACGTGCCTTGCGAAGCTGCTCATGAGCCTCCTTCAGGCTGTAAAGAGCCCGTTCCCCTGCTTCAATGGCTTCCTGCCTCTCAATCTCGTAATCCATGACTTAATAATACAATAAAGCTCAGATACCGAAAAGCTTTTCAGCGGTGCGGTGGAATATGTCCTCATACTCCCTGTCTGAGAGGCCCAGTGAGAGCATGCCGTCAATCTCAGGCCTCACGTCCCACATGGGGAAATCAGAGCCGAACATCACCTTCTCAGAGCCGTATGTGCGGATATAGAGCCTGACTTTATCCTTATCCACCCAGTGGAACGTGGACGAGCTGTCCACGAAGAAGTTGTCAAAGCCGTGCAGCTTGTCCGCAGCCTCATCCCAGACGGACCATCCGCCGTAATGGGCCCCGATGAACACATTGTGCGGGAACAGCCTCAGCACCCTTGCCATCCTGTCGGGATTCGAGCAGTCATAACGGTAGTCGCCGGTGTGGATCAGCACCGGGATCCTGTCCGCACAGGCCTCATACAGCGCAAGCAGCCTGGGATCGTCAACCGCCACACCCTGGGTCTCAGGATGGAGCTTGATGCCCTTCAGCCCAAGACCGATGACCGCCTCCACGGCCTGTCCCATGTCAGGCACATCCTGATGCACGGTGCCCAGGCCAGTGAAGAACCCATCACCCGCCCTCACAGCAGAGGCGATGAATGAGTTTATGTTGTCCACCTGGCTGAGCTTTGTGGCCACGGAGAATATCACGGCATGGTCAACGCCCTTGTCCTTCCACAGTGACCTGACAGATGAGGCAAGGCCGTCCCCGAAGCTGCCTTCCCTCTCATAGAAATCGGCAACCCCCTTGACGGCCCTTGCAGCCACAGCCTGAGGATAAACATGGCAATGACAATCGATGACCCTCATCTCTCCCCACTACTTTTTTTTCATTTCCCGCATGAAATAAGGCAGGCATAGACAAGAAGCAAGCGCGGGACAGTGCTATGTGCACGGCCCAAGCGAAGCGACGCAGTATATGCCTGTTTGATTTCATGCGTTATAGCCTGCGTCAATGGCCTTCAGGTTGTAGTCATACAGCTCAGGATGCTTGGCAGAGACAACCTTCTTCAGAGCCTCCTCCAGATAGCTCCTGGAGATGGCGGGACACTCCTTCAGCACCTTGCCAAGAAGCACGATGTTCGCCAAAGTGGGCATCCCCATGTCCTGTGCCATCTTGGTGGACGGGATGTAGAAGGCCTTCACATCGGTTCTGGATACCTTGCGGGTGACCAGTGTGGAGTCCACGAAGATCATTCCGCCACTCTTGACCGTGCTCTCATATTTGTCCAGTGACGGCAGGTTCATGACGATCAGCACGTCAGGATGATCGATGATCGGAGATCCAACAGGCTCGTCGCTTATGGTGACGGAACACGATGCCGTGCCGCCTCTCATCTCCGGGCCGTATGACGGAAGCCATGAGAGCTCCTTGCCCTCGGCCAGGGCCTTGTAGGCCAGAAGCTTTCCGGAGAAGAGGATACCCTGTCCGCCGAAACCGGCAATAAGAATCTGGGTTGTCATCAGTTGGCCTCCTTTGCCTCAGCTCCGCGGTCCTTGAACACTCCCAGCGGATAGTAAGGGATCATCTTGTCCTCGACCCACTGCAGGGCCTTCTGGGGTGTCATGCCCCAGTTAGTCGGACAGGCGGACACCACCTCGATGAGTGAGAAGCCCTTGCCCTCGATCTGGTTGCGGAAGGCCTTCTCAATGGCCTTCTTGGCGGCGTTGACGTTCTTCACGTTGTTCACGGCCACACGCTCGATGTAGTACGGCGCCTCAAGTGAGCTCAGAAGCTCGCAGACGCGGATCGGATAGCCCTGGGTCTTGACGTCGCGTCCGTAGGGCGAGGTCTGCGTGACCTGTCCGGGAAGCGAAGTCGGAGCCATCTGGCCTCCGGTCATGCCGTAGATGGCATTGTTCACGAAGATTATGGTGATGTTTTCGTTTCTTGTTGCGGCGTGGACAGTCTCGGCCATGCCGATGGAGGCAAGGTCTCCGTCCCCCTGATAAGTGAAGACGATGTTGTCCGGAAGGGATCTCTTGATGCCGGTGGCAACTGCGGGAGCCCTGCCGTGAGCGGCCTCGGCCATATCGCAGGAGAAGTAGTCATAGGCCATGACGGCGCAGCCTACGGGAGCCACGCCAATGGTGCGGCCTTCGATCCCGAGGGCGTCGATAGCCTCCGCAACCAGGCGGTGGATAATGCCGTGCGGGCAACCGGGACAGTAATGCAACTGCTTGTCAGTCAAGCTTTTGGGTTTCTGGAACACTATCATACTGCACCTCCTTCCACCTTATCCTTGAGTGCGTTGGTGACCTTTATGATCTGATCAACATCCGGAATCATTCCGCCGCTTCTGTTGCACAGCACCACAGGTCTGATGCACTCCTCTGCAAGGCGTACATCCTCGATCATCTGACCCATGGAAAGCTCTACGCTCACAAAGCCCTTGACCTTGTCTGCTGCCTCGCGGATGGCCTTCTTGGGGAACGGCCAGACAGTAATGGGTCTGATCAGACCGACCTTCAGACCGGCCTTGCGCATCTGGGTAATGGCGTTCTTGGCGACTCTGGCCGCAATTCCGAATGCCACGATGCAGTATTCGGCATCGTCCATGAGATAGCTTTCGTATCGGACCTCATCGCGTTCGATGACCGCATAGCGCTCGAAACGCTCGAAGTTGGTCTTCTCCAGTACTTCCGGGGAGAGATAGAGGGAGTTGACGATGTTGTGCTCTCTCTTCATCTGCGTTCCGGTAAGAGCCCAGGGCTTTTCGATGAAGCTGGTGTGGGGCTCGGGAAGCACCACGGGCTCCATCATCTGGCCCATGGTTCCGTCTGCAAGAAGCATGACCGGAGTGCGGTACTTGTCAGCCAGATCGAATGCCAGACTGGTGAGGTCCGCCATCTCCTGGACCGAACTCGGGGTCAGGACTATCAGGTGATAATCACCGTGTCCGCCGCCCTTGGTGGCCTGGAAATAGTCGGACTGCGAGGGCTGGATTCCTCCGAGGCCCGGGCCTCCTCTCTGGACATTCACTATCAGAGCCGGGAGATCGGCTCCTGCAATGTAGGAGATTCCTTCCTGCTTGAGCGAAACTCCGGGCGAAGACGAGCTTGTCATGACGCGCTTTCCGGTGCTTGCCACTCCGTAGACCATGTTGATGGCGCTGATTTCGCTTTCAGCCTGCAGGAAGACTCCGCCTTCCATCTTGGGCAGTCTCTTGGCCATGTAGGCTGTGAGCTCTGTCTGCGGAGTGATCGGATAGCCGAAATAGTGACGGCAGCCTGCCCTCAGGGCGGCTTCCGCTATGGCTTCATTTCCTTTCATCAATACTTTCTCTGCCATGTCTTCCCCCTATTTTTCCACCGTGATGACACAGTCGGGGCACATGGTAGCGCAGAATGCGCAGCCGATGCACTTCTCCTGGTCTGTCATGACAGCAGGGTTATGTCCCTTCTTGTTGATCTTGTTCCTGTCAAGGGCAAGAATGTGCTTGGGACATGCGTCAACGCAGAGACCGCATCCCTTGCAGATGTCTTCATTGAATGTAACTTTCGCCATCTCAATCCCCTATCTTTTCTTTACTCGAACGGCCGCTTCTGAAGAATCACACCCACCATGTCCGATGCGGCGATATCCTTCTGGGCAGTCGTGGCCACAAGCGGCAGACCTGTAAGCGAACAGAGTTTTTCCGCC
>JAEEGJ010015575.1_pt1 | contig 17691 bp, 8 predicted proteins | sample 8958761 | NCBI WGS metagenome assembly JAEEGJ01 (sample SAMN16246546, study PRJNA631951) | gut metagenome | biome: gut microbiome; feature: rumen; material: RS-attached | host: Bos | place: Iran: Karaj | collected 2018-10 | reverse complement strand
CGTCAGGTGGGGGGGGATGAGCGAAGCGAAGGTTTGCGACAGCAGCTGCCCGGCCGGCTTGGTCCTGGATCTGACAGGCGGGCTGGGGGTGGACAGCTGGGCGTTTTCGCAGGTGGCGGAGCGGGTGGTGTATTTCGAGCAGAATGCGGAGCTGGCGGCGGCCGCGGCGCGCAATTTCGCGAAGCTGGGTGCGGACAACATCGAGGTCCGCAACGAGACCGTGACGCCGGAGACGGAGCTGCCGGAAGCGGACCTGATCTACGCCGACCCTGCGCGCCGGAGCGCCGCCGGGCGCAAGGTCTTCCTGCTGGAGGACTGCACCCCGGACATCCTCACGCTGCTGCCGATGCTGCTCCGCAAAGCGCCGGTCGTGCTGCTGAAGCTCTCGCCGATGGCCGACCTCGCGATGCTCGCCGGCCGGCTCGGCCCCACCCTGCGGGAGATCCACGTGGTCGAGAGCGACGGCGAAGTCAAGGAGCTGCTCTGCCTGCTGGTCCGCGACTCCGCCCCCGCCGAACCGCAAATCATCATAGCAGCACTGCCTGAACCAGAGAATGCCTTCAGCTTCCGGGCGACGGAGGAGCGGGCGGCGGAGGCGGTGTATGCGGCGGGGGTGCAGGCGGGCGACACGCTCCTGGAGCCCTGCCCGGCGCTGCTCAAGGCCGGCGCCTTCAAGCTCCCCTGCGCCCGCTGGGGCCTGCTGAAGCTCGCGCCTTCGACGCACCTATATCTTGGAGAAGCGGCGCCTTTCTTCAAGGCGTGGCACGTGGCAGAGGTGCTGCCGTTCGGCGCGGCGGCGTTCCGGCAGCTGAAGCGCAGCTATCCACGCGCGGAGATCACCGCGCGCAACCTGCCGCTGGGCAGCGACGCCCTCCGCAAGAAGCTCGGCGTCGCCCCGGGCGGCGACGTCCACATCTTCGGCTGCCGCCTCGCCGACGGCCGCGCCGTCCTGCTCGTCTGCACCCGCTGACGCCGCCCCGGTCACCAGGAATCTATTCCAGCAGCCACTTTTCCCAGAAGAGGGATTCGGCTTCGAGGTCGTGCTGGTGCTGGTAGCCGCGGTAGCCGTGCATACCGTCGGGGTAGATGCGCAGCTCGAACTGGTAGCCCTCTTCCTGGAGGGCGTCGACGAGCTGGAGGGTGTTCTGGAAGTGGACGTTGTCGTCGCCCGTGCCGTGGGTCAGGCAGAGGGCGCCGGGCCGGGGCTTCCGCCCCTCGCCCGCGAACACCTTCGGCACCCACGACATCACCGACGCCTCGGCGTAGCCGCTCTTGTTGGCCTGCGGCGTGTCCATGAAACGTTCGGTATAATGCGTATCGTAGAGGCGCCAGTCATACACGCCGCCGCCCGCGATGCCGCAGCGGAAATACTCCGGATAGCGCAGCACCAGCATCGCGGTGGTCGTGCCGCCGAAGGAGAAGCCCTTCACACCGATGCGCGAGCCGTCCACGAAGGGCAGGCTCTGCAGCCATTTCGCCCAGGCGATGTAGTCCTGGAGCTCGATCACCGTCATCCGGCGGAACGCCTGGTCCATGCCCCGGCGGCCGTTCTCGCCGGAGGAGCGCGGATCCACGACGATGTAGATCACCCCGTTGTCGAAGCACCAGCTGTCGGAGGCGTCGCGGTCGCCCCAGGTGTCGCGCACATAGGGCGTGCCCGGCCCGCCGTAGAGCTGCATCACCACCGGGTATTTCTCGTTCTCATTGAAGCCGACCGGCACCGACATCAGGCCGTAGAGGTCGAAGCCGTCGTTCTCGATCTTCACGACCGACGGCTGGGGGCCATAGGGATTCGGCTTGGCCATGGTGGTCTCCAGCTTCATCGCATACTTGTCCATGCGGCCCGAAACGGTCGTCCAGGGCATCCGGGCCGTGGACGCGACCGCGTCGAAAGTCTTCCCGTCCTGAGACAGCTGGACGCCCGTCACGTTCACCTCCGGGTCGGTCAGCGCCGTGATCACGCCCTTGCGGTCCAGGCGGTAGAGCGTCGTGTGGAGGCGGTTGTCCCGCCTGGCGGTGAACCACACGTCGCCCTTCTTCGCATCGACCTTCAGCAGCTTGATGTCCCAGTTCGGGCCGTCCGTGAGGCGGCGCAGCGAGCCGTCATAGCCCAGGAAATAGATCTGCTCCCAGCCCGTCTCGAAGTTGCGGGCCATATAGAGTCCCTTGTCGGTGAAGAGCATCCCTTCGATCCACTCCACCCAGGTCGGGTATTCCTCGTGATAGACCTGCCGGCGCGAACCGTCCGCCACGCTCACGGCATAGAGGTCCAGGGTGTTCTGCCGGCGCGGCTCGCGCGAAACATAAAGTTCGCGGGAGTCGGCCCCCCAGAACGGCGTGCCGAAATACTGGTCCGGCGTAACCTCGAAATCGGCCCAGACCGGCTCCGCGCCGGCCTTCGCCTCGATGATGCCCACGCGCACGGAAGGATTGGCCTCCCCCGCCTTGGGGTAGCGCGTCTGCAGAAGCTTGCCGTCCTGCCCGAAGGGCGAATAGATGGGGAACATCGGCACGGCCGAATTGTCGAAGCGGTAGAAGCCTATGCGGCGCGAGTCGGGGCTCCACCAGAAGGCCCGGTACTTGGACGGGCGGCCGAAAATCTCTTCGTAATAGACCCAGGAGGCGTAGCCGTTGAGAATCAGCTCCGACCCGTCGAAGGTCAGGCGCGTCTCGGTCGAATCGGCCAGCGACCGCAGCCAGAGGTCGTTGTCGCGCGTGAAGGCTTCCATCGTCCCGTCCGGGGACGGGGTCACGTTGCGGTCCTGCGCCTGCAGGGAAAAGAGCGCCAGGCACGCCAGCGCAAGGGAAATCAAAGTCTTTTTCATAGGAAGAAACGGTCTTTGAAATTGACGAGATATACTTTCTTCACCGCACGGGTCATCGCGGTGTACAGCCATTTGAGGTCGTCGAGCGTCTGCTCGTCCTGCCAGAAGGGACAGTCGATGAACACGCAGTCCCACTGGCCGCCCTGCGACTTGTGGCAGGTGATCGCCTCGGCGTATTTGAGCTGGAGCGCGTTGAAATACTTGTCCTCGCGCACCGCTTCCCAGATCTTCTTCTTGCTCCCGCGGTCGGCGTAGTCCGCCGACACGCCCTGGTAGAGCGCATTCTGCTGCTCGTAGGTCAGCGAGGCCGACTCGGACTCGAGCGTGTCCAGGCAGACCTTCGCGCGCAGCTCCACGTCGCCGTAGTCCGGGAAGGCCAGCTCGGCCGTGGCGAAATGCAGGCCGTATCGGTCTTCGTAGTGGCTGATACGCAGCAGCTTGGCGATGTCGCCGTTGGCGATGTAGTCCATCCCGGGCACGTCCTCCACGAACTGGTAGCAGTTCTTGACGATCATCAGCGCGTCGCCGCGCACCAGGCGCTCCTCCTTGAACTGGACGGTCGAGCGGATGCCGAGGTTGTAGCGGATCGCGCGCTTGTTGGAGCGGCACAGGATCACGGTCTCGTCCTCGCCGAAGCGCGAATAGGCGTCGGTGATCGCTTCGATCAGCTCCCCGCCGCCGATGCGCTCGACGTCGTCCACGCCGCGCAGGTCGAGCTTCCAGTCGGAGAAGCTCTCCCCGCCCCCGGCGATCATCTCCCGCAGGTGCGTGGCGTTGCGCAGGATGCCCGACTCCGCCGCCTGCCGGACCACGGAGGTCAGCTCGCTGTAGCGCACGCCCCCGAAGCCGTCCATGAAAGGCTTCGAGAGGGCGGGCGAAGCGTCCAGGCCCACCGGGGGCAGCTGCGCGGCGTCGCCGATCAGGATGAGCCGGCAGTCCAGCCCGTTGCGCACGAACGACACCAGGTCTTCCAGCAGGTTGCCCGTCCCGAAGGCCGTGCTGCCCTGCGAAGAGGCGGCGTCGATGCCGATGAGCGACACTTCGTCCACGACGAAGAGCGTCCCCTTGGCCTTGTTGGGCGACAGGGAGAACTGCCCGAAGCCGTCGCTGCCGACGGACTTCTGGCGATAGATATGCTTGTGGATGGTGAAGGCGGGGCGGTGGGCGATGCCCGAAAGGACCTTGGCGGCGCGGCCGGTCGGTGCGAGCAGCACCGAGGGCGTGCCGACGTTCTTGAGGGCGCCGATGACCGCCGCGATGGCCGTCGTCTTGCCCGTGCCGGCATAGCCGTTGACGACGAGGATGTCCGCGTCGTCGCAGGTCACGAAGTCCGCGACCTCGCGGAAGAGCCGTGCCTGACAGGCCGTCGGCTCCGCCTTGAAATGCTTCAGGAACTGCTGCTCCAGGAATGCCGCGCGGTCCATCATCCGCGCGCCCGTTTGTCGAAGACCATCGCCACGACGGCGAGGACAGGATAGATCTCGATACGGCCCAGGAACATGTCCAGGGTGAAGACGAGCTTGCCCAGCAGCGGGACGGAGTTGAACGAGCCCATCGTGCCGAGGGCGCCGTAGGCCGGGCCTACGTTGCCCAGGCTCGTCACCGAGGCGATGAAGCTGTTCTGGTGGTCCACCCCGACGAACAGGCTGACAGCGATCGACAGGAAAAGCAGCAGGCCGTAGAGGGCCAGGTAGAGCAGGTGCGGCGAGACTTCGTCCTCGCGCAGCACGCGCTTGCCCATCCGGATCTCGTCGACCGAAGAAGGATGCAGGATGCGGTTGATCCGGCGGCCGATCGACTTGAACAGCAGGATGATGCGGTCCACCTTGACGCCGCCGGAAGTGGATCCGGCGCTGCCGCACATGATGGCCGAGAACATCAGCACCATCACGATCCAGAGCGGCCACGTGGCGTTGTCCAGGATGGCGAAGCCGGACGTGGACGTGACGCAGAGCGTCTCGAAGAGGCCGTTCCACAGGGCGTTGCCCCAGGTCGGGCAGATGCCGTTGCCCCTGAGCCCGGCGCCCACCACGAAGGCCACGACCAGGATCGAGGCGGTGTAGAACTTCACCACCGGATTGTTGTACGGCTTGAAGGAACGCGTCAGCACGGACAGGTAGATCAGGCCGAAGTGGATCGAAGACAGATACATGAACACCATCGTGATGCCCTCGATCCAGCGGGAATTGAAGGCGGCGATGGAGAGGTTGCGCGAGCTGAATCCGCCCGTGGCGCTGACGCTCATCGCGTGGCAGGCCGCGTCGAAGACGGACATGCCGGCCAGCATATAGGCCACGAACGACAGGATGAGCAGGCCCAGGTACACGAACGCGAAGACGGACACCGTCTTGTTGGTGCGGGTGGCGTAGCCGCCCCGCGAGAGCGAGGTCAGTTCCATATTGGTCAGGCGCATCTTCATCTGGTTGGAGCCCGGGATGAGCAGCAGCAGGAAGACGACGACTCCCAAGCCGCCGATGAAGTGCGTGGAGGCGCGCCAGAAGAGCAGGCTCTCCGGCAGCCCCTCGACGTTGTCCAGGATGGTGGCGCCCGTGGTCGTGAAGCCGCTCACGGACTCGAACCAGGCGTTGGTCAGGGTGAACGGGCCGCCCCAGAGGGCATACGGCAGCATGCCGAAGATGAAGGAAAGCAGCCACGACAGGAAGATGATCACGTAGCCCTCCTTCAGGGTGATCGCCTTCGTCTCACGGACGAAGATGAAGGGGAAGATGCCGACGATGAAGGTGATCAGGAACGAGATCAGCAGCGCAGCGAGCGCGGAATCGCGCCCGTTGAGCAGCGACACCCCCACGGACAGCAGCATGAAAAGGGCGCTGACCAGGAGGGCATAGCCGATGTTCCTGCTGATGACCTTCCAGTTCATTGCCTGCCGATGGTCTTGATACGGGAACGGAGCTGGCGGTTTTCGTTGGCCAGCTCGGAGATGCCTTCGTTGAGACGGGCGAGCTGGTCGTCACCGTCGAAGGTGACATTGTATTTCTTGTCCTGCGAACGGTAGGCGTCCAGGCCTTCCAGCATCCTGTAGAGCGGATTGACGTAGAAGGCGAGCAGGAAGAAGAGCAGCATCACGACCAGCAGCAGGCCCACGCCCACCGCCACGATGCCCGGGATGATGCTCCGGTAGAAGCCGCCCTCGAAGGTGGCGGAATTCTTCTCCAGGTCCTGGTAGATCGCGTTCGAAAGGGCCGTCAGGTCCGAGCGGAGGCGGTCGTAGCGCGGCTGGAGCCGCCCGAAATACCAGGCGCGCGTGTCGATGAAGTCGGAGTGGATCACGTCGCGCAGCTCCAGGGAGGTCAGCATGTAGGCGGAATAGGAATACATCACCGAATCCGCCAATGGCTTGACCTGGTTGGACGGCACGCTCGAGCGGAGCGAGTCGCAGTGCGACTTGAAATAGCCGTCGTCGAAGTCCGGAAGCTCCACGACATCCTCCTCCCCGACGACCGCGAGGATGTCGAGGTTGTAGGTGTTGCTCATCTCCGCGAGGCGGTTGGCCACGTTGATGCTGCTGATGTCGTCGGCGATCAGGTCCGAGACATAGTCGCTCATCCCGGAGTATTCCATCACCGAGATGAGGAGAGAGACCAGCAGGATGGCGGCGATCAGCGACAGGCTCGCGATCAGCTTTGCACGCAACGTCAACCGGTAAGACCGGAGCCTTTTGAAGAACTTTCGGATCGACATTTTTAAATTTCTTCAAGAATTATGGCAAATATACGGAAATTTTGTATAATTTTGCAAAGAATGTATGCTAGAACCGATTATGCCCAACTCCTTCCTTAACGACATCTCCGGCAAGAGCGCCAACGTCAAGCGGGAAATCCTGCGGTTGTGCATCGCTCACAACAACTACAGCATCGCCGACTTCAGCCGGGCGCTGGGCATCAGCGTGCCCACGATCACCAAATTCGTCAGCGAGCTGATCGATGAGAATTTCATCAAGGACGAAGGCAAGGTAGGCACCTCCGGCGGACGCCGCCCGAGCGTGTACGGACTCAATCCGGACGCGGGCTACTTTGTCGGCGTGGACGTGGCGCGTCACCACTTCCACATCGCGATCAGCGATTTCAAGGGCGAGATCATCTCATACATCCAGGACATCGAGTTCGTGCTGGAAGCCAACGAGAACTCCTTCCGCACGATGTGCCGCATGGTCATGGACCAGGTCATCGAGAGCGGCATCCCCTGGATCAAGGTCCTGGGCGTGGGCGTGAGCCTGTCCGGCCGCGTCAATCCGGAGAAGGGCTACAGCCTGACGTATTTCGTCAGCGACGACCTCCCCCTCAAGAGCATTTTCCAGAAGGAATTCAACGTCCCGGTCACGATCGAGAACGACTCCCGCGCGATGGCCTACGGCGAATATATGTCCCTCGGCAAGAAGGCCGACCCCGACATGATCTTCATCAATGTCAGCTGGGGCCTCGGCATGGGCATCATCATGGACGGACGGCTCTACTACGGCAAGTCCGGCTATTCCGGCGAGCTCGGGCACTTCCCCGTCCTGGACAACGACATCATCTGCCGCTGCGGCAAGGTCGGCTGCCTGGAGACGGGCGCATCCGGCTCCGCGCTGCACCGGATGATCATCGAGAAGCTGAAGAAGGGCCAGGCCTCCACCATGGCGGACAACTACCACGAGAAGGGCGACGTCGAGCTGGACGAGATCCTGCGCGCCGTCGAGGACGGCGACGTGCTCGCCATCGACGCCATCGGCCAGATCGGCGACACGCTCGGCCGCGGCATCTCCGGCGTGCTCAACGTCTTCAACCCGGGCCTCGTGGTCATCGGCGGCCGCCTCATCGTCGGCAAGGACTACCTCCTGCTCCCGATCAAGACGGCGGTCAACCGCCTCTCGCTGCCGCGCGTGTCTTCCGACACCACCATCGTGCTCTCGCAGCTGGGCCGCAAGGCGGCGTCCGTCGGCGACTGCCTCCTGTCCCGCTCCCGCGTGCTCGGGCTGATGTAGTATGCCGAGCTTCCTGCAGATCGAGAACATCTCCAAATCCTACGGACCGAAGGTGCTCTTCGAGCACATCGGATTCAATGTCAACGAAGGCGACAAGATTGCCCTGATCGCTCCCAACGGCACGGGCAAGACTTCGCTGCTGCGCATCCTCGCCGGTGAGGACAAGTCCGACTCCGGCGGGCGCATCCTTTTCCTGAAAGATATCCGCATCGCGTTCCTGAAGCAGGAATACGATTATGACCCGGCCCTCAGCATCGAGGAGCAGGTGCTGCGCCACAGCGCGCCGCTGACCGCCGACCTCCACGAGGAGGGGCTGCGCGACTACCGGCAGCGCGTGCGGGAGCTGCTCACCAGTTTCCGCCTGCCGGACGCGTCCAAGCCGATGGCGGCGCTGTCGGGCGGCGAGGTGAAGCGCGTGGCGCTGAGCGAGCTGCTGGCGCTGCAGGCCGACTTTCTCGTGCTCGACGAGCCGACGAACCATTTGGACATCGAGGCGATCGAGTTCCTGGAGGGGTATCTGAAGCGCAGCCGCTGTACGTTGCTGATGGTCACGCACGACCGGTATTTCCTGGACCGGGTGTGCAACACGGTGATGGAGCTGGACCACGGCGCGATCTATACCTACAAGGGTGATTATCAGAATTATCTGGAGAAGCGGGAGGAGCGCATCGCGCACTACAACGCGGAGACGGACAAGGTCCGCAATCTGCTGCGGCGCGAGCTGGAGTGGATCCACGCGACGCCCTGTGCCCGCAGCGGCAAGGCGAAGTACCGCATCGACGCGTTCCACGAGCTCTCGGACCGCGCGGCGCAGGTCTATACGACGAAGCAGATCTCGCTCGAGGGGGTGGGCGCCGCGTCGCGCCTGGGCGGCAAGATCATCAATTGCAAGGATGTCAATTATGACTGGGAGGGGATCCCGATGTTGCGGGATTTCACTTATAATTTCCAGCGGTTCGACAAGGTCGGGATCGTGGGGCGCAACGGCGTCGGCAAGAGTACGTTCCTGGACTTGCTGACGGGCGAGATTGAGCCGGACAGCGGGGTGATCGACCGGGGCGAGACGCTGAAGATCGGGTATTACCAGCAGCAGGGGATGGATTTTGATCCGGAGGATACGGTGCTGGACGTCGTTCCGGACACGCGGCTGCTGGGGCGGTTCCTTTTTCCGCACGATATGCTTTCTACGCGTGTGGGGAGGCTGTCCGGCGGCGAGAAGCGGCGGCTGTATCTGCTGACGATCTTGATGCAGGAGCCGAATCTGCTGATTCTCGACGAGCCGACCAACGATCTGGATATCGTGACGTTGAATATCCTGGAGGAGTATCTCAAGGAGTTCCAGGGCAGTCTGCTGATCGTCAGCCACGACCGGCATTTCCTGGACCGGGTGACGGACCATCTGCTGGTCTTCTGCGGCGAGGGTCTCGTCAAGGATTTTGTCGGCCACTTCTCGGAGTACCGCGCCTACATCCGCGATTTCGAGAAGAAGCGGCTTGCCTCTTCTCCCGCGGCGTCGGCAGGCTCGATCCTTCCGAACCGGGAAATTGGTTCGAAAGGATCGACCTGCCGAACGCCTGCCACAACGCCCTCGCACGGCAAGCCTTCCGCTCCGACCTCCACAACGCCCACGCACGACGCCGCCGCCCAAAAGCCCTCCACAACGCCCGCGCAGGGCAAGCCGCGGAAGCTGACCTGGAAGGAGCAGCGGGAGCTGGAGGCGATCGAGGCGGCGCTGCCGCGGCTGGAAGCGGAGAAAGCGGAGCTGGAGGCGCGGATGTCGTCCGGCACGCTCCCCTACGCGGAGCTGCAGGCGGCCTCGGAGCGCGTCCAGTCCCTTATCGACGAAATCAGCCAGCACGAAATGCGCTGGCTGGAACTCTCGGAGTAATTATCGAAGTGACTGTCTGTCACGCCCGACCTGATCGGGCATCCCGTCCTGATTTGTACTCACCTATCGAGTGAATCCTTATAGACATATCAGTAATATCAAAGCTTAACCCGATCAATCTCTACTATTTCCCAGTGAGAATCATCTCCTTCCATCTTTTTTAGTCTTATCTGCTTATTCTCGTTCTCTATATAAAACCCAAAGAATCCCGCCTCTGCTTTGAAACGGCCGAGAGACCGTATCAGATGGTAAGAACGCCCATATAGCATCACATCCATTGGAATATGAACGCTATTAAAATTAGCGGATGCGCAAAACAAAGTGTCCGAGTTGTGCTCGTTTACCAAGAAATAATCGTTCATCCCCTGATTATAAACCGGGTTTTCTACAACAACATAATCCAACTCTTTTTCAGGAGAGAAGAAGGGCTCACGGTCTTTAGAAAAAGACACCTGATACTTGTGGTCAACTGTCTCCGTTATCATAATATACATTCCCCACTGAGGAACAGAATATAGTACATACGGCTGTATTCTCTGCATCTTTCTGTCGCCTATGAGGAATAACAGGAACAAAGAGAGAACAAGTACCAATAAAACAATAAATACAAGTCGCTTTTTCATTTCTTCTCCCTAGATAAATAACGATTAATACCTATTTCCCACCCATATCGTTGTGCTGAAATGGTAGATGCTCCTTCCAAGGATGGGGTAAAAGACTCGTTTCTCTTCGACGCTTCATATGTCTGATATACATCACAACCTAAACGGAAAGAAAACCAACTAAGCCCATTCGTTCCACCCACAAGCCCTGCTGCGATATTACCGACATCTCTTGCAGAAGCATATACTCCATTACTAATAGGCATCCCCCTATAAATGTCCGGAGAATCGAGATGGCCTTCAACTCCATTCGTTACTTTAAAGTCCCAGATATGATTTGTTCGGGCATTAGACATATACTCTGCCAATCCTACATCAGGGGTCATTTGTTGCAGAAACAAAATACCACTATAATCTATCGGATCTATTACTGTTCCAACCTGCCACCCATAAATATTAATGCCGTCGACATCAAAGAAAGAATACATTGTAGCCGTTTGACCAATGGGCGCATCATTTGTTCGAACCCACTCATTATTCTCGTTTTTCTCGACAACATATATATTCAAACTATCATCCGACAAGTCACCTCCCACGACAGTATAATTCATGGCTTCAGGATTATAAACGACCCAAGTACTCTGCCCCGTCGGATCCACGTATTTCATGGGATTAGCTGCGCAGAAGAGGTAGGGAGAATGGGCGTAATACTTCTCAGCCAGGGGGTCCTGCGAGAGCCAGCGACCGGATGCGGGGTCGTAGCGGCGGGCACCGAAATCATAAAAATTCATGCTCTTCGCCGTACTCCACTCCTTGCCCTGGAACTTGAGCGGCTGCTGGCTCGTCGCGGAAGAGTACTGCGCGATGGGGCCGCCAAGCGGGTAGTAGTGGTCGTATTCCTCAGCCGCGCCGCTGGCGGACGCCACGACACGGACCGAACCCAAATGGTCAGACAGGAGCCAATGGTAGGTGTTGCCGGGAAGGGAGACATAGCCTCCGTCAAAGAGCAGGCGCGAACGCGTGCCGTTCTCGTGGATGAGGTCACCCGTATAGTCCGTTGTGGTCGTCGACCCGGAGACGATGCGCGTCTCGCGCAGTTTCGTCCCGTCCGCAGCATAAGTGTAACCGATTCTTGACCCATCCGAGAAAGTCACTAGCTGTGGCAGGTGAAGTACGTTCCAGGTGATCGACGATATCCCCTTGCTCGTGTCCTTGGTCATTCGCCCCGCTACGTCGTAGGAATACGTGTAGGTGTTGTTGGTTCCGTTGGAATAACGAAAGTCAGAGCTGTAGGCCGCTGCGCCTGTGTCCTTGATGGACACCAATCTGTTTCCGTTGTACATATAGGCGAGATTGTCAATCAACCCATAGGAAGAGATTCCCGTGCGGCCATACCGCTGCAGGCCCGTGATATTGCCGTTGCGGTCGAACTCGGTGACGTTCTCGGAGAAGTTGCTCGCAGAGCTGGCCGCGTCGCTGAACGAGGCGCCGGTCAGCCATCCCAAGGTATTATACCCGAGCGTGTAGGTCTTCAGCTGCGAAGAGCGGTTGTCCTTCCAGGACACCTGCGAGATGTCCCCGCCCCAACGGGGAGAAGGGCCATCCTGATACTTAATCGTTTCCGTGAAGAGCGTCCCGGAAAGCCCCGTCAGCCATGAGCGGATATTGTAGGAGAAGGTACTCTTGAGCGCGGCCGTACCGTTGCGCTTGTCGGAAGAAAGCCTCCCTGCTTTGTCATAGGTCCTGTCAGAAACGGTCACGGCCGCAGCGGAACCCACTTTGTGAGTGGTCTTGACCGGAAGCCCCCAGAGGCTGTAGGTTTGGGTGACGGTCTCCGTGAGAGCAGTGCCGGATGCGGGTTTGTGCTGGACCTGGTGCTTCGTGACATTGCCGGTGAAGTCGTAAAGGAACCAGTCCTTCTCGACTCCGCCAAGATGGGTGGATGCGCGGTGCTGCACCACCTGGGCCCTGTCGTCATAATAGCTCACGGACCAAAGATATTGATTCCCGGCGGAACCGTCAAGCACCCGGACCAGTGAGCCTGTCTGGAGGCCCTGGGCGCTCGGGGCATAGCGGGCGGAGAAAGAGGCCCCTATCGAACTGTCATAAGCAAAGTCTGCATTATTCGCCGCGGGGAAAGGGCTTGCTCCGGCAAAGGCATAGTTATCATAATAGTTCACATCCAACAGCATAGGAGAAGACATTGTGATACCCGAAAGAATGTAGCCTTTGTAGGTGTTCGTATATGATGGACTCGTGGGCAATGATGCCTGTACGAGGGTTTCCTCGAACGGATCCGAGAAGACGTCGACTGACAGCGTGGCCGTACCACGCAGGGCCGGGCGTCCCAAATGATCGGGGATGGAGAAGGACCAGGTATTCGCGCTCTGCGCCCGCTGCGCGGCGTCCTGCGTCAGCACGGGACGGTTGCCCCGGTCGTAGACCGTATAGGTCCATCCAGCGCCCGGAAGCGAACTCGCGATGCAGTTGCCCCGCGAGTCATAACGGTATAGGTATGCCAAGTCCGAGATGTCGCCGTAAGACCAGGAAGAACCGCTGGAGAGCCGTTCGGAGAGTTTCGGAGGCAGGACGGCAGCCAGACGCCCCAGGTCATCATAGACATAGTACGTGTCATAGAATACGCTGGAAGAGAACACTTGACGGACCAAAACAGTTTGTCCAAAGGAATTCTTGAACTCCAGTGTCTTCCGTTCGTCCTCGTCTTCCGCCTGCGTAATCTGCAAGGATGCGGCAGAGGCGGTCGCAGCGCGGGAAAGAGTCAGCGACGTATTGCCGGCCCAGACGATGGAATAACCCCGATAGTACCTGACGTTGGTGGTTGTCGTCGTGTTGGATGCCATCGTCTCCTTGGTTTTGTGTCCGGATCCGCTGCGCCAGGCGGTCCCAGGACCAAAGTATTCCTTCACCCGGTTCCGGGGCGACGCCTCGTAAACGGGCTGTTCGTAGCGGTACGTATCACCGCTGGCATAGACCTGGTTGCCGCCGGTCTTGAGTTGTGCCAACGAGGCATACGCTCCAGCCGCATGCTGCGAACCGACCTGGACGGGTGCAGGCAGCCATTTGCGGAATTCCCGTCCGCAGGCATCATAGTCTTGGTAAGTGATCAAGTCCCAACCAGAAGCGGCTCCGTTTACAAGCACGTTCTGCACGGGGCGCCCCAGGCTGTCCAGATAAGCCACGGAGGTTCGGCAGGTTGCATTGTCCGCCTTCGTGAAGGTCGAGGTAGTGACGCTGTTGTGTATGGAAGACGCGTCAGCATAATGATAGGAGTACCTCTCGATAAGGTTACCTTCGTTTCCGGCATTGTCCCGCAGGCCTGTCAGGCGCTGCAAACCGTCATACTCATAACTCTGGGTGACACCACGGGCATCCGTGCGGGAGATCATCAAGGCAGCGTCGTCGTAACTTGCCGTGACGATGTCGCAATCTGCAGGAAAGATCCGGATATTGTCTAAGCGCTTCCCGGAACCGCCCAGCGTCACGCTCCCGCCAGAATAACTCTCTCTTCGGTATTGCCAGGAGCCACTGCTCCAGAGCATATAGTCGAGAACATACGGCCGGTCCGAAGGAACCGGGTAATTGACCGTGTACGAACCGCTGCGGGCATATCCGCCGCGGAACCCCGGCGCGGTCCCGGTCCCGTCCTCGAAGTCAAGGACAACAACCGTATCCGCCGTGCCGCTCGACGAAGCCCCGGCGTTATAGTAAGAGAGAGAAATGCTTCCATAGGGCGGTCCCGAAGCACCGTTCCCTGTCCGGTAATCGATTTCCCGAAGGGTCAGCGTATGTTCTCCGGCAGGAACGACGAACTGGATGTTGCCGCTATAGGCTGTCAAATATTGGATCCAGGATTGCGGCGGCGCGCCGGGAATCTGAGAGGAGACGATGCGGCCGCTTTGGCCGTCCACCTGAACTTCGAAAAGCCAGTCATAGTTAGTGCTTCCATAAATGGACGCGCTAATGGTTCGGGAAGCGCCAACGGTCGTGAAATGATAGGTGGCATTGAGGCCGTCATTGTTGAACGAGATGGCGTGGTTGGCCTGCACAGTCTGATCGGCAAGAGTCGATACGGGAATCCGGGCACCCCGGGCCAGAAGCGTCGGCTGGAGACCGTCGGCGCTCCACCGATAAGCTATCCCGATACCATCAGCCGTCACGGAGCCCGTCAGGTTGCCATGGTTGTCATAGGTCCTGTATTCCACTTCAGGCGTGGTGGAAAGATACGCCGTCGGGTTCGCACTATATGCAGAAAGCGAGACGGGAGCGGTCAGATTGGTAGAATAGAGTTTGTCCGGCAGATATGCCGTACCGGTTCCGGAGGCTGTCTCCACAGGGACGGGGCGGAAGGTCAGCTCCTGGCCGGAGATGACGCTCCCTTGCCGGGTCTGCACCTGTCCGACAGGAATGCCGGACATCCCCGCCTGTCGCATTCCCGCATAGACGGAACCGTTCCGGTCCGCAGGATAATATGTAACCGTTCCGTCCGTGATACCTTTTACGGTGTGCGTCTGGACCGTCGGGCGGCGGTCTGAATTATATTGATAGTTGAAGGTTTCCGTGATGGCCGTGCCGGAGTCCTGGTGAGAGGTGACCACTTTCGAGGTGAGAGCCGGGTAGCCACAGAAAATCTTCGAATATGAAGCCGTCCCGACCTGCGAACTGATAAAGAGGAATTTGGAGACAGACTTTAAGAAATCCGCCGTTGTCATGTCATAGCTACAGCTCTCAGATAGGACTGGATTCCCGGACGCCGACGTAATGACTTTTTCCAGAAGCAATCCGCGAAACAACTCCCTGCTGTTGAATTTAGATGAAAGGTTCAGGTCCGTATTCGTCGAGGCTAGACGGATTTCCGGAGGCCCGTCGGCGGCTCCCGCCGTGTCGTGGTTGGAATACCGATACATGACAGAACCTCCGTCGGTAAACGTCTCCGTGACAACGCTATAGGTAATATGGTGCCCATCGGTATCGGATAAACGGTTGAAAGGAGATTCATTGAAATAAATGAATGACAAATTATAATTACTGGCAGTATGATTGTTATTGAAGTATACAACCGTCGCGGAATTGCCGCTCGTATGGAACCGCGGCCGGCCGGATAAAATGCCGGAAGAATGCAGGTTGCCTGCATATGTGTCTTGATATGAGAACGTCCGCCTCATACGAACACCCGTAGAATCCCGATTCTCTATAGTCTTTATGCGCAGTCCCCCGGCCAGGCTGTCCGCCGGGCAAGTCTCCAGTTCGAAGGGGAACTGGGTGGCCACCCGATAATACGTGTGGGGTTCGTATTCGAACGAGGTTCTACCTCCGGTTGGATAATAAATGTCTGTGAGCATTTCAGCCTGCATATACGTTGCGTTCGGCGCTCGAAATGCATACATCCCGGGGCCGAGATCACCGAGAATGGACGAATAATCCTGTCCGTTATAATAGCCCCAGCGGTCTGTCTTTCTGGAGTTATAGGCTGGAAGTGGAGTCGTGTTGTACTTAAACTTATACTGATGGTCCACAATTCCTCCGTCTTCATCCAGAATACAGACGTTCCGAAGTTTGAGCCGGGTCTGATTATCACTCGTATAAGATAAACCGATATTCCTTCCGGCACCTGAGATCGAATCGAGTTGCAAGTAGTAATCCCTGGCCTTAAAACTGCTGAAAGGCATCGAGAAAGAAGAACCGCTATAATTCCCAATGCGTCGTTCGAAATCCGCTTCAGTGTAGGCATAGCCGAGTTCCGTAGAAGGAGAACTCCTGAATTCCAACCTATCCCCTGACACGCGGCAAGTGATGCTTTCCAAATACGTAGGAAGAAGAAACGAAAAGGATAAGTTGTTTTTCTCTGTTGCCCGCCTCGCATAGGTATCGAAATCACCTGTTAAGGGGTTATTTGCAACATATGCAGTGTAGGACTCTCCATAGTGGAAATCATGCAGGACGATTGGAATGCTGTCCTCATGTTTATAATCGAAAATGATTTCTTCTCCGTCCGGGCGGATGATCCTGGTCAGCATCCAGGCATTGGCTACGGCGGTAGCATCCCAAAACGACGAGGTATAGCACACGCCATTTACATAGTAGATATTGGCTTTTTGCGACACGGAGTATTCGATGGCATCGTCGTGGCCGCCGAAGCAATAGGTGTTTCCTTCCCGGTCCCGTATCGTAAATCCTTTGAAGTATGTATATCTTCGCGCCCTGTAATTCTTGGTGCTGTCTGTCGGATGTCTGTATACTGATAAGGCATCATACTGAGTATCAGTGGCCAAGTCCCAATCGACATCAAAAGAGACGCCGCTTTTGGATACAATCTTGACATCACCGTCGCCAGTAATATAAAACGAAGCCTGAAGGCCTTCCAAATTCAGATAATAAACATCAGGTTCATTATCATAGATGGCCCCCCACCCTCCAAGAGTGTTAAGATATAGCGTCTCTGCGTCCGACCAGTTGGTTTCCTCCTGAACAAGATGAGCCCGATATAAATAACCGGGATCAGATGACGGCTGCACTTCATGCTGATGACCATAATCCCATTTGGACATCTCGTCCTTTTCTCCGTTGATAACACGGGTGATTGATCCTCCGGCATGCAGGCTCCACCCTTGCCCCACCCATCCGGGATGCTGGTCGGGCCGGTTGCCAGAAGCATGGTAGGTCAAGTAGATAGGAAGCGTATAGCCTTTTGCCCGGATTTCTGTCAACGGGACAGTGATACTGGGAAGGCCGTTGAAATAGTCCACCGGGACTTCCCCATACTTACAGAATTCATACGCACTCGGGCTGAGCACCTGAGGCTCGCTTTGGCGGAATACCGATTGCGCCGATGAAACGGAACTGGTTGCTATAACAAAACATAGCGGAAGAAACAGGGTCAGTGCAGGTTTCATGAGATAAGATTTTTCCGGCGGGTTATTATTGTGCTATCTTAAATGTGTGGCGACCGAAATGTAGGAATAATTATTTGAATATCAATGCTATTTCAACAATAATGGCAAATAGTTCGCATGTTCTTTAAGGAGAATCGCCGCGACATTAAACAATGAGAGTCGCCAAAACTAGCAGATAAAGAATCTGAAGATATGACAAAGATTGAGAATGAGATGCAGTATGCCTCCGCGATGAAGCGCATCAATGAACTGCTTGCCGTGGTGAACGACGATACGCCCGCTGACGACGTCCGGAGCGTCGAGCTGGTACTCCTTTCCAATTTGGTGGCGGATTATGAGGACGAGCATTATCCGATCAAGAAACCTACCCTGACGGAAATCCTGAAACTCAAGATGTTCGAGATGGGGCTGACACAGAGCACCCTGGCATCCATGCTGGGAATGAATCAGTCCAAGATCAGCGAGATTATCTCCGGCAAGA
>JAEEGJ010015574.1_pt1 | contig 17691 bp, 8 predicted proteins | sample 8958761 | NCBI WGS metagenome assembly JAEEGJ01 (sample SAMN16246546, study PRJNA631951) | gut metagenome | biome: gut microbiome; feature: rumen; material: RS-attached | host: Bos | place: Iran: Karaj | collected 2018-10 | reverse complement strand
TGTTAAGCATACCAAAACAACTTGTTTTGCTATCGTGATGACAGGTGATGCTTTTCATAATACCATCACCTAAGCTAATAACCTGACAGTAAATAAGTTAATGCAAAAAGTGATGCTTTTATAAAAAACAGTAATAAATAAATGGCAGTACATATCAAATTAATCAGAAACAATATCAAGCGCAGCAGCGGCTATGGCAAATACTATGCCAAGGCCGTCAGCCAGGGTGACGTAACACTTAAAGAAATAGCCGAAGAGGCCTGCCGTAACAGCAGCTGTTCCGAAGGAACGGTGGTCATGGTGGTCACCGAACTTCAGGAGATTCTCAAACAGCGGCTGTCGGAAGGACAGACCGTCATTCTTCCAGGCATCGGCCGTTTCAGTCTTCGCGTAGAGAGTATCGGTGTTGACAAACCCGAGGACTTCAACATCGGGCGCCACATCACCCGCGTCATCTGCGGTTTCCTACCAGCAGGCCGACGCATTCAGGGCGGTCATATCCTCTATGACTTTTGCGAAGGTGTGAAGGCTGTCTGGCAGAAAGGGTTTAAACCGTAACCTTATATTTTTATCCCGCGACTTTGCAAAATATGCAAAAATTGTTTCAAAATTAGCAAAATCTGAATATTTAAGTATTTGGATCATTGTTTTTTTGAGGATTTTGCTTACCTTTGTGCAAAACCTGAACATAAATAAGTAATTATGAAACAATCGATTATTCTCGGCAACATCATCACGATGGATGAGAAGCGGCCCTTTGCCAAGGCAGCATTGGTAAAGGACGGCGTGTTTGCCTATATCGGCAGTGCCGAAGAGGCCAAAAGGCTTGCAGGCGCCGATGCGCAGGTGCTGGATTATGGCGAGAACTACATCTATCCAGGATTCCTTGAGTCGCACTGTCACGGCTATTTTGCCGGCGACCGCTTTATAGGACAGGCTAACCTGGGTCAGGTGGGGTTGACCGACTACGCCAAATACCGCGAAATTATCAAGGAATTCATCGCTAAAAACCCACAGCGCGAGCTCTACCTGGCAGCAGGATGGGTGGAGAACGAGGAGCACGTCACTAAGGCTTATTTGGACGAGATTTGTTCTGACAAACCGTTAATCATGCAAACCCCCGGCGGGCACTCCATGCTGCTCAACACCAAGGCACTGGAATGGGCTGGTATCGATGCGGCATACGCCAAGAGAATAGGCTATGACATGGTACACGTCGATGCCAATGGCGAACCAGACGGCTACATCTGTGAGAATCCGGTGATGGAAATCATGCCCAAGCTCCCCACTACGTTGGAGGATGCCAAGAACTATCTGCTGGCCTGGCAGGACTTTGCCCTCAATAGCGGCTTTACCGGAGTCGCTGACGCCGGCGTGGAGATTTTTTTCAAGGATTGTGCCAAAGCGTACCATGAGTTGGAAAAGGAAGGCAAGTTGAAGATGCGCACCTATGCCTATTTGCTGGCGCCCGACAATGTTGCCGACCCGAAGGCGGAAGTTTCCCGCGTTGCTGCTGACCGCGCCAAGTACAGCGGTGAGTATTTCCATGTTGTCGGCATCAAGGCGTTCCTCGACGGCGTGACCGAAGCACACACGGCTTGGCAGAACCAAGATTATCTTGATCAGCCCGGCTATCACGGTGTGGAGCGCTTCAACGACCACGACAAGATGGTGCAGCTGATTGTTGAAGCCGACAAGGAAGGACTCGCCGTCCATGTTCACTCTGAGGGAGGCGGTGCTACGCATTTCATGCTCGGTTGTATCGAGGATGCCGAGAAGATTACCGGCGACAAGGACCAGCGCAACGTGTTGGCGCACCTGCACTTCGTGACCGACGAGGATGTGCGTCGCATGGCAGCAACAGGTTCCGTGCCGGCTGTTCCGCCCCTGTGGACTGCGAAGATTCCTGGAGGTCCTTACGAACAGGAAGTTTCCTATGTCGGTAAGGAACTGACCGATCAGGCCTATCCCATCAAGTCGTTCTATGATGCGGGTGCCAATGTGGTGTTCCATTCCGACTATCCCGTTTCGCCGATGATGAATGTGAAATACAGCATTTACACAGCAGAAAAGCGCACGTATCCGCAGGCTTTGTATGGCGACTTATGCCAGCCTCGTAATACGAAGGAGGCCATCACCCGCGAGCAGTCGCTGCGTGCCATGACCATCAACGTGGCCCGTCAGTGGCATCAGGAGCATCGCATGGGTAGCATTGAGTTCGGCAAGATTGCCAACATGACAGTATTCGACTGCGACTTCCTGCACGACGACATCGAGAAGGTGGCACAGGCCAATATCGTGGCCACCATCGTCGACGGCGAAGAAGTTTTTAAAGCATAATTAAAATTGATAGTTACAATGAAAAAGTATTATTTCCTTACGCTTATTGCCATCTTATTCTGTGGCATGGGGTTACTGACATCGTGTTCAGCCAATGACGACAACCCGACCGAAGCGGATCTGTTTGAGCAAGAGATGACAGCGGCACTGGCCGACGCACAAATCTATGGTCCGCAAACCGATGCCTTTGCCAGAGAAGTGGCAGCGCGCTTCAATGGTTGTGTGACCGACATCAACTACAAGACGCGAGAAAGTGCCACGCGAAAATGCAAGACAGACAACAGCCGGCCCTACGACCTGAAGGACCTGGCACGCATTACCATTGTAGCAGGATGGGACAGCACCGAGATCAAGCCCGTCATCAACTACATAGTGGCGACAGCGACGGAGCGTGGCTTCTTCGGACGCTACAAGCATCAGACCAGCGACTATGGTTACTGGGGCGACCTCGTCAACCTGAAGTTTGAGAAGCTGTATACCGAGATTCAGGTGAAGACCTACGGTATGTTCTATGCCTCGTTGGATGAGGCCTCGGTGCGCAGCGTCATTGGCGACAGCCTCTATACCGTCATTCGCACCAAGTCGGGCGTCGAGCCGGGGCTGTCACACCACTACTATGAGATTATGCGTGCCGACACGTCCAGCGCCGCTACCGTAGCATATTACAAGAAGCTGGCCATAGACTATCACTACCGTTGCGAACATCTTGACGACTGATGAGTACCGTTTACGAAGTGAGGTGTCACGAAATGGGCGATGATAGCGACTACCTCATCAAGTCATTCCGTACCAGACGGGAAGCCGAGGCATATATCCGTCACCGCAACGAGGAACGTCCACAAGACGAGCTATACGAGCATTGGTACGTAAAAAAAGGGGAGAAAAGCCAATTATTCCCATCGTTTTAGTACTTTTGCAGCATAATTTTCAAACATGTACGAACAGATTAGTGGAAATACACTCTATTTGATGTTTTATGCAGGCGTGATGGTATTAATACAATTCTGGAATGTTTTAAATACTGATAATCAATAATTTACACCTTGAACGGTAGAAAAGTGGCCTTGGGGGGATAATGATAGAATTGAAGGGTGAAGAATTAACTTATTTAACCTTCTTTTAGGCACCGCAGATTCAACCGGCAACTGCAATTGACTTGTGAAAGACTGTCCTTTATTAAAGGAACAACGCCATGTAAATGGGCAAACTTCGCCTCATACTCAGCTCCCGTTGCTATTTCTTTGCATCCTGTGTGACGCTGGTGGCGGCGATGCGGCCGGATACCAGTATCTCAGTGAGGGCATTGCCGCCCAGACGGTTGCCGCCGTGGATGCCGCCCGTCACCTCGTAGGTGCCAGCCTGATTACCGAACGACCACCTTTCCTGCAACGGGATGTTTATACCAGTCCTGACATTTGGTACGGTCGCTCGCCCATGTAACGAATTCGGGATAGGCATCCTTGATGCAGGTTGTCTCCGTAGGCCACTGCCACTTGCCTGGTATGACGATGCCGTGAGGGTCTTGTCCTGCTGTAGCGATATGGATGTGATAGTAGTCATTCTCATAGATGCCTTTCTGGTCATCCTTGAACATGGCACCCAGAACGAATGAGCAGGTCTGGAAGTCAAAGCCCTCTGGCTTGGGACCGTCATAGACGACAACGGGGTTGGCCTTGGCACGTCCTGTGTTGACCAGCGTACCGAGGGGCACACCCAGCACAGCATGCAGCTCTTTATCGATGACAGGCTTATGGTCCAAATACGACTCGGCAGTCTTTGAGTCGAAGCCTAACCACAAGTTACGGGCACCACCTAATGCCACCAGCGTCACCGTAATCTGGCTGGCATCGTCTGCATGCTCCTGCACCTCAATCACACAGTCGTTCATATCGTAGTCACCGAAATCCTTATCCTCCCATACGTAGGTCCATATTTGTGGTGTGGGGACTATGGGCTTGACATCCGATTTGGGTGCGGGTTTGCCACTTCCCGTAATCAGGAACACGCGGTCGAAATAGTCCCATTGGTTGCCTGTATCGAACGCCAGATAGCTGTTGTCGTTGACTGAGAAGCATGTGGCATGGTTCACGTCGTCGCTCAGGTCGCTGTTGCCATGTACCACAAAGAAGTCGATTTTCGAGTTTGCCGGCAGTTTGTATTCATATTCTTCGGGGTCGAAGTTCCAGGGAATCGTTGCACCCCACAACATGAAGAGCGGAGTCTCATAGCGATAGTATTCCCCTCGGGAAATGCCGTCCTTCAGCACGTATGTCTGCACGCCCGTTCCCGACTGTCCGGGGTCGATACGACAACCGATGTTGACATTGTCCACGCCAGGACGGGAATAGACGCACTGCAGCGTAATGTTACTTTCGCTGTCGCTGCTGATGACGAACGAATGGTTACCGAAGGCTTCCACTTTCGCGCGGTTGTTCTGGTTGGCGGGAATAAAGCAGTTGACCTCGGCCACCAGGTCGCGCAAGTTTGTCACACCATAGTTGACGTTCCAGCAGTTGCCGACTTCTACCTTTGTGGCACCGTCTGCCAAGCCTCTGGTCATGGCCATCGCAGAAGCCACTTGTTTGCCTGGAGCCTTAAACGATACGGCAGCATCCTTACCAGGCAGGAAGGGGCGTGCAATATACTGCTGGTTACTGGTGATGCAGGCAGCATACAGCAGACTGTCAGCCTTTGGCGCCTTGAATGTCAGGTCTATCGTTTCATTCTTCTTGGCAGACACCTTCAGCAGCATGCTTGTAGCCCCAATGAATGGGTTGCCGTCCAGAATGGCTATCTCTTTGATACCTTCGAGGTCAGCATCGGCTGTCACCTTGACGTTATATTGGTTGGTCAGCACCCAGTTCTGCTGTTTGTCGAGTGTAGTCCCCAGCGTCTTTTCAGCATAACTCACCCGCTCACTGTCACTGACCGTGTAGGGCTTCTTGACGTAGTCGCTCATATCGTGCTTACACGATGTTGTTACCATCAGGCCACACATCATCATGGTAGCCCACATACACAAATACTTTCTCATATTCCTTTCCTATTTTATTATTTGACAAAATCTGGTTGATAGATACCACCCTGTCCCGTCGGTGTCACAGTGGCATCGAATCTGGTCCACTGGATGGTAAAGATACGATGTAGCTTGTCGCAGTAGTACGACAGGCCGACGTTAACACCAACATCATTGCTGCCTATGACCAGAGAGAACAGCCACTGATCCTCTATCTGCTGGGCTTCGGCCACACCACGCACCTCATTGCCGATAGTGGCACAGATCAGGTCCTGTTCCGAGGCATACTTGGCCAGTTCGTCCTGCAGCTGCACCTCAACAATCATCGTTTGTTCATACAGGTCGTAGTTAGGCGACTGCCATGTAGGACGCACATCCGTACCCGCAGAAATATCCGTTGGCGTCGGTGTTGGAGGCGTTGGTTGCGTTGATGTTCCGTCACCGTCCGAGGAGCAGCCCCACGCCATGAAGGCGAAGGCTGCTAATGCTAATATACTCTTTTTCATCATCATCAATTATCAATTGTCAATTATCAATTATTTAACCACCACTGCTTTACCGTTGTAGATATATACGCCGCTCTGTGTCGGCTTCTTACCAATCAGCACACCGCCCACGTTATACCATTGTCCGTCGTGCGGCATCTGGTCGAGAGCCGTGAAGTTGATGGTCGTAGGCTGTTCAGGCGTACCAAGCACCTGGTCCGGCACGTAGTTGATGTGGCTGCCCGTCATGGCAACCGTCTCGCCGTCGCGCTCCAGAACGAAGGTCAGCGCCTCATTGTTGTTAGCATCGCTGCCTATATTCAAGTAGAACAGGTGTTGAGTCTCGTCGTCAATGGTCAACTCGGCTTCTGCCATGCGGTCACCATCTCTGAATACCACCAGCTTGTCGCCGGCCTCAGTCTCTACGCCCTCTACGGCAGCCACGATGTTCATCGTTGTAGCTGTGCTGACGGCTGAGCGCTTCGGTGCGGCAGCCTCACTGGTGCTGCTGTAGCGTGAGTCGTTGAAGTAGAGCGGATACAGGAACTTCACCTCGCTGTCGGCCAGTCGCTTCATCATGTAGCCCTTGCCGGCCTCCATATACTGCAGCGAGCCCTTCCATGCCAGTCCGGTAGCCGTCTGGCTGACAATGGCAAACTGGTCTTGCGACTTCACCACGTCACCCACCTGAGCCTGTTCCAAGTAGTCGGCCAGTGCCTGTGCGATAGGCAGATTAATAGTCGAATTGTAGCCAATGCGGTTCCAATTCTTATGAACAGTGATGTATTCGCGGTCTAACTCACCTTCCAGATAGATGGTCTTGTCGCTCTTCGAGAAGATGCTGTACATCTGCGCGGGATTGATGGCAACCACCTCATCCCCCTGATCCCACTTCTGGCCAATGGCATTCTTCTTGGTTGCACGGCATGTGTATTTCTCCGACTTGGTGCCATTGACTGTCGAAATCATGTCTTCGTTGTCCCATTTCGATATACTGTTCAGGAACTGCCCCAGCGTCGTACCTTTTTTCGGAATCACGTTGAAGCTTACCCAGTTCCAGCCCTTCTTCAGTTTGATGGCCTGTACGTAGTCATAGCTGTTCTGCAGGATGACGGGGTTGACATCCGTGCCGATGATGGCATCCTTCTCGAAGGTGTACTCCTTGCCGTCGGCAGGCTTCACACTATAGACCTTACCTTCTGAGGCATTGAAGAAGCGGAAGGTCATCTTGGGTAGTGAGGCATCGGCTTCGTGGTCGCTATAGATGGTCAGGTAGGCCAGTGCCTCGTTGGCATTGGCATTGTCGTTGACCTCGATATGGGCCACGCCCAGCGGCCGGTAGTTATCGTCGAATGCCGCCAGGATGTCCTCCTTCGAGCTGGCCACCACACCGTCTATCTTGACACGGGCCACCATCATCATTGTCTGGTTTTTCTGTATCAGGCTGTCGCCGACAACCCAATCAGGCTCGTCGCCACGTACACGCAGCGTGATAGGCAGCGGCTCCGACATCTTGTTGTCGCCCACCAGTGCTATCTGCTCGTTATACGTACCTATATTAATATACGGCGAGATGGTGAATGTAATCTTCTGTTCATCCAGTGCGTCGAGCACGCCCTCTGTCTGTGAAACGTTGATCCACAGTGGCAGGTCTTCCAGTGCGTAGTTCTGCGACACACCGCTCAGGTTCTTCACGGTTGCCTCGAACGTCACTCCCTCGCCGTACTTGAGATCTTTCTCGATGCGTTTCACATCCCAGCGCAATGGGTTGCGATAGACGAAGAGGTTCAGCGTGATGGGCGATGCCATCAGGTTGCCCTGCAGGTCGGGAACTTCCTTCACGGTGACGTAGACATTGGTCTTCTCAATCATGAAGTCAGGTTCGTTGATATCGATGTACAGCTCGTTGTCGTTAGCCACGAAGCCGTATCTCAGGTTGCTCAGCTGAGCGTTGCTGACCATCGGGGCATATGTGCTGCGATCTGCCAGTTTTTCCACCTCGGCTGTTGCCACCAGTGTGTCGCGACGTGCCAGTATGTTGCCTAAATCGTCTGTATAGCGTTTCACGCTGATACCTGTTGGCATGAGGAGCTGTGTATTGTCATCTTGTCTCTCCGAACGGCCGAAGTCCAAGTAAGCCATCAGCGCAGTCATCGTACCGATTGGCGTATGGTTCGAATACTCCTTGATGAGGTTCACGGGCAGTACGCTTGAGAACATACCCACCTCGTCAATGTTGCCCTTCATCGCATTCACGACGGTATTCTTGTCCTTATAGGTGGCACCCAGAGCAATATCCTGATCGCTTGCAATACCGCTCAGGCTGTCGGCAGCAAACGACTCACGGAGTTTCTTGTCCACATAGATGTTGGCCACGTTCTGTGAACGGTTCACTGTCATGGCGAAGTGGTGCCAGCTACCTTCTGATACGAAGGCCGATGTCTCCTTCTCAAAGCCTGACGAGCGCACGTAGAGCTTACGGTCTTTCACACCGATGTTAATCTGGTTCTCCTGTCCGCGTTCAGCCTCACCGTTAGAGAACAGCGTAGCATTCTCGTCATTCGTGCGGAACCAGAAGGTCAGTGTGTAGTCATGCTTATTGGTACGCACGAACTTGTTCTTGTCCAACAGCAGTCCCTTGCTGCCGTCAAACTTCATAGAAATACCTGCGGGGCGTTTCCAGCTGGTGCCCAGTAACATGAGATCCATGCTACCAGAAGCCTTGTCGTAACATAATTCACCCTCACCTTCATTCATCGGGTAGTAGTCCAGCAGTCCGCTTTCATAGCCAGTCAGCTTCTTATTGCTATAGCTGGACAGCTCGCCGCCTTCCATGGCGCGGTTCCACAGACGGAATTCAAGCATCTCGCCCTTGTACATCGTTTCGCCCTTACTGTCAGCGCCTAACAACATGAGCGATGAGCCCTCATACTTATCGGAGAGAGGCTTGCTGCCGATAGGTGTGCTGCCGTCGAAGAAGTTGACCTTCATGTCGTCACCTCTTTGGTCGAGGGCGTATGCCACCTCATGCAAGGTGTTATTAAAGTCGATGCTCTTGTCTGACGTCACGGTATTTCCGTTGATGGTAGCCGTCAGTTTGCGGTCGGCAGTCAGTCCGAAGCGCAGACCTTTCTCCTCGCCACCATGTGCGAAGACGGTCATGGGCACTGCATCGGTTGCAGGATTCAGCATCAAGTTCACCGTAAAGCTCTTGCCCGACAGGTTGCGGTTGCCCTGTGTACAAGCAACAGCTTTACCGTCGAAGCTCAGTGATGTCGATATCGAGAGATCATTGCTGTTCGGCGTGCCTAACATTTCGAAGTTGTTAATCTTGCTCAGGTAGTTGCCGGCAATGGGTTCAGAGAACTGTATCTTGATGTCATCGCCGATACCCAGGATGCCATCGGTAGGCTTTGGTGTGCCGAAGGCTACTGGCCTGCGCGTATCCTTAATACCTGTCAGGATTGGCGAGCTGCCTGTCAGGAATCCGTTGCCGTGACGACAGTAGTTCACGGCCCTCAGATCGTAGCGCTGCTCGATTTCGTGAGGATTGGTCTCACCATAGAACCTGGCCACGATGATGCCGTCACTCGGTATGGTGTCGGTGACACCGCTGGCCTTAGCCATCAGTTCCTTGTCGGCATAGTACGAGCAGACGTTCACCCAGTCCTTGTCGCCCTGCGTCGTCAGCTTATACTGCAACTCGATATGGTCGAAGCCGCGATAGTTGGTGTCGAAGCCGTCAATACGTACGGGCATGTACCATGACTCTTGTTTGCCGTCGTACGGACTCTCGGTGTTTATCACCCAGTTATAGCTGGGCGAGCTCACATTCACCAGACCTGCCGTAGGCACGAAGTGTGCCGAGAACTTGCATTCGAATACGCGGTTGGCATCTTCAGGATCGTACAGACATAGCGTCAGGTCGTTATAGTCGAACTCCTTGCCGGCCCATACCTCAATCTGTTTGGTGAATACCGTCACCTCGTTGTTTTTGTCGCGACAGGGGTACATAATGATGTTCACACCCTGCGAGTTCATTGGGGTACCGTCTATCAGCACCTTGGCACCATTGGGGTTGCTGCTCCCCAACAGGTAGTAGTTGAAGATGAGCGAAGCTCGCTCCGGATAATCACTCTCGTTAGCCATGTGCAGCGTGAAGCGGGCAGGCTGGTCAAACGGCACGTTGCTCACCACCGGCTCGTCAATCCATATTCTGGGCTTGTCGGCAGCGATAGTGGCTGCATCCAGCACGGTACCCGGCTGATACCACTTCGTCACGCGCTCACCCTCGTAGGGTTCGCAAGTGACGCCGGCACGGGTGCGGAATACAAAGTTAGAATAGACTGCCGTCGTATCCTGTACCCAGCTCAAGCCGCCTGTGCTGCCCAGACGTCCGTTGCGCACGTCGTCGAGCACCTCTTCAGTCAACTTGTAGAACTGGTTTTGGTCTTTGTTATATGTGTATTGCGTCTCCGTACGATAGACATCCACCATCAGGCTCGACTTGCTCGATGCCGACAGCGTGAAGCCCGTCTTCTTGGAGTAAGTCTCAGAGGTCGTGAACTTGTCGTTGAAGTTGACCGAAATGATAGGCAGGAAGGAAATCTGAGTGGTAGTCTCTCCGAAACTAATCGATACACTTGTTACATTATTATCCTTATCGACTGAAACTGCACCTTCCGTTGATGTAGTGGCTTTACCACTTGTCAACGCAGCCTCTATAGTCTTCATCAGCGGTTCGAAGACTCCACCTAAAACGCCAAGGTTTCCAAAGCCGGACAATAGCGGGTAGCGTAAATAGCGCGTGCCATTCGTGACAGTGCTGAAGTTCTCGCTGTACTGGATATTGGCAGCACCGTCAAAGTCGTAGCGCTTCACCAGATTTCTATCCAGAACGCTGAGCTTTTCCTGCTCGTTCTTGGCCAGCATGCTAATCCAGGCATACATCTCCTGGTTGAGGGCGCTGATGCTGTCGTTTTTCAGGGTCTGTCCCTCAGGATAGAAAGGTTTGTAAGAGCCCTTCAAACCATAGTTCTCATCGTTGGCATCCACCGTGCTGACGTAAGTCGTATAGCCACGCTGGTTGGCAAGCGCCTGGGCATAGCTGTCGGCAGTGCCCTTGGGCAGCAGCAGCGAGTTGCGAATCTTCATCAAGTCGGGCAGCAGCTCGTTCTCAATGTAGTGCTGGGTATGGATGAAGGTCGACTTCACCTTTGGATAGACCTGCATCACCTCGTCGCGCACCAGATAGACAGGCTTGCCATTATTGTCAGTGCCTGTGGCAAGCACCTTGGTCGTACCGTCGGGCACCTTAATCTTAGCCGTGTTGCCGTCCTTGTCGGTCATCTCGTACGTACCGCCGCCATGCTGCTTCACAATCTGGTACATGCTTTCGGGAATGACGCGCACGGCCATGGCGTCTTCGAAGACCACATTCTCCGTCGTACCGATGAAGATGTCGGCCTTGCCACCAATCCACTTCTTGCCGCTTGATGTCTGGATGCGCTCGGTGACGTCCATATTGTAGTTATAGGTCCACGACATGTTGAAGTTGGTCTGAAGTTTAAGGTTAAGACCATTCTCAACCTTGCTGGTTTCTATCGTTCCGGCAGTGGTACCGCTTCCTTCAGGTGCAGCAACCATACCATTATAGATGGTCATGGCCTTACCCGTCTTCGATGTGAGGGAGAATCCCAATGTGGCACCTAACTCCCAGTTGTAGCCATAGCTCAGCTTGGTGCCGGCCTCAATGTAGGCAGAACTGCCGCCGCCTGGCGGGTCGCGCAGGATGTCGAAGAGTTGGGGTGTTCCTGCCACGACTGCCTTACGGCCCTGTGCCTTGGCTCTGGTAGCCATCACATAGCCTTGCAGAATCTTGCCGTTGAAGGGCTTAATGTCGTAGAACGAGTTGTCGTACTCCAGCGTGATGCTGACGCTCTTCAGCGCATGGTCACCCTCCATGGTGAAGGTGGTGTTGTCGGGCGTGAAGATATAAGACGCACCGCCCTGCTCGTCGAGATCACACTCCCATTGTGCCGTCTTCGACTCGGTGGTCAGCGCATTCTGAATCTTGACCTTACCGCCACTGAGGTTCACGATGTCCGCCTCGCCGTTTATCTTGTTGTTCCAATAGTATTTCTCACAGGCCTGCAAGATCCATCCGTAGGGTGAGCCAGCCATGAAGACAGGATAGCCGAAGGCATAGATATCGTCCACTCTTGTGGTGTCCACCTTGTTCTTCTGCTGGTACCAGATGGTCATCTCAGCCTTGTTGCCGATATTGTCGTTGGCCGTCAGTTTCTTCACACCGTAGTATTTCTCGCCGCCCGGATTATACTGGGTGACTTCCACCGTAGGCGCGGCATGATAGATGCGGCTGTACTCGCAGGTGTCGCCCATGACGTTGAACGACAGGTCGACGGTCTCACCCACCTTGCCTTGCTGGAACAGGGTGGCATAGCCTTCGCCAGACACTTCTATCACCTTGTACTTGGCGGGGTGAAGCATGACTTGGTATTCACCCGTCTTGGCGTCGGGACGGATGGTCAGCATGTGGCGGGTGACATCCACCCGTGTCGTGTCCCCTTCGGCAGCACCGAAGACATTCTTGTAAGAGGCACTCTTCACCGTCTCGTCATCCTGCTTGCGGATGAGGTAAGAGACGTTGTCGCCCTCCAACTGCATCACAATCTTGATAGAGTCGCCCAGATTGTTCTTCGACAGGCTCTTGCCCAGGGGCTTGCTGCCCTGCACGTCGCCACCCACCACGCGACCGCGCAGCATGACGGTGGTAGAGTCCCAGAAGTACACGCCTGCTACATTCTTATTGAAATTGTATTCAAAGCGATGCTTTGGATCTGTGGCATTATGGTTCTCTAAGAAACCGTCGTTGGCAAACTTATGACCATTCTTCACCACCTGCACTTTGTGGTTACCCTTGGGTATGCTCAGCGAGAAGGCGCCCTGCGTGTCGGTCGTGATGAGATGCTGGCTGGCATCGTGAATCAACTGTCCGTCCAGCTTGAACGATGCACCAGACACAGGCATCGAGGTGTCGCGGTAATAGACATTGCCTGACAGCACATAGTAGGTGTCCATGTGGAAATTGAAGTTCTTCGCCCAGTTGGAATTCTGTCCGAAGGTAACTAAGCCCACGTCCTGTCCGCTGGGACTGGTATAAGAACCCCGGTCGCCCGACGTAGCTACCCATACACGGTAGTTGCCGTTGGTGTTACCGTTCGCATCAACCTGGAAGGGCAGTCCGCGGAACACATAGTAACCCGTAGCGTCGGATATAGTCATATAGTAAGCATCGGCTCCAGGTATCGTTCCCACAGGCTCACAATAGACGGTGTCTCCTGCAAGAGCTGTGCCATCGGCCAGTCGCAGGTAACCTTCAATCATACCTGTGGTCTCACAGGCACCCGTACAGGTCATGCTCTCGATGTTGGTGCCCTCACACTGGTAGACGCTCTCTACGCGGTAGTCGTACACCTGCTGCACGAGCACAGTCTTGTCCTCATAGGACAGCAAATTCAGGTTGGTGGCGATGGTGTCGGTCCAAGCGGCATTGGAATTGTCGGTATGGTTACGACGAAGAATGCGGAAGAAGTCGTGGTCGCCACCGGTCGTCGACCATTTCAGCTCTACGCTGCTCTGCTTCTTCGTGGCTTCGAGCGTGGTGATGCGGTTGCCGTTCTGGAAACGGTAGTTAGCCAGGTCGCCAGTCTCTTTCTTGCTGACAGCATAGACGGCTGTATCCTTCTCAAAGCCCGCAATCTTCAGAGGTGACTTGGCGCGAATAATCATCAGGTCGAAGGAGTAGTCCACGCACTTGCGCGTCAGCTCCTGCCTGAACTGATGCTTCTCCAGGGCTTCTTTGTTGTCTGACAAGTCCACGATTTTGCTTTCCACGCCCTTCTCACCGTGCATGTTGATGCGCAACTGCATCTTGGCACGCTTGTCCCAGACAGTGCTACAGTAGATGCTACCCTCAGTACGTTCGAATTGGGGTACAAGGGTGTTGCCTGCTATCTGCCACTTGTCGCCTAACTTCGAGAGCAGGTCGGCATCGGTGAGCTTATATGTAATTATACCCTGACCAATGGACTTGGCTTCCATCTTCGGAACCACCATGCCGCCTTCCTCAGTCCAATTACCACCTAACTTCGCTATCAGCGTTTGGTTCGACAATTTACCGGCATTGCGGTTGCCGCTGTACACACTCGCCCAGTCATGCGTGCTATAGTTCGTGTTGTCACAATTATATGGAGTTAAGTAATTATATGCAGGACTCATTGGGTGTTCAATTATTCTGAAGCACATAGCGAGGTTTATTATATTGGAGTAGGAACCATTCTCGTAGCAATTGTAAATAGTCCAATTGACAGAGCCAATGTCGGAATAACAAATGAAGGGAGCGGCGTAGGAGTCATTCGAATTGGAGGCTGTAATGGTACCGTCAAACAGGCAGTTAGACATGTAAGCATTGGAGCGTCCTGCATTCTGGATAAACCCAGAGGCTTTGCAGTCTTTGGAAGTATCTGTAATGTCGGCAGATACGCGGACATGCATCACATTGAAGTTTCCCGAAGTGCGAACATTCTTCACCAAACCTGCCGGATCATCACCACGAATAGTACCCGAGATATGGAGATCGTAGATCGACGATGAGCCAGCATAAGCGAACGGGGCAGCTGAGCCTTTCTCAGAAGCATCGATATTGCAATTGATGGTGTGACCATTGCCATTGAAGAAGCCGGAATAGGGGTGTGCTTCCGTGCCTATTGACTCAGTGATGGTGATGTCGGCATTCAAGATGGCGTTGACATCGCCGTTGCTTGCCTCCACCTTGTTTTTGAAGGTTTTCCAGTCGTCAGAGTTGCGAATGATAAAGAATTCCTTGCCATCGATGGTTGATGTCTCACTGCCGTCGTAGAGCTCGGAATAGTAGCAATTAATTAAATCCAACTCTATCTTATCCGTATTATAGCGGGCAAAGGTCCGACAGTTATCCAGCTTGGTGCTTATCTGCGCAGGGTTGAAGTAACAATTGTAAAAACTTGGGTTGTTAATTGCATAATCTATCCAACCAACGAAACCACCATTGCTGTGGCATTTGTCGCCTGTAAAGCTGCCATCAAAAAGGCAATTATCAAAAGATATATAGCCTCTTTTAATCACGTGGGCAACAAAACCACCATTGGTGGCATCGCCATCGACAGAACTTTCAAGGGTAACAGAAGATTGACAGTTGTGGAACTCAATATCATATTCAGAATACAAATCGGCGCCTGCTACACCTACTATACCGCCACAGAATTTCGCGCTCGAACTGATCGTACCGGCGACTCTCAGGTTTTTGAACTTTGCTCTTTGAGCATAGCGGAAGGGAGCCGTATATTCTTGTGTACTCTTGTAATTGACGGTCAGCGTGTGGCCATTGCCATCGAAGGTGCCTCTGTAGGGATTGTCCGAGGTTCCTACCATGGTCTGACTCTCGTCGAGGTAGATGTCGGCGCCAAGGATGGCATTGAGATTATTCCGTCCGCTACCTTTCACCATAGCGGCAAAACGCTCCCAGTCGGCAGCAGTACGGATGATGAAACGGTTGTCGTTATCATATTCCGGACCGCTCAAGTTGAACGAGAAGTCCACATGGTGCTCATCGTCGTTCCAGATGCTGCTGCGAGTAACCGTGGCATTGTTGATGCCATAGAGCGCAATATTGGCAGGTATCTGCACCTGCGTATATTTGGCGGCATCCACCCATCCCCACACCGACGTGCACTGACGGCGCACGCGATAAGTAACAGGCTTGCCTTCATAGCGGTCCAGCATGAAGGAGTCGATGACTTCGTAGTATCCCTTCGTACGCTCATACTGCTCCAAGGCAATCGTCGTCCATGCGGCATCGTCGGGGTCGGTGCTGCCCGTCATGTTACGCTGCACTTCAAACAGGTCGTTGTCCATGATGTCGTAGGTGTTGGGCAAATCAATCCTCCACCCTACCACCACCTTGCCGTCAGGCTTCATACTTGCCGTCATGCCTGTAGGCGTATGGAGCATGGGGACTTCTATGGAGTTGGATTCCAGCCTGCCGGGAATGACTTTGCCGTTCGTGGCAACTGCCTCACCGCTCATGACCACGCTCGAATAGGGTCGGTCCATCGGAATGTGGACATAGCCTGACAGATTCTTACTGGATTCTACTTTGCTAATGGAGACATGATCGGTTTCGGCATCCACCATACGCAGCTTGGTATCGCTCAGTGACTTCACCTGTGCATACCAGGGTATCATGATATAACCGGCACTCGACTTGTCGAAAGCCAGCACGGGATCGCTCAGTGTGATGGAGGCTTGCGAGGAATTCGGACAATCATAGGAACTGAGCTGATACTCTAACTCTCCGCCATTATAACGGCTGTCCCAACGGAACTTAACGCGGAATTTAAGCGTCTTGCCACACCACTGGTAAGGCACCTTCCAGCGAATCTTCGCCGTTTGGTGGTCATCGTCGTCAACATCGCGTTTCAGCGTCCACGACCTGCCTCCATCGTTGCGCGTAAAGCTGACAGTACCGCTGGTGGTGTTAGTTACACTGAATTCGCCGTCAGCCTTCGCCTGGAAGGTGGTTGGCTTGTCCTTTTCGCGCGAACTGTCGTAGTAATAATACAGCAGTTGTGTCTCGCTCTCACCCTCAGGCGTGACATAGATGTAACCCCACGTGACAGCATCGTTCGACGATGTGTCCCAGATAAACACGGGGATGGAAAACTCAATCTCGGCATCGCCGCAGACCATCCACGAGAAGTTCGACGCATTCCTGAAATAGTCGGCACTGCCGTCAGCCTTCGTATTCAGACTTACTGCCAATAGGCAGGCCAGCAGGAACAGGCGCCCAAGTACACAACTTAGATAGTTTTTCATTCTCTTCATAATCTTATCGTTTTATATGATTGTAGCCGCCGAGGGAGTCGAACCCTCGACGGCATAAGGGGATATCACATAGCGCCCCGGGCGCTTGTTTAAAGGGCGAACTTATAGCCCAAGGTAACCTGGAACAGGTCGCTGCGCAACTTGTTACCGTCGTCTGCCTTGTTCGTATTGCTAAGACCTAAATTGTAACGAAGGTCAAGAACAACATTGCTAATCTCGTAAGAAACACCAATGGGAATGGAGAGGTTGAGCTTCTCGCAACTATTCTTGATATCAGTATCTTCAGCCTTGGCACTCATCAGGAAACCGAACTGCACACCAGTCTTCAGAGCGAGGCCCTTAGCAACGTAGAAATTACCTGTCAGAGGAACGTTCAGATAGTCGAGCTTATAGGTTTCTTTCAAACCATTTCCCTCCATTTTCCAACCTTGCTGAGCGTAGTTCAAACCAGCGGCTATACCCAGCCACTCCGTGGCATAGTATTCACCTTCAACACCGGCTACCAATCCTACGCGTGACTTATTGTCAACGCCAGAGTATGTTTTCCATTCGCCAGACAACATACCGATACCGATACCGACCTTGGGCTGGAGTGTAAATGTACCATTGTCACGCAAAGTGTTCTGTGCACTGGCTGTCAGGGCAACAGTTGCCATGAACAGCATCATCATCATTTTTTTCATTGTTGTAAGTTTTTTTATGTTAATAAAATATGAGTTTAATCCTCTAATTTGTATCCATCATCTTTGACATAGATTGTTTTTTGATAAACCTGACTTTTGCTGGCATCAAATAACTTGAAATAAATTTTGTATTCGCAACCATCACCATACAAAGGAATGTTCTTTATAGCAGTAAGAGACTTATTGATAATCTCATCAACGCTAGCCTTGGCATCATAAAAGC
>JAEEGJ010015569.1_pt1 | contig 17695 bp, 17 predicted proteins | sample 8958761 | NCBI WGS metagenome assembly JAEEGJ01 (sample SAMN16246546, study PRJNA631951) | gut metagenome | biome: gut microbiome; feature: rumen; material: RS-attached | host: Bos | place: Iran: Karaj | collected 2018-10 | reverse complement strand
AGATATATATTGGAGAGGTATTATATCCATCTTATCCTCAGGAACTTTCCAATAGTCATGGTAATTATATATTTTATTATCTTTGGTGATTATTGTCCCGTCTGTTCCAGGCATAGAGCCCAAACCGCCACTGGCACTGATTTCAATGAACAAATTTTTCCTTAATTCTTCCAGTTCTTTCTCCATATTTATTCTCCTTTTTACTCATATAATTATTATACATTCCAGGTGTATCATATAATGCTACAGGTGAAAAAATGTTGACATTCATCTTCGCTTAAAGTGAGCCTATGAAATATAAGCTCCGATGATGTAATGGAAGTACGCCGCGTATTATATGCTAAACGTAACGAGAAGAATTTACTTTGATTAATTATAAAGAATTTTAGTACTGTAGCATTATTTGATACACCCATATTGATAATCTAATTTAAGGTGATAATTATGGATGATTTAGAGTGGCGTTGGGCATTAGTCGGTAATATTGTTGAATCTCATCCCTATGGGGAGGCTCGTGAAATAAGGCATGGAACAAAGCAATTTGTTCCAGGGACTAAGGTCTATGTTGCTGCCTCTGGCAGCTTAGGTCCAGATAAAGCAGTAGTTATTGGGAAGACAAGAAAATCATTTAATTATATTAAAATCATAATAAATTCCAAATTAATAGAGAATTATCGAATTCAGAAAGTATATAAACCTGCAATTCTTTCCAAAATGAAATCAACCGAAGGGTGGGGCTGGTATGAAGATAATTCCTTAGCAGGCAGAATCAGAGTTATTAAACGTTTAAGACGTGTTAATCCCGAAGCAGCAAAGAAGGAATATGAGATTATCATTGCAGAAGGTAAAATTTATTCTGATATCAAGGAGTTCTGCTTAGGGAAGCTCCAAACTTTTGCTCATTGTTATTTTGGGCAGTATATGGATAATGAAAAGATGCTACCCAAGCTGACTCCTGAGGAATTCAAGCAATACATTGAGTTTATTAATTATAATTTTTATTCAGGTATTGAAATAGAAAAATATAATGATAAAGCCATGGAGAAAATATATAAGAGATTATTTGAACTTGAACTTTATGGCGGTTATTTTGATGATTTTTATTTATATGCCGAAAAACTTGGTTTTATTAAATAATATATTTATTTTAATATACAAATTGCATAAACAGTGGTAAAATTTGTCATAATATGAATATTGCTGGCTACAACCTGTCAGAAGGAACAATCCCATTTACTTCACTAAAAGATGACGAAGTAATACAACTTATCAATTTGGCTCTGTCACCTGGCAAGATGCATGCTTCATCTTATAAATATGCTTTTTTCAAGGCAATACTCGATAATATTTTTAATGTGGATCTGAATGATTATTCATTAAGTTATGATACAATAGCACTCCGATTTACAGAAATATATTGGAATTTGACCCTTCGGTTCCATTTAAAGCAGATGCCTGCTTCTAACCGAGCAAAAATGACATATGTAGAACGCAAACTGTTTACTTTCTGCGATATATATGGTTTTGACTACAATCAGAAAAATACTCTATTTCCATTTGAGAGCCTGCGTTCTGACCTGCAACTTGAGATTTGCAGGCAAATCCGGTCAGTTATGCTTAAAAATGTTGTTGGTGCCTTCTATGCTGATACAGATGGACAACTTTATTCATTCAGTAAAAAGGATAGCGGAATAAGACTTAATCCGAGTTCATATCAAGCTTGTGTCAAGTATAAGAGCGATTTTGAGAAAATAAACTACTATGAATGGATAAAGTATCTTGAAAAGGTAAATTCCGAGGAAGATTCTTATGCTCTGGCAAATAAGCTTGATGAGTCTACCGAGCGTAATGATCTTCATTTATACCGGAATGCTCTGCAAGAGTTCGGACAAGTCACATGTTTCTACTGCCATAGACCGTTGGATACTCCTAAAAATCGGAAATCACCAGTAGATCACTGTATTCCTTGGTCATTTGTCAAAGATGATAAGATTTGGAACTTTGTACTTGCATGTCCTTCCTGTAATTCAGCTAAAAGTAATAGTCTTCCAGTTGAAAGCTATATTGAAGATATAAAAGAAAGGAACCTGCAGTTGCAGAATGTGGATTTAAAGATTATCCATGATGATTTCAAGTCATATTCCCATGAAAAGCTGCAAGAGATGTATAAATCAGCTGTTTTCAATGGTTTCCAAACTGGATGGAAACCTAAAAGTGTTGTAAATTTTGAGGAATATCACATAAATAGTAGGGATTGGAAAGCGGCAGATTGTTGTGATTAATTTTGAAAAAATAGAAATAATATAAATTCACACCGCTCCAATCACGGTCTTTATCATCAATTTTGCATCTTCCAGCCTGGTGAATCCAAAGCATTTTTTCCCCAGATCCTTTAAAGAAGCACCTATGTGGTAAATCTCAGCTCCATCTATTATCAAGAATCTATCATGCATGGTATTTGTATACTTAATGGTCAGAGTAGGGTATTGTTCATTGAATTTGTCTATATCAAGCTTTTTAATCGGTGTCTTAAGCTGTGTATATATGATCACGTCAACTCCGACGTTCTTTGCAGTCAACTGGTCTAGAACTGTCAAATCAATGTAATTATCAATCAGGATGATTTCTTTCTTTGCTCTCTTTATAAGTTCCTGGAATTTGGTGTATGCATCAAATATTTGACCTTGGACGAAGACACCCTGCTTATCATCTATCTTGTACCTGTCCATAAGAGTGAATAGGGTGTCGATGCTTTGGTCATGCTCTATCAGATGATGTTTTATAGAATCTATTTCAGTGAATATTTTTGTGTTATTAAGTAAAAATCGACGCATAGCGACAAATGCATTCATTATCTGGATGCTGACTTTTATAGCTGTTTCGCTTCGCAGAACTGCAGAAAGCATTGCAACTCCTTGCTCAGTAAAAGCATATGGTTTTTTTCTCAAGCCCATTTTAATTGAATTGGATATCGCAAATTGCGATTTCCAATTCTCAAATTCAGTTTGATTTAATTGGAAGCAAAAATAATCAGGAAATCTTTCTATGTTCCTTTTGACTGCTTCATTTAATCTTCCTGTCGCAACACCATATAGTTCAGCCAAATCCCTATCAATCATCACCTGCTGCCCCCTGATTACCAATATCTTGTTCTCGATATTCAATAAATCATTCATATAGTCCTCCTGAATCTTTTACCTATTTAAACAACAAAAAACTTATTTTTGATTTGACTTTTTAGAAAAAAATTAAAAAATATGTGTTATACTCAAAAAAAGAGAGGTGCTTATGCCGATTGATAAATCAAAAATCACCAGGGAAATGATTGAGAAAGCAAAGAAGTGCGAGACTGCCGACGAGCTGATTGCTCTTGCCAAAGCAGCAGGAACCGAGATTACAAAGGCAGAGGCTGAGGCCTACCTGGCAGAGCTTTCAAATATTGAGCTTGACAGCAAGGCTCTGGATAAGGTGGCTGGTGGAAAAGAGGGTATATGTTATATGGAAGATTGCCCTAAACATACAATGTAATGCTTTATAGACTGAATAAGGAGGTAGAAACCATGCCAATTGATAAATCAAAGATAACCAATGAGATAATCAAGAAAGCGATGGAATGCGATACACCAGATGAGCTGATCGCCCTTGCCAAGTCCGAGGGTTTCGAGATAACCAAGGAAGAAGCCGAATCATATCTGGCTGAACTTGAAGATTTTCAGCTTAACAGCAAGGCTCTTGATAAGGTTGCAGGCGGATCCTGTTACGATGATTGTCCTAAACACCAATGTAATTGGCTTTTTAAGGAGTAGAAAATGCCGATTGACAAATCAAAGATAACCAATGAGGCATAATATGCAGTCAGTATACGAATTCATCAAGAAGTGTGGCGTATATTACCTGGCCACAACAGAAGGGGACCAGCCACGGGTTAGACCCTTCGGTACCATCAATATATTCGAGGGAAAGCTTTATATCCAGACAGGGAAGGTCAAGCCTGTATCCAAACAGATTGCTGCCAATCCGAAGGTGGAGCTCTCCTGCTTTGACGGTTCTAAATGGTTACGGCTCAGTGGAACACTGGTGAACGATGACCGGCTTGAGGCTAAAGAGGATATGCTGAATCATTATCCTGAGCTCAAGGCAATGTATTCTGCCTCTGATGACAACACACAGGTGCTCTATTTCAAGGATGCCAAGGCAGTTTTCTCTTCCTTTACGGCACCACCTAAAATAATTGAGTTCTGAGATTAAACAGGAGATATAAATGCCAATCGACAAATCAAAGATAACACTGGATATGATAAAGAAGGCAATGGAATGCAAGACACCTGAAGAACTTATAGCATATGCAAAATCTGAGGGTTTCGATATTTCAAAAGATGAGGCAGAGGCCTATCTTGCAGAACTTGACAATATAGAGCTGGACAATCTTGAATTGGGCAAGGTGGCAGGTGGATCCTGCTATCTTGTGGATTGCACTCTATTCTCCCATGTTATAAAATAACTTTGTGATTTCCTGACAGCCGCACTCTATTATATGCCGGGCAGGGGGGAAGGTATCTATCTGCCTGCTCATGTAGCTGATGATGCGCACACAGCCTAGAAGCTGGGCCTTTTGTGCTGTCTCCTTAAGTTTTGCCTGGTCCTCGGTGCCCAGATAAAGCATGAGGCTTTTATCCCAGATGTAGCTGGAAGTCTCCACAGAAATGCCTAAGAAGGCGGCAGCCTTGGGGTCTATGTCCGGGAACTCCTTGTAGGAGTTGTACAGTGTTGCCAGCTCGAAGATGGGGTCTCCTGTGCATATTGTGTCCATATCTATGAGCATAGGCTCGCCGTCGCAGATCAGGAAGTTCTTCAGGTGAGTGTCGGCATGGAGCAGGCTTAGGCTGTCCGGCACATCGTTGATGGCCTTTATAAGCTTTCCGTATATCTCCTGGGAGAAATAATCTTTTATTCCTTGGGCCCAGGATAGTGTCTTTTCCTTCATGTCAGGCAGTTCCCCGGGCTTCATCTGGATTGAATGGATCTGCTTTATCAGAGCCACCGATTTTTCTATGAAATCGTCCAGCTCCTTCTGGCCCCGGTTCACATATTCCGATGACATTTCTGCATTTATAAGCTCGAAGACTGCGCCGTACTGGTCGCCCACCAGGACTATATCGTAGGGGATGGCGGTGGGAACCCCTTTGACAAAGGCCTTCCGGGAAAGCTCCCGCTCCCTGTCCACCGTCTCCATGGCAGTCCCTTTGTTGTAGACCTTCACAATTGTGTCCGGAGCAATGCGGTATACTGCGCCATGGGCACCCCGTCCCAGCTCTTTGCATCCCTCTATGCTTATCTTCATGAGGGCCTTCTGCACCTTGAGGATCTCCACAAACCCAGTCATGTCGAATATCTCGTAGACAGCGGGCTGGGCGTTGATAACCTGCACATCCTTGTATTTCTGTGCCAGGCGGAGAAGGACGCGGAGTCCTGCGCTGGATATGTATTCAAGCTTCTCTGCGTCAAGGACAATGGTGCCGGACATATCGCTGCCTATAGCCTGCAGTATGTCATTTTCCCACTGGGCAGAGTTTGTGCTGTCTATATGGCCGGCGAGGGGGATGGTCTTTGTCATACAGTCCGTTCCAGAAGCTGGTAGAGCTTATCCTTGGTAAGCTGATAATAGAGGGGCCTGCCGTGAGGACACCTTGGCATAGGCATTGCAAACACCTTCTTTATAAGGTCTATTGCCTTGTCGTAGTCTATGGCATCTCCCGCCTTGAAGGCCTTCTTGCAGGCGGCCCGGGCATAGAGCTCTGTCTTTATGTTCTCGAAATCCCCGGTCTGGGTCACCAGAAGGTTCAGTACATCATTCTTGAGCTCGAAGAATGATGATGGCATGGCATCTATGTAGAGCTGGCCGGTCTCATCCTTCTTTATGATGATTCCTATCTCCGCATACTTGTCCAGCTGCTTCTCTATGAGCTCCTTCACCTGGCTCTCGCACTCGATGTTGTATGGGATCAGGAGCTGATGAACCTCGGGCCTGCTGCTGAGGAACAGGTCGAAATAGAACCGCTCCTGGCTTGCATGCTGGTCTATGATGTATAGGGAATCCTCCCGCTCGCAGAGGAGGAAGCTGTCGAAGATCTGTCCCAGATAGCGGAAATCCCCCTTGTATTCGGGGCTTGGCTGGAAGCTGACCACCTCGGGCTTGTCCTTTAAAAGGTTTGAGAAGCTGCGGCCTGCCGGTGCTGCTGGTTTGGAAGATGGTGCGGCAGGGGAGAATGTCATCTGTGTCTTCTCTGCAACAAAACTTAAAGTTTTAGGAATTTCCTCGTCCTTAGGATAGAGGGCATCGGTGCTGCCTGCCGGCTTCTGGAGCTCTCCCATGTGCTGCTTAAGGGCCTCCACCACAGTGCGGTGTATCATGGGCAGGTTGTTTATCTTGACCTCCCGCTTCGCAGGATGGATATTGAAGTCCACCAGTGAGGGATCTATCTGTATGAAAAGGAAGGCTGCAGGGTAGGTTCCCCCTGGGAAATAGGCCGAAAGGCCGTAGCACACTGCCTGCACCAGGGCAAACTCCTGGATTGGCCTTGAGTTCACGTAAATATGGATGTCCCGGCGGTCCCGGCGGACAACCTCCACCCCTGGGAACAGGATGGTGACAGAATAGCCCTCGCACTTGGCCTCCACCTGATGATACAGCTTCTCAGGGGCCAGGGAGGGGTATGCATCGGCAATCCTCTTCTTGAGGCTTCCTGCAGGCAGGAATGATGTGAGCTTGCCCTCCAGGAACAGCTTGAAGGTTATGTCAGGGAAAGCCAGGGCCTTCTCGTAGAACACAGTGCGGCTTGCTGATGTCTCTGCCGCCGGGCTCTTCAGGAACTTCCGCCGGGCAGGGAGGTAGCAGAAAAGCTCCTTCACGCTCACTACAGTACCCTTGTTTGCCTTCACAGCTCCCAGATCGGTGACCTTGCCCCCGTCTATGGAGATGCCGTAGCCTATCTCGCCGTTCTCTGATGTTGTTATCTCAAGCTTTGCAGAGGCGGCAATGCTGGCAAGAGCCTCCCCTCGGAAGCCCATGGTCATTATGTTGAAAAGGTCATCGGCAGAGGAAAGCTTGGATGTGGAGTGGGGAAGAAAGCAGATATCCAGGTCCTCCCTGGACATGCCGCAGCCATTGTCTATGACACGGATCTCCTTGATTCCGCCTCCTGTCAGGTATACAGAAATCTCGGTGGCTCCCGCATCAATGGCATTGTCCAGAAGCTCCCTCACCACACTGGATGTGCGGTCTATAACCTCGCCGGCAGCAATCTTGGATGCTGTCACCTTGTCAAGAACATGGATCCGTCTTTCTTCGCTCATATCTACAGTTTAACCGATACTGGACAAATTTCAACCCTTTAATATAATTAAGGATGACCAAAGGGAGATGATTATGGGACTTAATGATACTCCATCCGGAGAAAGGCTCCACATAGCGCTGTTCGGCAGAAGAAATGCCGGAAAATCAAGCCTTATAAACGCAATAACAGGCCAGGACCTGGCTGTGGTGTCAGATATAAAGGGAACAACAACCGACCCTGTGTCAAAGGCTATGGAACTGCTGCCCCTGGGCCCTGTGGTGATGATAGATACTCCGGGCCTGGATGATGCAGGCACCCTGGGTGACCTGCGGGTCAAGAAGGCCTATCAGGTGCTGAACAAGGCCGACATCGCCCTTCTGGTGGTGGATGCGGCAGAGGGTTTCCAGCCCGAGGACCAGCTGATTCTGGACCGGATCAAGGCAAAATCCATTCCATATATCGTTGTCTACAACAAGTGCGACCTGCTGTCAGAGCCCGGGAGGGGGGATGACCACACCATCTATGTAAGCTCCACCGCAAGGACAAACATCCAGGAGCTGAAGGAGCTGATCGCCCATTCCGTGAAGCCTGAAGGGGAAGGAAAGCGGGTAGTGGGAGACCTGATAAAGCAGGATGATCTCATTGTGCTGGTGGTCCCGGTGGACAAGGCTGCCCCGAAGGGAAGGCTTATTCTGCCCCAGCAGCAGACTATCCGGGATATCCTGGACACCCAGGCCACCGCAGTGGTATGCCAGAACACCACTCTGGCCGCCACCCTTAAGACACTGAACAAGAAGCCTGCCATGGTCATAACCGATAGCCAGGTCTTCGGCGAGGTCTCAAAGATTGTTCCCGCTGACATACCCCTGACCTCCTTCTCCATCCTCTTTGCCCGGTACAAGGGCAATCTTAAGCTGGCTGTGGAGGGTGTGGCGGCCCTCAAGTCCCTTGAGGACGGGGACACAGTCCTTATATCAGAGGGCTGCACCCACCACCGGCAGTGCGGAGACATAGGCTCTGTCAAGATTCCACGGTGGATTGCCCAGAACACAGGAAAGAAGATAAATATAGAGCTCTCAAGCGGCACCGAGTTCCCCGCCGACCTGTCAAAGTACAAGCTGGTGGTCCACTGCGGTGGCTGCATGCTTAACGAGAGGGAGATGAAGTACAGGCTCCGCTGTGCCCAGGACGAGGGGGTGCCTATAACCAACTATGGCATCCTGATTGCCTATGTGACAGGTATTCTGAAGCGGAGTGTGGCTCTTTTCCCAGATATTGCCGCTCTACTGGATTAATAGCACTTTTCTTTGATTATAGCCTCTGGGTAGTAGTACTTCAGGATATCCCTGAAGCCTATGCCGGACACTGCCATGCCTGCAGCTCCGGTCTGGTCCAGTCCTACGCCGTGCCCCCAGCCGCCCCCTATGAAGAGGAAGGTGTTGGGCAGACCGTTCCTTGCCAGCTGGTATTCACACACAAACATGGAGCTCTTTAGGCCTCCCAGCCTGGTCCTCATATCCCGGCTTCCGATAACGATTACACCCAGTGTCCCCTGGACTGTGAGGCTGGTGACCCGTCCGCTTATGTCCCGGCTGTTCACCTGCACACCCTTTATGTAGCCTATGGTGTGGCCAGGATCCACTATCTCCTCAAGCTCCTCCCTGGAGTACTGAACGCACCAGCGGAAGGAGGGGTATGAGGCATGGGGCGGCAGATAGCAGTACATAGGGGGCGGGCTCTTTATGAACTGGGCCATCTGGGCAGAGCTGGGGGCACTTTTGTTGGCCTTTATCTTCTTGTCCGGAACTGCGGTCAGGAACCCCTGGCTCTTGCTCCCCCAGGCGGTGGCGGGGGATGAGGAATATCCCCCGCTATTGGTGCAGAACAGTGCATCAATAGGGCTGCCCAGCGGTGTGAACAGTGCTATGCCGAAGGTCTCGTCCACCGCGGCTGTGGTCTGGGGCTTTTCCCTGTTGTACCCGCGGTAGGCGGTGTTGACCCCTACATAGACATCGTACTCAGCCTTGGTGGAGGCCTGCATCCTCAGGAGTATGTAGCTCCGGGCAGCCACCGCCTGGGCCTTCAGGGCCTCATAATGCCACTGGTCGAACATCTCGGAGGGGATAACTCCATAGAGGTATTCCTCCAGGTCAATATGGTTTATGAGCATAAGCCCCTTGTCCCGTATGAGCACCTCTATGTCACCCCGGAAGGCGCTCCCCTCAGGCAGGCTTGAGACCCCTGATCTTGTCCTTATATCAGTAAGCTTGAGGATTCCATCCTTGTTGGAAATCCTGTAGGAAGAAGTTGTACCTTTTATAAGTTTAGTTTTATTATATACTAAAATTGCACCTTTTTCATAGCGTATATTAAAAATATCATTAGTTTTACTGTCTGTCACAGAGAAGGAAGTGATTTTCTCCACAAGGCATGCCCGGACAATACGGCCCGATTTCTTGCCCTTGAAGTTGGCTGGAAGCTTCTTCACCTGTTTGTTCAGAGGGGGTGAGAAATTCTTTTCTCCCCGGGCCATTGTTGTGTAGTTTCCTCTTGCCACCTTATCAGCCTCTTCTTTTTTCCCCAGCTGCTCCTTCACCCTTGCCAGTGCCGGCAGTGCAGCCTTGAAGGTGCGCTCCGAGGCCAGGGCCAGGTCGTAGTAGATCTCCGCCTTGATAAAGTCATCCTTCCGCTCGGCACAGCGCCCCGCCTGGTAATAGCAGGCAGCAGAGAACATGTTGTCCCCCTGATAGCTGGTGTAGATATCGATGGCCTTGGTCAGGTTCCCCATCTCCTCGTAGTACCGGCCTATGTAGAAATTAAGCTCCGCATCCGGATCCTTGAAGGGGAGAAGGCGCCCTGCATACTGGGTGTTGGCAGCTTTCACCGCTGCTATGAAGGCCAGCCTTTTAAGCTCCGGGTTCTTCTCCTTGAACTGGTTTGCCAGGTTTATGGCTTTCTCCGGATGTCCTGCCTGGAAATACTCCTGGATGGCCATCTTGGCCTCGTCGGCAGTGATTCCGAAGGAGGAAATTGCAGTGAAAAGGGTGAATATAAGCAGGAGGAGGGCGGATCTCAGTCTCATCAGCACTTCCATTTATCTGCGTCTATCTTGCTCTTGATGCCTGCCACCTTGGTGAATATTCTGTCCAGCTTGTCAGCCTCTTCCCGGCACATCATGGCTCTGGAGAATATATCCCGGAAGAAGCGCTGCATCTCCTCGGAACCGTCTATCTTGAAGAAGCCTATGCTCCTGAAGTTCTCTATGAGATGGCTGCAGATCTCATCCATCCTCTGGCTTGAGAGGGGGGTGAAGTTCCGCTTGGGAAGCCGTTTTGCGCTGGCCCGGAACAGGTGGTAGCACATTATCTGAACTGCGTGGGACAGATTTAAGGAAGGAAATTCATCGGAGGTGGGGATGGAGACCACTGCGTTGCACTCAGCCAGCTCGTCGTCGGTAAGGCCGTGCTCCTCGTTGCCGAATACTATGGCAACTTCCCCATCGGCCATCTGGCAGATGGAGTCGCACATCTCCTCCGGGAGGAATGTCCTGTATTTCCTCTTTTTACCGGCCCTTCGGCTGGTTCCCACCGACAGGGCTGTCCCTGCAAGGGCTTCCTTTAAAGTGGGGAAGAACTGGGCGTTCTGGTAGATATCGAAGGCGTGGACAGAGCGGAACTCTATTACGTGCTCGTCATATTCCTGTGGATCGGCTATTACAAGCTGATGGAGCCCCATGGTCTTCATGCTCCGGCACACAGCCCCTATGTTTCCGCTGTCGTCGGGGTGGACCAGCACTATTTTTGTCCTTTCCTTGATATCGCTCATATTAGAAAAAGTACACTAAAACAGCAGTTTTAGCAATGAGTCGGCACCCTTGACACACCAAAATATTATATATATAAAAATATTTAAGGTTTCATTTTGACGGGTAAATTTATTTGTGTCCTGGATGACACAGACTTGATACCAGAATTATGCGGTTATGGCGACCGCAATCTCAAAGCAATAGAGGAAAAGCTGCAGGTGCCGGTCTACTGCCGGGGCAACGAGATTCTGCTGGAGTCCGACGACAAGGCTAAGCAGGAGCTCTTCAGCCAGGTGATAGGTAAGATGCGCTCCTACGCCCAGAAAGGGATTTCCCCTGACCAGGACATGATAACAACCCTGTTCAACGAGGCCGAGGCAGGATCGGTGGAATCCCACACCGATTATTCCATCACTATAGCTGGCTCGAGCCGGAGGGTTTTCCCCCGGAACAAGAACCAGATGCGGCTTCTGGAGCTTTTCAGCACCAAGGACCTGGTGTTTGCCATAGGCCCTGCCGGAACAGGCAAGACCTACCTAGCTGTGGCCAAGGCATTGAGCGAGATAATGCAGAAGAAGTACCGCAAGATGGTTATAACCAGGCCTGTGGTGGAGGCAGGGGAGAGCCTGGGGTTCCTGCCCGGGGATCTGGCCCAGAAGATAAGTCCATACCTGCGGCCCCTGTACGACGCAATGGAGAGCCTTCTCTCCTTCGAGGCTGTCACCAAGCTGGAGGAGGCGGGAGTCATAGAGGTGGCACCTCTTGCCTATATGAGGGGCCGGAGCCTTTCTGACTGCTATATAATCCTGGACGAGGCCCAGAACACCACCCGGGAGCAGATGAAGATGTTCCTTACCCGTATCGGCGAGCATTCCCGGGCAATTGTCACCGGCGACGTGACACAGATAGACCTTCCTAATAAATCGGCTTCCGGACTGGTGGAGGCTGCCAGAATACTTAAAGACATAGATGACATCGGTTTTTTGGAATTTTCTCCCGGTGACATCGTCAGAAACCGTCTGGTAAAGAAAATTATAGATGCCTATGAAAAAAATAAGTGATCTTTTGCGGTACATGACCAACATGGAGCATAAGGTTTTAAAGGCTGCTTTTCTTATCGCCCTTGCCCTGGACCTTCTGTTTATAGTTCTTCTGAGCCGCATGGAGACATTCTCTGACAGGTCCGGCCGGCTTCAGGCTGGAATGGTGGCAGAGAAGGACATTGTTGCCAACAAGGACATCCAATACATTGACAGCAACGCCATGTCCAAGCTCAAGTACGACACCGAGAAGAAGATTCTTCCAATCTTCAAGGTGGACAACAGCATCACAGCCAATGTGGTGGCTGCCTTCGGGGAGTTCTCCTCCACGCTCCAGACCTATTTCTCCGAGAACATGGATTATGATGCCTTCTTCAACTTAAGCGAGAAGCTCAAGGGGGACGGCTACACCATAAGTCCCGACTTCCTCTACGGCATGGGCAAGAGCCCTGCGGCCAACCAGATACTGGAGACCAGCCGGAAGGCCCTGGAGGACCTGATGACATTAGGTGTCATGGAGAAGAGTGCCTCGGGCTACGACAAGAACCAGAACGCCGAGGTATGGCGCTGGCGGGAGAACCTTCGGGAGAAGGAGGACATATCCCTTACCGACCTTCTGACAGTTGACAAGATCCCGGACTTCGTCAAAAGCAGGTACAGTTCCCTGCTGGATAAGAATGACCTTCAGACTGTAGTCCTCTTTGTGCAGCAGTATGCCAAGGAGAACCTTTTCTTCGACTATAACGAGACAAACAGGAAGAAGGAGGCCCTGCTGGCCAACCTGGATCCTGTGTACAAGACTCTCATGCAGGGTGATGTGATTGTGAAGAAAGGCTTTGTCATCTCCGATTCCGACATGGAGAAGATAGATGCCCTCAAGCACAGCTCATCCACCATGAACTTCGGCGGAATCACTGGAACTGTCATATTCCTGCTCCTGCTGTTCGTGATGGGAGTGGTCATCATTCCTATAATCATGGATCAGAACAAGGGGAGAAAGTACAGCTACATGTTCTTCTTCCTGATCCTTATAGAGATTTTCTTCTTCCTGTTCCTTATCCTGGTGAAGACCCCGCCGCTTTTTGACAACATCATTGCGGCCCTTATAATCCCGTCGGCCATGTTCTCCATGCTGCTCTCCATTGTGTGCAGCGTCATGGCAGGGGTGGGATTTGCATTCTTCTCCTCTCTCATAGTGTTCCTGTTCGACATGAACAGCGCCCTGGCAGCCATTTTCGTGATTCTTTCCGGTCTTTCCGGTGCCCTGGTTGTCCATAATTACACCAAGAGGATCCAGCTTATCCGGTCAGGTGTCTACCTGGGAATTATCAATATGTTCCTTATGCTGGCACTGCTCCTTGCTTCGGGACATTTCAACACCCACAGGCTCCTTATGGTGCTTTTTGCATTCTTCAACGGTATGGCCTGCAGCATCCTGTGTCTTGGAATCCTCCCTATAATCGAGCATGTCATGAACGTTCCCACCCAGTCCAGGCTGGCAGAGCTTTCTGACCTGAACACACCGATTCTCCAGAAGATGCTCCACATGGCCTCTGGAACCTTTAACCATTCGATTCTGGTGGGAAACCTGGCCGAGGCCGCCTGTATCGATATCAAGGCTAACGGACTTCTGGCAAGGGTGGGAGGCTACTACCACGATATCGGCAAGATTGACCAGGCCGACTTCTTCATAGAGAACCAGGAGACCTACAACAGGCACGACAACCTTTCCCCGAGCCTGTCGGTATCTATAATCAAGTCCCATGTGAAATACGGCGTGGAGAAGGCAAAGGAGCTTAATCTGCCTCCGGAGGTCATCGATATCATAGCCCATCACCACGGAAACGGCCTTATCTCCTATTTCTATGTGGAGGCCATGAAGCTTGAGGACAAGGCGCGGGTTACCCCCGAGGCCTATTCCTATTCCGACGGAAGGCCCAAGAGCAAGGAGGAGGCAGTGGTGCTTCTGGCCGATACTGTGGAGGCTGCTGTCCGTGCCATGAAGAGCCCAACACTGGAGGGAATCCAGAACCGGGTGAACGAGATAATCAAGAGCAAGATAGATGCCGGACAGATTTCCGAGAGCGAGCTTACTTTCTACGACCTCAAGATTATAGAGAACTCCTTTGTGAACACCCTCAGGGGTATTCATCATGCAAGAATCCAATATCCGAAGCAGGAAGAGATAAATGAATTATCTTCAAATTCAAAATGAGAGCACAGTAAGGCTTAAGAAGACCCCTGTGAAGGAGTTCCTGCGTAAGGTGCTGGAAAAGCTGGGAAAGGACAGGTGGGAGGTTTCAATCCTCTTTACAGGCGATGCCTTTATCCAGAAGCTCAACCGGGAGTACCGGGGCAAGGATGAGCCTACCGATGTCCTTTCCTTTGCCCAGGTGGACAGCAAGGAGACCTTTCCTGAGAAGGGGGACCGGTTCTATGCCGGCGACATAGTAATTTCTATGGAGACCCTTGCCAAGAATGCCGATTATTTCGGAATAGGTGTGAACGATGAGCTTAAGAGGCTGCTGGTTCACGGAATACTGCATCTGAGCGGTATGGATCATGAGAATAACAATCCTGACCAGCCTATGCTGGTGCTGCAGGAGAAAATATTAAACCAATTTACTGGAGTGGTTTTGCTTTGAAACCTGGAAGTTTTTTTCACAATTTATTTAAAAAACGGAACGATGAGGCCGGCTATGACCGGGACCTGAATGTTGAAGAGCAGGAGATGATCAAGGGAGTGGTGGACCTGGCTGAGAAAGATGCCAAGGATATCATGGTTCCCCGTACCGATGTGGTGTTCATCCCCACAGATATGCCTCTGGAGGAGGTTCTGGACCTTATTGCAGAGTCCGGCTTCTCCCGGTTCCCTGTTTACGAGGAGACTATCGACAATGTTGTGGGTATCCTCTATGTCAAGGATCTGATGCGGGAGATGGTCAAGCAGAAGAATGTGGCAGTCAAGGATATTTCTGTGAAGGACATTGTCCGCAAGCCATATTTTATCCCCGATTCCAAGAAGATAAACGCTCTTTTCCACGATTTCCGCAAGAAGAGGGTACATATTGCCATAGCTGTTGATGAATACGGCGGAGTTGCAGGTATAATCTGTCTTGAGGATATCCTTGAGGAGATAGTAGGGGAGATTCAGGACGAATTTGACGAGGATGAGGTTGAGGATATTGTCCAGACCGGGCCCAGCACTTATCTGTGTGACACCCGTGTCAGCATCGATGACCTGAACGAGGAGCTCAAGATAAAGCTTCCTCACGAGGATTACGAGACCCTGGGCGGCTTTGTCTTCGACCTGTTTGACAAGATTCCTGTCAAGTTCGAGAAGAAAGAGTATGAGGGGATGACCTTTGTCATCCAGGACGTGGAAGGAAATAGAATTAAATCTGTAAAAATTGAGTTGAATAAATGTTAAGACAAGTTGCAGCATTTTCTCCCGGACATCTGACCGGTTTATTCTACATGCAGGACACCAACAAGGATCCGCTGCTGGCGGGCTCCCTGGGGGCAGGCTTCTCCATCTTGAAGGGAGTCACCACCACCATCGAGGTGAAGAAAAGCTTTGATGAGTGTTCTGTCACCATAAATGACAAGCATAACGATGCTCCTGTAAGCCATCTGGTGAGGGAACTTTTCTTCAAGGAGCTCGGTGAGAAGCCGATTCCTATCGATATCAAGCACACTATAGAGACCCCTGAGGGGGCAGGCTTCGGAACCAGCGGTGGCGGTGCCCTGAGCCTGGTGCTGGCCCTCAACCACCTGTACGGTGAGCCTTTCAATACAATAAAGGCGGCCCAGATTGCCCATGTGGCAGAGGTGCGCTGCAAGACAGGACTGGGAACTGTAATGGGGGAGAGCTTCGGAGGCTTCCGTATCCTAACCCAGCCGGGGGCCCCTGGTATCGGTGCCACAATATCTATACCCTACGATAAGGATTTATACGCTTTATGTGTCATGTTCGGGCCCCTTTCCACTAAATCGGCCCTTTCGGACCCTGATATCCGGGCCAGGATCATGAAGGCAGGGGAGAAGTACCACAGCCTTCTGTGCAAGACACCGGATATCCCCTCATTCCTTAAGTATTCAAGGATGTTTGCCGAGGAGACTGCCCTCTATTCAGATAAGGTGAGAGCCGCACTGGACACATTCACTGCTGCTGGAATAAACGCCAGCATGCCTATGTTCGGCGAGGGCATATTCTCCATACTGCATAAGCATGAGCTGCCGGAGGTCATAAAGGTGGCTCAGGATTTCTGTGCCGGTTATCCTGCCGGCTCTGTGGAAGTAATGGTATCCAGCATCGCAAAGCGGGGTGCCGGAATTGTAAGCGAGGACTGAGGAGGAAAGCATGGCATACGGAATCCATCCTTCTTTTGATATTATCGGATCCTGTGGCAGGGAACTGGCGGGAAAGCGCATTGTGCTGTGCATAACCGGCAGCGTGGCCTGCGTCCGGTCCAGCGAGGTGGCCAGGCTTCTCATGAGGCATGGGGCCACAGTATATCCTGTAATGACCCAGAGCGCCTGCCAGCTTATAGGGCCAGATCTGATGGAATGGGCCTGCGGCTATAAGCCTGTTACCACCCTGACAGGGGCGGTGGAGCATGTGGCACTGGCCGGCAATGTGGCAGACAAGGCCGACCTTATACTGGTCTGTCCCTCCACAGCCAACACAATCGGCAAGATTGCAGGGGGCATCGACGACACACCTGTCACCACTGTGGTGACCACAGCTCTTGGGGAGAAGATACCTGTTGTAGTTGTGCCTGCCATGCACGAGCCTATGTACCGCCATCCTTTTGTGCTGGAGAACATAAAGAAGCTTCAGACCGCCGGGATCACAGTTATGATGCCCCGGATTGAGGAAGGGAAGGCCAAGATACCAGAGAATGGAGATATCTATCAGACTGTCTGCTCAGTCCTTGCCCAAAAGGCTCTCCTGAAAGGAAAGAAAATACTTATAACCGCAGGAAGAACTGTGGAATACATCGACCCAGTCCGGGTGATAACCAACAACAGCTCCGGCAAGATGGGCTTTGCCATTGCCCAGGCTGCCAAGGATATGGGGGCTGATGTCACTGTTGTCTATGGAAAGGGGACTGTGGAGCCTGATGGCCGGTTCAATGTGATCCGTGTCAACACTGCCGACGATATGAAGGAAGCTGTTGAGAAGGAGCTTGCATCCGGCAATTATGATATGATGTTCGCTTCCTCTGCCGTTGGGGACTGGAAGCCGGAGTCCATGAGCCGGGAGAAGATATCAACACGGAAGAACAAGAAGCTTGTGCTTACCCTGGTGCCTACAGTGAAGATCATCGACGGAATAAAGAAGAAGTTCCCCAAGGTGTTCCTGGTTGCATTCCGGGCCCTCCATGACTTAAGCGAGAAGGAGCTGCTTTCCGACGGCAAGCAGCGGATGAAGATTGCAGATGCCGACATGATTGCTGTAAATGATGTGTCAAAGCCGGGACAGGGCTTCGAGACAGATACAAATGCTATGC
>JAEEGJ010015567.1_pt1 | contig 17696 bp, 10 predicted proteins | sample 8958761 | NCBI WGS metagenome assembly JAEEGJ01 (sample SAMN16246546, study PRJNA631951) | gut metagenome | biome: gut microbiome; feature: rumen; material: RS-attached | host: Bos | place: Iran: Karaj | collected 2018-10 | reverse complement strand
CCTGCTGCTGCTCTGCTGGTGATATTGTTTATTTATTGGTGAACCAGTAGAGACGTTGCGCGCAACGTCTCTACAATTCCAACATGCGCAACGTCTCTACAATACCCCTGCGAAACGTCGTCACCACAATTGTTTACGCAAAACGTCTCTACAATGATTCCTCATAGAATTCATCATACTGCCACTTCGCTACATTTTCTTCAATATACTTTGCGATTTCATTCATTTCTTCTGTATTGCGTATGATTCTATCGTGGAATCGGGATTGCCATTCGAAGGGGATACCATTTTCATTGGCATATTTTGTTACGGCAGATTTTATACCCCTTATCACCACAGATAATGTATTGCGTTTGGGTGCATGTACCGGCATAGAATGGTTGTTTTTGTCTGTAGAGACGTTGCGCGCAACGTCTCTACAATTACCATGTGCAACGTCTCTACAATTACCATACGCAACGTCCCTACAATTATCATGCGCAACGTCTCTACAATCTATATTATCAATTACCACAACAGCATGAATATGATTGGGCATCACCACCCACAATGGAATTTTTGCATACGGATAATGCTTTGTAATATTTCGGAATTGCAAATCCACAAATTCCCCTATTTTAGTCAAACGCATTTTGGGTTCTGTTTTCATATCATTCGCGCCATCCCGCGTTTTACCATTATAGATTTCCCCGAAATGGTGAACCCTTTCTTTTGTACAAATTGTCACAAAATAATTGCCGCCATTGTATTCGTGCCATTGAGCTCTGGCAGAGGCTATGCGATATTTATTCATAAATCTCTCGTCAAACATAGTGCAGTAGATTATTAGTTAGAGCGGCAAAGATACAATTATTTTGTTAATTTTTACGAATATTTTTAAATAATTTTCATTCCTCAATGGGAGGGGGATAATTCCTGTTTCTATAGAGACGTTGCGCGCAACGTCTCTACAATTCCAACATGCGCAACGTCTCTACAATTACCAAATGCAAATTTTCATCACAAAAAAAGAAAACCTAATATGACCGAAATGCATTTTGGTCCATCCGTCCACAAACCGCCCCGACCTACAATATCGTCAACGTCCCCTTGTAAATCTTCTTGGGATGCCAACGGCTCAACAAAATGATGCGGTAGGTGAGCACGGTGGAAGAGGGCAAAAACTTCCCTTTGACTTTGCCGTTCCAGCGGAAGTTCGGGTCGGTGGACTGGAACACCAATTTCCCCCAACGGTCGTAGATGGAAATCTCAAACTCCACAATCTCTAACGAGGAAGGAATATATACTTGGAAAAAGTCGTTAATACCATCCACATTGGTCGGCGTGATGGCATTGGGAATATAGATTTCTTCGTCGGGACAGGGGGCGATGGTCACCATGTCGCGGGCATGGCACGGCCCGTCAGAAGCGTCCAAGACATAGTTGCCGGGGCGAGTCACGGTGAGCACCGGGTCGGTACTACCATTGCTCCATTGGAAATTGGCATTGCTGGTCACAGCGGTCAGCTCCACGTAGCCGTCATCGCACAGGTCGGTGCCGCCCACCTCAATGGCGGCGTCGGCAGAGAACGACTCCAGTATCAGTGTCATGCTACTGTCGCAGCCGAAAGCAGTCTGCCCGTAATGAGTATAAGTACCCGACTCTGTCTCGTTAAAGCCATAATGGTTATAGACCGCACCGTCGCAGATGGTGGCACGGATGGTATCATCGAACGAGGCACCGTGCGCATACTCGAAACTTACTGTGCTGGAGGTGCAGTGGAAAATGTCGTGCGCCGTCACCGTGAAGGTGGTCGGCGTAAGGTATTCGGTGTTGAAGCCCGTGTTCAACGAGCCCGGGTCGGTCAGCATATCCGACGGCGACCATTCCACCTCCCCACAAGCACCACTCACCAACTGCACATGTATACTGTCAACCGGCTCGCAGAAATAGACATTCTGCGCAGAGATTTCGATACCTTGGTTTTTGCACACCATAATGGAGATGGTATTCCCTTCCTCACAAACATTACTCTCATAGAAAATGTCCAGTATCAAAGTATCAGGAGTGTAGCTCCCAATAGCCACAACATTGAGCGTTACGCTGGTCTGACCAGCAGGAATGGTCACAGAAGAGGGAAGTGTCTGCACATCAGAACCGTTGACAGCCGTACCTGAGTAGGTCAGCGGGATGACGGTCGGCGTACTCACAGCCTCTGGAATGTTGAAGGTGATCGTAGCCGTATTGCAGTCCTGCACCACGATGGGAAGGCTTTCTACATCATAAATCACAGTGGTAGAAGTTCCGTTGGCACTAAAACTCTGTCCTTGAAGAAAAACCGCAGAGCCATACAGATCGTCTCCAGCATTGGAGACAGCCAGTTTAATATGGTACCAGCGACAGGGCACCACCGTGAACGATGCAGCCAACGGTCCCACACAACCATCATACTGGATATAGGAGGAGTTGTAAGTGTCGTGATAGTACTGGCTATAGGACATGTCGTTGACATTGTCGATAGATACCGGCAAGGTCGTGTTGGGAATACGAGCCACATTGGTGGTCTGGTTGGTGGTAAGGTCAGTGACAAAAAATCCGAAAACATCATTATAACCCATACCAACAAATTCAGGATATTCTTCCGAAGCAAACATGTAGTTGAAGGTCACCTGATCTGAGGTGGTGAGAAAGTCGAACTCCAAAACTGCAGGATAGTACAGTTCATCGCTCACCAAAGCCTGCAATTCAGGACATGTCATGCTATTCGACACACTGATCTCACTGCCATCGTCATAGTTGGGGCCTAGCGCATTCTGAATATCTCCAGTGGCAATAATCAACCCGTTAGAGAAACCCAATGTGGGGAAGGTGTTAGTATTATTGGTAAAAAAGCCCAACTGCGCACCAGAATTGGCATCCAATGTAGTTGTAATATTATTGAACTTCACATTCGAAACCGACACTCCATTACCTACCAACATGGTATTCACCACCTCCTCGGCTGTACGCCCCGCCGAAGATGTGACCTGCACCTGCGCCCATAACGGCGACACCATGCAGAAAACCACAAAAAACAACCCCAAAATTGCTTTTTTTGTCATTTTTTCAACATTTTTCTTCCTAAAATATGGAAGGTTATTTAGTTTTTATACAATAAAATGACAAAAATGTTGCTTAAAAAATTCAAAAAAAGAAAAAAACGTTTCCGTTTTCAATTTTCAGTTTTCAATTCTCCATTTTCAATTCCCCAAAAACACCTCCATCAGCGTGCTTTCTTCCAACGGAAGCAGCTGTACCTCAGTGGTAATGGCCGGCACGAGCATCACCTCGCCTTTGTTGAGCAGATACTCTTTCCCCTCATCCATCAGCACCACACGTCCTTCTGTGCAGATGTAAATGATGAAGGAGTCGATGCCTGCATACACCTTTTCGAGCGGCTGTGCGAAATGGAGCAGGTTGATATTGAACTGGTTGCAACGAATCACCGGCACAGAGTGATTGGGCGTAGGGATATAGCGGATATGGTATTCGGTGTCATCGCCAAAATGCAGGGCCTCCAGCGCATCCGCCACATGCAGCTCGCGGGGCTTGCCGGCAGCATCCACCCTGTTCCAGTCGAACACGCGGTAAGTGCAGTCCGACGACTGCTGCACCTCGGCCAGCAGCACGCCCTTGCCGATGGCATGTACCGTGCCCGCCGGGATGAAAAACACATCGCCCGCCGTCACCGGATAGAACTCCAGCAACTGCTCCACCCCGCCCGCGGCCAACGCACGCTGATAGTCTTCTTTCGTCACCCCTTTCTTGAACCCCACATAGAGCCCGCCGCCCGCATCGGCCTGCAGCACATACCACATCTCGGTCTTGCCATTCGTGCCGTACCGCCGCTGCGCCAACGCGTCGTCGGGGTGTACCTGCACCGACAGAACATCCTGTGCGTCAATAAATTTCACCAACAATGGAAAGTCGTTACCGAACGTATCGTACACCTTCTCCCCTACCAGGTCGCCCATGTACACCTCCACCAATTCCGACAGCGTGTTGCCTTCCAGCGGGACACCCGCCGCCACCTCCGACTCCTTGCCGGCAATGCCCGACAACTCCCAGCTCTCGCCACAGTTGGCCAACGAGCCGAAATCTTTACCCAAAATCGTGTGCAACTTCTGTCCGCCCCAAATCTTTTCAAAATATTGAGGTCTGAATTTTAAAGGTGTAAGCATAGTATGAAATTATGAGGTCAATTATTTCACCAGTGTCACGGCGGCCATCACGGCCACTCCTTCGCCATGTCCCGTGAAGCCCATCCCCTCGTTGCTCTTCGCCTTCACCGACATCGCATCGACTGGAATCTGCAACAATTCGGCCAAACACTTTTGCATCAAAGGTTTATAATCCACCAACTTGGGACGTTCCAGCACGATGGTCACGTCGGCATTATGTACCTGCCAGCCCTTTTGGTGCAGCAGTTCCACGGTGCGCCGCAACAGCACCGTGCTATCAATACCCTTGAAAGCCATGTCATTATCAGGAAAATGGGTGCCGATGTCGCCCAATGCCGCCGCCCCTAACAGGGCATCGCAGAGCGCGTGAATCACCGCGTCGCCGTCGGAGTGCGCCACACAGCCTCGGTCGGAGGCGATGTCAACGCCGCCCAAACGGAGCCTCAAACCCGCCTCCAGACTGTGCGAGTCATAGCCGAATCCTACACGGAAATCTTCCATCAGCGGAAAGCCGTTGGCCGATTAGTTCTTGTTGAGACGACCCTGCGTCTTGATATCCTGCTTGTCGAACGACTTGAGGTTGAAGGAGAGGGTGAAACGGAGGGTGTTTTCCAGCGGATGGTGCTGGTCAACGGTGAACAAATAGGCAACATCCAATGCGAAGATGCTGTAGTGGAGGCCTGCGCCCACCGTGATGAACTGGCGGTTGCCCTTGGTGGGGTGCTCGTAGAAATAACCGGCACGCACAAACAAGAGGTCACGATAGCAATACTCCAGACCCACGGCCCAGTTCACCTCGTGGAACTCCTCTTTGGCACCGGCAGGAGCATCACCAAAGGACTGGAAAATACCCTGAGCCACAGACACATCGGGATTCTTTCCTGCCAAAATCACATAATTGCCAGCGGCATCCACAATATAACGATCCAGACTGTCGCGTGCATATACCGGGTTTGTAGGCACCAGCAGTTTGTTGCACTCCACACCAGCCATCAAGCTGTTGTACTCGTCGAACTGCACCGTGTAGCTCACACCCAATTTGAGGTTGGTGGGCAGGAAGTCGCGGCGCATTGTTCCGGAAGAGTAGGACATCTTGTTGCCAATATTGGAGATATTCAAACCGGCACGCAAGGTGCTGTTCATCTTGTTGTTCTTCTTGAAACCGAAATCCTGCTGGTAGAACAAGGAGACATCGGCGGCACCGGCCAAACCGGCGTTGGTCTCCACGCCTTCCACATACTGACCAGCGGTCAGGTTGGAGTAGATGAAACGCGGGGTGATGGCGATGGAAAGTTCATCAATCAGCTTTCTGGAATAGCCGAGGTCGATGGCAAACTCGTTCGGTTTCTGGGTACCCATATTGGCTCCTTCATTATCGGTGAATGTAATGTCACCCAGTGAGAAATAACGAAGCGAAAACGACAAAGCGTCATGCTCGGTCACCTTAAAATAGGTGGAAAGATAAAGCAAGTTGATATCATTCACCAACTTACGCAACCACGGACTGTATGAGAACGAGATGCCGAATCGGTTCTGGCTGAAGACATATTTGGAAGGATTATGATGCTGAGAATTGGCATCGGCGGAAGTAGCCACACCCATATCGCCCATAGCACCGCCTCTTGAGTCGGGAGAGATTGTCAGGAAGGGAACAGCCGTCGTGATGGTATTGAGTTCCTGACCGTTAAGTTGATTAGGATTAATTTGAGCTTTGAGAGAAGGAATCGAGAAAAACAGGATACCAACAGCAACTACAAGGATTTTTTTCATTGTTATTATTTTAGATTGGATAAAAATTTCGCAACCCATTAACGTAAAAACTTTCATATTATTTTGAAAGGATGATAATTTTTTACAAAATCACAATCTTCTCAATCTTTTCGGCCTGCTCACCGCCTGCTGTGCGCACCCGCAGCCGGTACAGATAGGTGCCCTTGCCGATCTTGTCGCCGAAGTCGTCGAGACCGTCCCACACGATGGGGTCGCTGCGGAAGCCCTGCGTACACTGGGTGGATTCGAGCGTGCGCACCACCTTCCCCGAGATGGTGTAAACCGTCACCATCACATCCAACACCTCACCCGGACGGTTGTGCTCGAAATAGAAAGAAGTACGGGTAGTGAATGGATTAGGATAGTTGAGCACGTGATCGAGCGTTAAGCCCTCATCCGACACCACCACAAACTCCAACTCTCGTTCGGTCACGTTATTGAGGATGTCCCAAGCGCGCACTTTCAGTTTGTGCGTGCCGAGTTTCAAGTTTTCGAAAGGGTAGCGCACCGTACCGCAGTTGAAACTGTCGCGGGCGGCCTCGTAGTAGTTGTTGAGCACAATCTGGTTGCCGTCGTCGAGCACCGCCACCAGGTCGTGGCCGATGCCGTTGCCCGTAGTGTTGATGCCGTACTCGTCTTTCAACTTCACCAGCAGCGTGGGCGAAGAGTTCACCGTACCGCCGTTCACAAACTTCTCGTCGTTCATGTAGAGATCCATCTCCGGCCCGTTGTTGTCGTCGATGGTCTCGTCGCTCATGCCGCCAATCAGCACCTCGCGGTATGCGCCCGTTGCATCGGCCTCGCGACTACATGCATAATAGCTCAGCTTGCCATTGCCGTAGGCATAGTTGATGTCTTTGGGAAGGATGAACGAAAAGCCGAACCGTCCGTCGGCCACCGTGACATTCCCCTTGAAAAGGATATTCTTCTGAACCTCAAACTCTTTGTAGGTGCTACCAGGGTCGTTCTGTAAGGTGTGACTGATTACTTTTTTGTCGTAAACCGAAGGATAAACCGCGCCAGAAAAATCGGGCAACAGATGTCCTTCCGCATCCTCCACGTGACCGCTGATGCGCACCCGTGACAGTGCTTTCAACGTGTCGGTGAAATCGGCCACCGCCACCCCGTTGATGGAGTCGGTGACCACCGTATAACGCGGCACAGCCAGTTTCATGGCGGGGTCGCCCATCACATATATCATATTAAAGGAACTGGAATTGCCACCAGTTGCGGCATTTTTGGCCACACGGTTGCATTCGCCGATGGTGAGCGGCGCAGACACTCCATTGCGGAAAAGGTTGGAGAACCAGTTGGTGAGATACGTATGGTTGGCTCCTGAAAACGCCACCCGCGAGGTGGTAATCATGGCCGACACACCGCCGCTGCTGTTCAGGAACGCCATCTCGGCCGGCGACAACAACGAGCGGTCGTACCAACCGAACTCACAGGTCATGGTCAACATCCAGGGCTGGTTGTAACGATTGGCCCAGCGGCTGATGTCGGTCAGCTCAATGATACGCTCGTGGGCCCAACCATTCTTGCCGCCATGTCCCACGTAGGTAAACAGCAGACAGCCCTTGTTCATGCGGTTGTTGATATCGACTGTCACCTCTGGATAACGAGCCGATGACGAATAGGTAACCTGCTGATAGGCATCCAGATAAATCTTTTCAATATTCAAATTCTGATTGGCGGTATCGGCAATCCGTGCGGCAGCATCCGCCGTAATGAGATGGCCGCCGCCTTCCTCATCATCGCCCACGAAGGTTGCCACATTCTTCCAGTCGCCGAAATTGCTGGTAGGGGTGTTTTCTCCTAATACACTCCGCGAGGCGTACTCGATGGTCTTGTCCACCGCAAGCTTCGCCTGCGAGGCGGTGCTCACCGGGAAACGTCCCACCGCGATGTCAATGGTCGCCCCCGTGCTATTCGCTCCTTCGTTTGCATCCAACAGTCCGAAAAAGTCATCATTAGCCTTGTAATGCTCCTCATAAGCATCATTCGAAATACATTGGAAATTAGGAACATACAACTTACAATCCCCCTCTATACCCCGATAGTCGTACGAAGGACGGCCAAAAAGCAGCAGATATTGGGGCTGTGCGGCGGAGGTACGCTCATAGATCATCCGCATATAGTCGCGGATGGCGCACACATCCTGTTCACCGCTGGAGAACTCGTTATACACCTGTTGCGGAGTGACCACCTTCACCGAAAGGCCGTCATTGGAGCGGCGGAAATCGGCCAGTCGCTCGGCCTGCGACCGGAAGTCGGGATGCGCCACGATGACCATATCCACAAAGCTGGTGCCATGCAAGTCCTGGTTGTCCACCCGCCCCACAGGCGTCACGCTGTAGCAGGAATTGTCGCTGAAGGCAACAAAACGGCGCAGTGTTGAGGTGGGCGCGTTGAACGCGAAGGTGCCGCCCGACAGCGTACCCGCCATGTTGCGGGTCTGGTTGATCAACGACACATCCCACACCTTCATACCAGATGAGAAATTGGACACCGTATAGCGAGTAACGGCACTCGTCCCTACCGTCTGGAAGTTGCAGAACGGGGTTTGACCGCTCCCCGCCCGCAGTTGGCAATCGACCTGCCACTCCAAGTAGTCGAGAAATCCCACAGACGATGAAACTGGTTTATTATAAGTAAGTTCCACATCGGCATTGCCGCCAGAGGCAGTAAAGTTAAAGGTACGGTCTTGGAAATTGGCAAGATGACCGGTGGGGGTAATGGGAACGCTAACCGAGCCGATGGACTGGTTGTTGACCTTCACCTGAAAAGAGGAGACACGCGCCGAGGTGGTCGCCACCGCCACGGTCAGCCGCAGCGGTCCTACCGGTGTGGAAGGCAGCGCAAGCGAGTAATTCCGCGTGGTGGTGACATCGAACTTGTCGCCCGCCCAAAAGCGGCCACCTTCACCAAAATTGTACTTATCCTCCTCAAAGAAACCATAAGCGGTATAGGTAGAGACTGTTGTCGTGGGCGTCAGCGCAGCGTTATCCTCCGTCTCCACACGCAACTTCTGTCCCACGCCCGCATCCACATTGATGAAGTAAGAGGCGGTGGAGGCATACAGATTAAACTGATGGGTACATTGATTGGAAGAGAGGTTCCAGCTGTGCGGTCCTTCGGCGTAGAACAGGAAATAGTCGCCGGCATCGAAAGAATGGTCACCACCATCGTGCATCTCGATAGGGAGTTCCAGCAGGTCGTCGGGACGGGTATTCCCATTCGCCTCGGGCAGCATCCCCCCGCCGTTGCCGAAGATGGAGATATTGTCGGATGAAAGATGGGAGAGCGACACGCCCAACGATGACAAGTCATTGTAAGTTACCTTATAAACACCTGTCTTGGCGACAGTAATGCGGTACCAGTTGCCGCTGCGCAGCACCGAATGGTCGGCGTAGGCGCGGGTGGGAAGGCCGCCTTTACGGGCGTTGCGTCCCTCGATGGAAAGCGATACCGACACCAGCTTCTCATAACGACCGCCATTAACACGGACAGGAGTAAAAGAGACCGCCGAATAGGGTTGCATCTTCTCGTAAACCGTCGTCACTTTATATTCAATTTCAGAACGACGGAAATCCTTAGGCATCAATGCTTTTTCCTCATCTGAAAGCGGTTGATAAACAGCATTGCTGGCGGTAACAGAATAATCTGCGAAATCTGCGCTCACGGGGAAATGGTCATAGTAGGTGGGAAGAACCGGGAACTCCGCATCTTCCACCGAACCCATAAAAACCATAAAAGTAAGCGTCTCATCCCTATCGGTTTGGTAAGAAATAGGGGAAAGCCATTGGATAGAAATATTTTTTTGAATTTTTTGAGCCTGAATATCAATAATTTGAAATAAAATCAAACTAAATATTGCGAAAATGACCCAAGGATTTTTTTTCATATATCGTTATATAATGTTACGAGAAAAGCATCAATTAAACGAATGGCATTTTATAAAATTGCAAAAAATAAAAAATGTTGATAACTTTTTAGAGAAAACCACGTAAGTTAAACAATAAAATTGTATTTTTGCGACTTTAACATAGTATGCCAAAATATCTGAATTAGAATAAAACACTGGATATGAAAAAGATCATTTGCGTTATGGGGCTCCTGTTGCTGGCGTTGGTCAGTGGCACGAAAGTTTCGGCACAAGATCCGCACTTTTCCCAATTCTATGCCAATCCTCTGTATTTGAACCCTGCGTTTGCCGGTACGAATGTATGTCCGCGTATCACGGCGCATTTCCGCGACCAGTGGCCCAACATCCATGGCACCTACCTCACCTACTCCGCCTCTTACGACCAGCATTTTGACAAGTTGGCGGGCGGTATCGGTGTGCTGTTCATGGGCGACCATCAGGGGCAAGGCACCATCAACACCTACGCAGCCAGTATCATTTATTCTTACAAGTTGAAAGTGACGCGCAAGTTCAGCATGCGTTTCGCTTTGCAGGCCACCTTCCAGCAGAAATCCCTGAATTGGGACAAGCTGACCTTTGGCGATATGATCGACCCCAAATACGGTTTTGTGTATGAGACCAACGAGACGGCACCCGCCAAGCAGTCGAAGGCCATCGCCGACTTCTCCGCCGGTTTCATCGGTTACACCAAGAACTTCTACTTCGGTCTGGCCGTCAACCACGTCACCCGTCCGTACGAAGGTTTCATCTCAGTGAGCCGTCTGCCCATCAAGTGGACCGCCCATGTGGGAGGTTATTTCGATCTGAAACGCCGCAGCCGCAAGAGCCGTTCCTTCGGCGACATCTCCATCAGTCCGAACATCATTTACCAGCATCAGATGGAGTTCCATCAGCTGAACTATGGTTTTTACCTCAACTACTATCCTTTCGCAGTGGGTATTTGGTATCGCCAGAGCTTCCGCAACCCCGATGCTGTGATCTTCATGTTCGGTTTGCAGCATGAACGCGTCCGCGTGGCTTATTCCTACGACCTTACGGTCTCCAAGCTGGCCAACCTTTCCGGTGGCGCACACGAAGTTTCTCTCCAGCTGTTGCTGCCCTGTCCTGAAAGAAAGAGGGTGATGAAAGACTTGGTCTGCCCCACATTCTAAACCCCATCATAATAAATTTGAATAATCATCGTTAGAACTATAAATTTTTGAAGCAATGAAGAAGATGAGCAAAATTTCCGGTTTACTGCTGATCGCTGCAACGGCCCTGCTGTTCAGCTCCTGTAAAAAGGAGTATTCTCCCACTACTGGCTGGGAATACAACAATGCAGAAAACGGCGGCTTTGAAGTGTATCCGTTCGTAGAACAGGCTACCGGTCCCGGTCTCGTGCTGATTGAAGGTGGTACTTTCACCTTCGGCCGCGTGGAAGAGGATGTCATGTACGAGTGGGGCAACAACCCCCGCCGTGTCACCATCTCCTCCTTCTACATGGATGAGTGTGAGATCAGCAACCTCGACTACCGCGAATATCTCTACTGGCTCGAGCGCGTGTTCCTTCCCGCCGACCTCAAGACCATCGTCGATGAGGCTCGTCCCGATGAGAACGTATGGCGCGAGAAGTTGGCTTACGCCGAGAAAGAGGTGGAATACTACTTCAGATATCCCGCTTACAACCACTATCCGGTTGTGGGTGTGAACTGGCTGCAGGCCACCAACTACGCCGCATGGCGTACCGACCGTGTCAACGAGCAGATTCTCGTGGACTTGGGATTCATCGACTGGAACCCCGACCCATCACCGGAACTCTACTTCACCACCGACGCATATCTGGTATATGACTCCTACGAGATGGAGACCGACAACCGTCTCACCAACATCTCCACGGGCGACTACCGCAACGTGAAGATGGAGGACGGCATCTTGCTGCCCCGCTACCGCCTCCCCACCGAGGCTGAGTGGGAGTACGCCGCCTACGCTCTCATCGGCAACACCCTCAATGAGCGTGTGCTCGAGAGAAAGCTCTATCCGTGGAATGGTCACTACACCCGTACCGACGACAAGCGCTACTATGGTGACTTTGTTGCCAACACCCGCCGCGGCCGTGGCGACCTCATGGGTGTGGCCGGCTACCTGAACGACGCTTCCGATATACCAGCCCCCGTCAACTCCTACTGGCCCAACGACTTCGGCCTCTACAACATGGGCGGCAACGTCGCAGAATGGGTGATGGACGTCTATCGTCAGACCTCTCACGACGAAGTCTATGAGTTCAACCCCTTCAGAGGCAACTACTATGAGACCATGAAACTGTTGGACGATGGCTCCGGCATGGTGGAAGACCGCGACAGCGTGGGTAAGATCCCGATGGTGCCCGTCTCCGACTTCAAGAACGACAGAAGAAGAAACTACCGCGCCGCCGACAACATCAACTACCTCGATGGCGACTGGGCTTCCCAGATCGAGACCGAGGACTGGAAGAAAGAATCCAGCGACGCTACCACCACCATGTACCCGAAAGACATGGTCACCCCGTTCGAGTACTCCATGGTCGGCGACCACTCCAGAGTGTATAAGGGCGGCTCCTGGATCGACCCGCAGTACTATGCAGCTCCCGGTCAGCGCCGTTACCTCGAAGAGGACGAGTCCACCAAGTACATCGGCTTCCGCTGCGCCATGGCCCGTCTGGGCACCCCCTCCGGCGGTGGCACCACCCGTTAATCTGAACCTTTTATCAAAACCAACCATCGAGACGCGAAATTCGCGTCTCGATATATTTTAAATGTAAACCCACTCTATCATGATCGTCATCACAGGCGCGGCCGGCTTCATCGGAAGTTGCATGGCCAGCAAACTCAACCACGAAAACCACCACGACCTCATCCTCGTGGACGACTTCTCGAAAGAGAGCAAGAAGGCCAACTGGCAGGACAAGCAGTACGTCGACAAGATTCATCGCGACGACTTCTTCGCTTGGGCACACGCCAATGCCAAACATATCACCTGCATCATCCACCTCGGGGCCCGCACCGACACCACCGAGATGGACTACTCAGTGTTCGAGCGGCTGAATGTGGGTTACACCCAAGAGATGTGGTCGCTGGCCACGCAGTATCGCATCCCGCTGCTATACGCCTCATCGGCAGCAACATACGGCGGCGGAGAGTTGGGTTATGTGGATGACGAATCCATCATTCCGCAGTTGCAACCCCTCAACCCCTATGGGAAATCGAAGAACGAGATCGACAAGTGGATTCTGAAGCAGGGGAAGATGCCCCCGCTCTGGGCCGGTTTCAAGTTCTTCAACGTATATGGTCCCAACGAGTACCACAAGGGAAGGATGGCCTCGGTCATCTTCCACTCGTTCCACCAGATCAACGAAACGGGCAAGGTGAAGCTGTTCCGCTCGCACCGTCCCGACTATGCCGACGGCCAGCAGCGCCGCGACTTCATCTACGTGAAAGATGTGGTGGATGTTCTTTACTGGTTCAGCCGCAACTCCCATCCCAACGGCATCTTCAACCTCGGCACCGGGAAGGCTCGCACCTTCCTCGACCTTGCCACTGCCACCTTCCATGCCATGGGTCGCGAACCGGTCATCGAATATGTAGATATTCCTGAAGATATTCGTGACAAATACCAATATTTCACCGAAGCACGGATGGAAAAAATCAAAGAAAGCGGTTGCAATCACGAATTTCACTCCCTTGAAAATGGTGTAACTGACTATGTATCAGAATTTTTATTAAAGAATAAAATTTTTTGATATTTTTTACGCAAATAGCCTTCCATTTCAATAAATATTTATAACTTTGTCAATCTGATGGACAATGGCTGTCAGGCGTGTTCGCAATCAGTCACTCCATCGGGTCTGTTTGCGTTTTAATCCAAAGACAATCATGCAGAAGTACACCGAGAAGGACATCAAAAAAATGCTGAAGAAAATCTTCGGATTTAGTCAGTTCAAAGGTAACCAGCTCGAAATCATCAAATCGCTGATGGACGGCAACGACTGTTTTGTCATCATGCCGACCGGCGGCGGCAAGTCGATGTGCTATCAGCTGCCCGCGCTCATGAGCGAAGGCACGGCCATCATCATCTCACCGCTCATCGCGCTGATGAAGAACCAGGTGGATGCCATCCGCAACTACAGTACGGAAAGCGGTGTGGCGCACTTCCTCAACTCCTCCCTCTCCAAGTCAGAGATCAACACCGTGCGTGAAGACCTGCTGAACGGCAAGACCAAGTTGCTCTATGTGGCACCGGAGTCGCTCACCAAAGAGGAAAATGTGGATTTCTTCAAGGCCATCAACATCTCTTTTTACGCCATTGATGAGGCACACTGCATCTCGGAATGGGGTCACGATTTCCGTCCCGAGTACCGCCGCATCCGCAACATCATCGACTCCATTGGCGCCAAGGTGCCGGTCATTGCGCTGACGGCCACCGCCACCCCGAAGGTGCAGAACGATATTCAGAAAAACCTCGGCATGGACAAAGCCAAGGTTTTCATCTCCTCCTTCAACCGTCCGAATCTCTATTATGAAATCAGGGAGAAAACCAAGAATATCGACAAGGAGATTGTAAAATTCATCAAAGACAACCCTGGCAAATCGGGCATCATCTACTGCTTGAGCAGAAAGAAGGTGGAAGATTTTGCTAATTTCCTACAAGTTAATAAAATACGCGCACTCCCCTATCATGCCGGACTGGATTCGAAGACCCGTGTGGAAAACCAGGATGCCTTTTTGATGGAGAAGTGTGATGTGATTGTGGCCACCATCGCTTTTGGTATGGGCATTGACAAGCCGGATGTGCGGTTTGTGATCCACTATGACATGCCGAAGAGTTTGGAGGGCTACTATCAGGAGACCGGTCGTGCGGGACGCGACGAGGGAGAGGGAAAATGCATCGCCTTTTATGATTACAAAGACCTCTACAAGTTGGAGAAATTCTCCACCAAGAAGGCGGTGGCCGAGCAGGAGATTGTGAAACAGCTGTTGGCAGAGACCTCCGCCTACGCCGAGTCCACCAGTTGCCGCCGGAAACACCTGCTACACTATTTTGGTGAGAAATATGAGGAGGACAACTGTCACAACTGCGACAACTGCTGTCATCCCAAGCCCAAAATGAACGCTTCCGAACAGATACAGTTGGCCATCGAGGTCATCCAGACGGTGAAACAGCAGTTCAAGGAGGATCATATTGTAGATATTCTCACGGGCAACAAGACCACCTCCATCACCAAATTCAAACATAACAAACTCAAACAGTTTGGTGAAGGCGAGGAATACGATGCCAAGTTCTGGTCGAATGTCATCCGACTGGCCATCTTCGACGAGTTGGTGGTGAAAGATGTGGAGAACTATGGTCTGCTGAAAGTGACGGAGAAGGGCGAACGCTACATGCGCAATCCTTACTCCATCATGATCACCAAGCCAGTGACCGAAGAGCAGGATGAGGAGGTGGATGAAGAGATGATTCCCAACAAGGGAGAGGCCATCGACAACATCCTCTTCTCGCTGTTGAAAGACCTCCGCAAGACCATCGCCACACGCGAAAACATCCCGCCGTTTGTCATCTTCCAAGACACCTCTTTGGAGGATATGTGCACCCAGTACCCCACCAGCATCGAAGAGATGACGCACATCAGTGGCGTGGGCACCGGAAAGGCACAAAAGTACGGGCATGAGTTTGTCGAACTCATCAAAAAGTATGTGGAAGAGAACGAGATTGAGCGTCCACAAGACTTCGTGGTAAAATCGGTCGTAAACAAGTCGGCCCTCAAGGTCTATATCATCCAGAACATCGACCGCAGAATCAACTTCGAAGACATCGCCATCGCCAAGGGTTTGGACATGGACGAGCTGCTGACGGAGATTGAGAGCATCGTGGCTTCGGGCGCCAAAATCAACATCGACTATTACATCAATGAGTATATCGAACCCTACCATCAGGAAGAGATCCTCGACTACTTCCATAATGCCGAGTCAGACTCTGTAGATGAGGCACTTGAGGAGTTGGGAGAGGGTGAATATACGATGGAAGAAATCCGAATTATGAAGATCAAATTCATGTCGGATTTGGGCAATTGATCCCTCATTTTTACCCATTAAAATTTCTCACTTTTTTTGTCTTAAAAATGGCGAAAAAGTGAGATTTTTTTTGTACCTTTGCAGTGTTATAAAAAAAATCTATAATACTGAATATGAGCGAATTAGAAGAAAGAAAAATGCAGGTTGAAGATTACAATGCGGACCACATCCAAGTGTTGGAAGGGTTGGAGGCTGTACGCAAGCGTCCGGCCATGTATATTGGCGATGTTGGAGAGCGTGGTTTGCACCATTTGGTATATGAAGTGGTGGACAATTCCATCGATGAGGCGTTGGCAGGTCACTGTACCAAGATCGACGTCACCATTCTGCCTGACAACTCGATTTCTGTGTTGGACAATGGTCGTGGTATTCCTACCGACATGCACGAAAAGGAGCACCGTTCCGCTTTGGAGGTGGTGTTGACGGTGTTGCATGCCGGTGGTAAGTTCAACAAGGACTCATACAAGGTTTCCGGCGGTCTGCACGGCGTGGGTGTCTCCTGCGTCAACGCACTGTCGAAGCACCTGAAGGCCGACGTGTATCGTAATGGCATCCATTTCGTTCAGGAATATGCTTACGGCAAGCCTCTTTACACTGTGAAAGAGATGGAGAAGACCGACTATCGCGGTACTCGCATCACCTTCACCCCTGATGAGACCATTTTCAACGTCACCGAATACAAATACGACATCCTCGCCGCCCGTTTGAAGGAGTTGGCCTTCCTCAACAAGCGCATCACCATCACGTTGACCGATGAGCGCGAGAAGGAGGACAATGGCGAGTTCAAGCACGAAACCTTCTACTCCGAAGAGGGTTTGAAGGACTTCATCCGCTTTTTGGACAGCGGTCGTACCAAGATCATGGAAACGCCCATCTACATCGAAGGCGAGAAGAACGGTGTGCCGATTGAGGTTGTGATGCAGTACAACGACGGTTTTTCAGAGAACATCCATTCCTACGTCAACAACATCAACACCATTGAAGGTGGTACGCACCTGACGGGTTTCCGCCGTGCCTTGACCACCACGCTGAAGCGTTATGCGGTAAATAACAAGATGTTGGAGAAAGTTGAGAAGCAGAAGATAGAGATTTCGGGCGATGACTTCCGTGAAGGTCTCACCGCCATCATCTCGGTAAAAGTGGCCGAGCCGCAGTTCGAAGGACAGACCAAGACCAAGTTGGGCAACAGCGAGGTGGACGGTATCGTGAGCTCGATGGTGAGCGAGATGCTGAACTTCTACTTGGAGGAACACCCGAAGGATGCGAAAGAGATTGTAGATAAGGTCATTTTGGCGGCTACGGCACGTCATGCGGCCCGTCGCGCCCGTGAGTTGGTACAGCGCAAGTCGGCCTTCAGCGGCGGCGGTCTGCCTGGCAAATTGTCGGACTGCTCCTCGAAGGTGGCCGAAGAGTGCGAGCTCTACCTCGTGGAGGGTGACTCTGCAGGCGGTACCGCCAAGCAGGGCCGTGACTCCCATTTCCAGGCCATCCTGCCCTTGCGCGGTAAGATCCTGAATGTAGAGAAAGCCCCGCAGCACAAAGCCCTCGACAGCAAGGAAATCCAGAATATCTATACCGCCCTCGGCGTTTCCATCGGCACCGATGAAGACCACAAGGCGCTGAACCTGGAGAAACTCCGTTACCACAAGGTAATCATCATGACCGATGCCGATGTGGACGGAAGCCACATCGCCACGCTGATCCTGACCTTCTTCTTCC
>JAEEGJ010015563.1_pt1 | contig 17698 bp, 12 predicted proteins | sample 8958761 | NCBI WGS metagenome assembly JAEEGJ01 (sample SAMN16246546, study PRJNA631951) | gut metagenome | biome: gut microbiome; feature: rumen; material: RS-attached | host: Bos | place: Iran: Karaj | collected 2018-10 | reverse complement strand
GGAGATTTCGACTTATACTCCATCTGCTGACGTCCTTTGCGAACTAATTGCTGAATTGTTGGCATTTTGTCTTTTAATGTTATATATTTAATTGTTAGTATTTTACAAATCTGTTTGAGTGCCGTTTTAGCCCTCGAAACGGAATGCAAAATTACAACTATTTTCTCACCCCACAAAGTAACAACTTGATTTCTCAATGTTAAATAAACTTAAAATTCTTTGTAGGCACTATGTATCAGAACAATACAAAATCAAAAATCTTCTTTTCCCCTGCAACGGACCTGGAGTTATCAACAGCCTGCCCGAAAGTCCCCAAAACGCCCCCTCAAACACACACTTTTTCGCCCTTCGTTCGTTCAATATCGTATCCTTCCTGCATACATCCAGCATCGTTCCCAATTAACATATAGGGGAACGATGCTGTAACGAAGGAAGAACGAGCCGACAACGAACGAACCTTGAGCGGACACGAGGCACCCTGCTGAGGTGCAGCAGTGAGCCCTCCCGACCTCCGGCATAGCCGTAGCGGCATCCGTCTTTACGCCTCGCGGTAATGGTACTGCCCCTTGCCGCGAGTCACACGGCCGTACTGCACCGCATTCTGCGGGCAATAGTGGTAGCACGCCTCGCAATGATTGCAGTTGCCGTTCCATCGTGGCTTGCCGCCATCGATGGCGATATTCTGCAGCGGGCACACTTTGGCGCACAGACCGCAACCCACGCAGGCATCCGTAGCATAGTATTTCTTGTCCGACACCCAGCGGAGAAAGCCCTTCCCTATCCCGTTGGTCTTCAAACGGGGCATGGCCCCACGGTTCAAGTCCACCGCCGAGCGGCGCTTTTTCAATGCCTCCGCCAGCAGCGGGATTCTTGCCTCGGCCTCTTCCAACTTCCGCTTCTCCACCTCAGGCGGGTCGACATTCATAAACGACATATTCACATACGTGTTCGGCATCGCCACCCCGAAAGCGGCATCAAGCCGAAGCCCTGCTATATCCAGTGCCTGTCCCAACACCACGTCGGCCAACCCGGCATCGTCGCCATAAGTCGCCACCATATATACATACGAGGGATTGTCCTTCAGCCGCACCTTGCCCACAAAGTCCAGCACAATCTGCGGCGGCCGCCACGAATAGATGGGGAACACAAACCCCACCCGCTCGTCGGCCTGCAACGTGTAATCCAACTGCCCCTCGCGCAACGCCTTGGGGATAAACACCAGCCGCTCGTCCAACAACTCGCCGAGACGCTCAGCCACATGGCGGCTATTGCCGCAACCCGAATAGTAGAATATCATAATCAACTCGTTTTAATCACAATACACAATCGGCTCCATTCCATTTCACGACTGCAAATATACACAATTATCTTCATATAAACAGCGGCAACAAAGAAAGAGGTCATATCCCAGGGAGTGGAGCTAGAGCGAAGCTACAGCGAACCTACACCGAGTCTCAGAAGCCATCCATCCAAACGCGCAGCACAGCATCGTAGCCTGCAGAGAGCACTGGGAACACCCCTATCCAATGGCCACCAACCGGCCCATCACGTTACATGTGTTACAGCGTTACAGTTCCTTTTAGATGTACCCACATCCCAGGGAATGCCCTTCTGGACCATCGCGCAGCAAAGGCAAATTCCCCCAACTGCTGCAAATAATCTTGACTACGACAATCTGGTCACCCTTCTCCCCAATCTTGCAAAGGCCTTGCTGTTCTGGTTCGCTTCCAGCATCTGCACGAACTCCTCGTCCGTCACTTCGGCATCGTTAAAGGCCACCACCAGTTGCTCGTTCTCGTCGTTCTCCCCCTCATCGGTCGTCTCCAATGCCTTCCCGTTCTTCAACGCCTCCGCCCTCAGCATCCCATACGCCTTCAGGCACTCCGGGCATATCTTTACCAGCTTTTTGCAGATGGACATGTTCGAATTGCCAATCTGCATGTTAATCTTCGCTTCCAACAGCAGTTGTTTCTTGTCGATGCATTTCTTGTCGTCTGAGGTGTTGGCAGCCATGCTGATTTGGAAGTCCACATCGTAGGCATCTTCATACCGCTCTAATGCATATAGTGCCCGCTCCTTGACAAACATGGCCTCAAGGCACGTCCTCCTGTCAAGTACCAGGTCGACATAGCCGATGGCCTCCTCATACCTGTTCCCATACAGGCACAGCACCGCATTCAGGAAGTTGCACGTCATGCTGCTATCCTTCAACAATGCCACACCCTCGGTTTCTCCCATCAGGCACTCGTCGTCCAGCATCACGTCATACATCTTCTTCGCCAGCAATGCCGCATTGCGGTAGTCACCCCTACGGCATTTCTCCACCACATAGGTCAAGCAGGTGCGCACCGCCCCGTCATAGTCTTTCTTTCTGAGGCAGCCATACACCTTCTCCCCTATCTCCATCTCGTCGTCAATCATGGCGCTGTCGTTATATGAATTGGCGAAAGCCTTGATTTCGGGATTCTGAATAATATGGTAGGGCATGATAGGATTGCTCAGCGTCAGTCCTTCCAGGCTACGCATACGGCTGATGGCCACGTATGCCTGACCCGGTGCGAATGTGCCGTGCAGAAGGTCGAAGTGCATTCTGTCAAAGGTCATCCCTTGCGACTTATGGATAGTGACTGCCCACGCCAGTTTCAACGGATACTGGGTAAACGTGCCCACCACCTGCGACTCCATCTTCTTCGACTCTCTGTTATACACCCGCTCCAAACTCTCCCACACCGTCTGCGCCACATTCACCTCCGCGCCGTTCTCCAGTTTCACGGTGATGGTGTCCTCACTAAGGTCCGACACCTTGGCAATCGTGCCGTTGACACAATTATGTGAAATGTTCCGGCAGAACATCACCTGTGCACCCACCTTCAGTTTCAACTGTTCCGGCACGATAAAGTCTTTCGTGTTGAACTTGCCGTCCTTCTGACCCATATAGCAGAATTCTTCACCGTCCAACTCAGCCAACTTCCGCTCATTCATCAGGTCTGCCCTCTTCCGATAAGCGCTCAGAATAACCGAATAGTCCTCTGTAGCATCTGAATAGTTCACGTGTTGGTTGAGCAGTTCAAGGTCTGCGGGGGTGCTCTCTCCGATTCGTAGCCGGTTCAGCACGTCAAGGAATGCGCCATCCTTCTGACGGTACACGGTACGAAACTCAATCTTGGGCAGGTTTATCCTCTTCAACACATGAGCCTTGTAGAAATAGGGTGTTCCCTTCTCCCACAAGTCGCATAGCATGTCCTCGTCGGCAGGTTCCGACACCACGGGCGGCAGTTGGAACAGGTCGCCCACAAACACCACCTGCTTGCCACCAAACGGCATGTGAGTATGGAAGGCTGTGCGCAGAAACCTGTCCATCCCATCCACCAAGTCGCATCGCACCATCGACACCTCATCCACAATGATTGTGTCAACGTGTTTCAACAGCACCTGCTTTTCCTCCGACACCCTCATCTGAGTATGGGGTCCTATCACCTCAAAGGGAAATCCGAAGAACGAATGCATCGTCTGCCCGCCTACATTGATGGCAGCAATGCCCGTCGGAGCCAGCACCAGGAAGTTCTTGTCTATCTCCTCCTGAATCATCTTGATGAAAGTGGACTTACCCGTACCCGCCTTACCAGTGATAAACAACGGAGTGTTGGTGTTAGCAATCAGGTCAAAAGCCTTCTGCTGGTCGGCATCCATTGTGATCTCTTGTTGCTTTGTGGTATCAATCTTCGTTTCCATAGTCTATCTGGTTTTTGTTGTTTTTCGGCTGCAAAATTACACCCTCCACGTGCAATCTATTTGCGCGGCCTCTTTTTCATAATAACCATAAGGGGAATTCTATAAATCACCTCGGAGAGGTGAGACTATTAATAACATGGTACAAGCCGAGGGCGCAGTGCCGTGTAACTCAAGCATCAAAAAATGCGTCCCAAAGGGACGCGACATATATACAGCATTTATAGAACCACCACAAGAAAATAAAGAAAGAATTTTGAACAGAAAAACGACTTTTTCTCGTTTTTCTGTTCAAAATTCGTATAGGTAAACATGCACCCGTAAAAAACAACATTATCACCCTATTGACAAGGTTAGTGCTCTTATGATATATCTGGCAGCTTTCTGGAGCAGCGACTACTTCCTCCAGTTGGCTGGAATGGTCAAGTATGAATAGTTGTCAAATCAATCACGGACCTTATTTCGGGAATCTCATTTATGAATCCTGAAACTACATCCTTAATTTACTCTTTATTGTTGTTATACTCCTTAGCAATAAGTATGGATCGGTTCAATTTGTCGATAAACCACTGCTTGTTTGGTAAACAGGTAAGGTATTGAGCCACTTTGATACGGTCTTCGTTCAGCATCATTAGTTCTATGTGTTCTGTATTACCCTCGCTGCATAGCAGCAATCCTATTGGTGGGTTCTCATCAGGCTGCATATCGTGCTTTTGCAGATATTTGAGATACAGTTCCATTTGTCCCTTATATTGGGGCTTGAATTTTCCCAACTTTAGGTCAATGGCAACCAGACATTTCAACTTTCTGTGATAGAAAAGCATATCCAGATAATAGTCCGTACCATCAATACTGAAACGTTTCTGCCGCTCAAGGAATGCAAAGCCCTGTCCCAATTCTAATATAAAAGTCTCCAATTGTTTAGCAATAGCAGCCTCTAAATCTTCTTCTGAGTAGTAGCCGCTCAGACCTAAGAAATCCAGAACATAAGAATTCCGTAGCACAGCATCAGGTTCCATGTGTGTAGGAGATACCTTCTCCAATGTCTTGACAATATCGTCCTCTGGCTTAGCGGCAAGCAATGATCGTTCATACACCATTTGATCCTGTTTGTCACGTAATTGCCGTACACTCCAATGCTCAGCTATACCCATTTGTTGATAGAATAAGCGTTTTGTGCCGTCCTCAATGGAGATAAGTTCCAAAAAAATGACTCCACGTCAATGTTTGCGACAGTGTCGCAAACATCTAGAACGTCTGATGACAACAGACATACGGCAAGTAAAGGCCGACGTAATGCCCTTTGTCCGCAATCCCCATGACCTCGACATCTGGAGCAACAACTACTTCCTCCAGCTGGCAGGAATGGTCAAGTATGAATAATTATCAGTCAATCAATAAAGGAATGTGTGATTATACTATAAAACAGTACAGCCATTTACTGAGATGCCATATACAAACCATATTCCATTTTCGCAGATATACCTTTACACATCAAATACCCACAAACAACCTACCTGCTTTTTTTAATGGTATCAAACATAATATCCACTGTGCTTTTGAAGCGTTTTAACATTGCCAATTGAAATGTATAATATTCATGTGGCGAGGACATCTCATTTACATTTCCCATTATTTCTTGAAGCATATCTGCATGAGAGAATTTTCCTTTACCTGTTTCAAAAAAATCCATTTCATGCCCGCCACCGAGCGAATGACGAGCCGCGTCAACACATTTCCCAAATCTTCCATAGAGAAAACCTCCAAACTCTTCTCTAGATCCCTTTAACCTTTCGTAATAATATCTATAAAGAGCTGATGCAAAATCAGATAATTGCTCTTTTGTATAGCAAGGAGTTCTCAAATCATCCTCAAGAGAGGAACCATCCATAACAGGTGGAAAAACTACACTTTTCTTCTGATTTTGTCTTTGTCGATTAATACGTAAAATAGTATCCGCAATTGATTTCATTATAGAATATGTCTCTGGAAGCGTATCCCTCGAACCTTTATCATCTGCTAATTCTCCAAGTATAAAATCATTCAAAAATCCAATTGGAATATATGAAATATCTTTTGTTTTTACACTTATAATACCCTTGTTCTTAAGGTTTATATATGATTCTGATGATGCAATTTTTCTTGGTGAAATTGCCAAATTCTTAAGAATGCTATATTCTCCACAATTCAATGCTTTATTGGACAATTCTTTAAAATGGCCTGAACAAATTGAATAATCGGGTAGCGATCCATTCTTAAAAATGTATGTTCCAATGACATTCTTCCCATAAAAAGGAACACCACCTGACTTTTCATATGCAAAATCGGCACAACTTAATAGATACTTTTTCTTCTCTTCATCGTCAACTAAACTACACTCATTAACCCACATCCTGTTAAAACTATCTTTTGATATGGGTGTCACATACTCATAATCTGAGATTGTATTCGCCTCACCAGAGCCCGGTACTTCTATTCTTATTTGATCCCATGAAGTAGCTCCGGTAAGCCAAAAACAAAATGGTCTTGAACCATTAGGCATGGTTTCACTACTCATCGTTCTCAATTTACAAAAGCCTGTAGGGGAGTCTAACGCATATTTGAACAAATACTCATATTCATCTATCAAAAACAAAATCGTACTATCCATCAATTCAGAGAACCATTTAACTATATTCTGGAAAAGAGCTTGTATTCTAGAGCTTGATATTCCCTCTAATTGTTCTGCTACTTCTGTCCAATCATCACTTGGTTCAATCGTAGTTGCCCTAAAAACCGTTTTCTCTATAAAGATTCCATCTATAAACAACGATCTAATTAATATACCAATAAAATATTTATAAACGTTATCTGTACCACGAATATTTTCAGTTTTTACATCCAAATACACTGGATATATGTGAAGATCACCTTTCTCCTTTAGTATGGATTGGATAGTTTTCAAAACACATGTTTTGCCAAACCGTCTTGCCCCAATAATGGAGATATTTTGTTTTAAAGAAGCATCAATAAGCAGTTTATTTAGCAGTTGCTCTCTTCCAAATAACTCTTCTGAATTGGAAATATCTTTTACTTCAAATGGTATCTTCATGGCTATAAAATTTTATCTAATTGCAAATTAATATCTGGGTAATGAACAGCCCACCACCTACGGAACAAATCGACAGAAATAATATATACGGGAAGACCCTCATCTTCTTTCTGAATCAGAACCTTCTTTTGACATAATAATTCGATGGATTCTGCTAATTTGGGTCGAAAAGCTGCAATGTCCTTTTTTGCCCATAATTCCTGCAACTCAACAATACCAACTCCACGAGGGTTCTCCTTATTTTCTCTATTATAATAAGCAATACTTGAGATAAGCACATGTACCTCTATAGGATCGGCAGGGCTGAACATATTATTTTGAAACACATTCTCTGGTAATGTTTTAACCATCGAATTGGAGTTCATTTCTGATTCACCTGTTAATATTTTTACTATATATTCTAATTCAGGATACCCTATGATTGAACGCTTTTTCTCAACAGCATAAAGACCACAATACTTGCATATAATTTGCACAAAATACGGAACATCACCAGAAAGTTTGTGAATATGTTCTATCGCGTCAAAAGTAAACTTCAATTTATCACCTAATACACATATTAGTTCCTCAGCAGATTGCTTGTCAATCTCACTTATCTGCTCTTCAACAGCATTGACCAATTGCCCGGTAATACCATATTTTGAATCCTTCAACAATGCTTTTATATCATACGTTCCTGCATAAATAAAACTAGCAAGACCTTCTAAAGAAAATTGTCTTAATGTATGAAGGAATGCTGGGTTTACGACATTATTATCCATCATGACTTTTATATACGAAAACTCATCCACTAAAAACATTGGATAAATATTCTTTTTATGTAGAAAGTGTAAAGCATTATTTAAGTCTTTAGCACGTGGTTTTTGCGACATCCCGAGTTGCAAATAACCATCTTGGCCAATATATTCCTCTAAATGCTCATTAAATTGGTCATAAAGGAGATATTCCCACATATCTTGGGCATTGCCGAAATTTGATGCTTGTGAAAAATCCCATTCAAATGTTGCTATAGTAAATCGAACTCCACTAATTATTATAGGTTCCCTGTCAAGTGCTTCACCAAGATATTTTAGGATTGAACTCTTACCAGTTCTCGTTAAACCGTAAAGTATGTAAGGTTTGTCTCGTTCAATAGATTTATAATGTTTTTTTAGCCTATTTAAAATAGTCTGCCTACCTTTAAACATTTGTTCTGCAGGAATTGCGCCATCTTTCCAAGGAATATCTTCGTAACACAAAGATGATTCGGGTTCCCTTTCTAATGTAAAATCAAAAGACTGAGGCGGCAGCTCTTTACCTTGATATATTGCCGATATGGACATCGACATCTTGACTGAAGTCGCAGATGCCATTTCCGGTGGAAGCTTCACCGGGACTTCAAGGTTGTTTCCAGCAGGTATTTCGACATCAGACCGATTTGACCCCGTATAGGTTTTTTCGGATTGCAAATCTGTCACTTCCGGAGACATTATACACCCTTCAGCAGTGCTTTCACCTTGATTTTTTATAATGAGGTTTACTAAAAAGACTGAGTCATTGCGGACTAAGTATGGGGGGTCTGCCACAACCACTAATTGAGGTAGAGTGTCGGCTATTTTTTGTTCTAAGAGATTAACAACTGTTTTCTTCCATTTAGATAATAATGGAAAGAAAAATGTACGTCCATAATATGTAGTATTCTCATTTATATAAAAAATCTGCTCATCAATCTTTCGTTGAACCTGAATTAAAATATTCGTTCTCTCAACCTGTGACCTATTTGGATAAGGTTTTAAAATAACAAGGATATTATCTACAACACTTTTTGTTTCAGATTCTGTCTCATTCAAAAGATCACTATATTCTCCAATATTATTCCATTTTTCATAAAGAGGTGTAAGCAAATGAATATTAAAATCCTCTTTGGTAATCCTTGATAATACCTCTGAGAATTTAACATTTCTTTCTTGTCTATAGGCAAATGATCTCTTAAGAAATGTCCCTGGAGTAAGTTGTTCGTCAATATTACTTCTGTTTTGTTTATTAATGATTTTGTATATTTCTGGACGCTTTATATCATCTTTTAATGCTTTGTAAAACTCTTTTCTCCATGGGGCTTTATTTTTCCATAGTTGATTCCATGCATTAGAACTGGCTGAGCCAATTATCATTATGGTATGCCAAGCTATTTCATTAATCTGATGATCCTGACTATTTATGCAAAATGAGAAAACCTTATTAAAATTACCAGTCAAATCCACCTCATTATTTTTTTCTACATTGATTATTGAGACATTTAGCTTCAAGTAGTTGCATAAGATAACTTTCAGTATTTCAGTTTTTGTGTTTGAAAGCAAACTAAGAGATTCTATATAATAACTACAAGCACTGTCTCGTAATCTCCTTAAATAGTTTAAATCAGATATTTTCCCAGATTGAATATCGTTATTAAACTTTGTAAATAAAAAATTCCCTTTATATACTGCATAGAAAGCAACAGACTCCATATAGTTTGATAAGTCATAACTACCAACAGGAAGTTCGCTATATGCCTTTGCCGCCTCTAAATATATCGGGTATCTCTCTCCCAAGTCAACGCCCTTGTAATTTTTTGCTTCTTGGAAGATAGCATCAGCAATAGAAGGATTAGAAGCACCTCCATTGGCTATTATTAAATCATTACTATACTTATGTTCTTTGATGTCAAGATCAATCATTTTGCTGATTGACAACGATGAATCATCCGAATCAAGAATTAATTCCTTTTCTTCGTCGGAGTCTTCTAAAGAAGAATTAGGAGAAGCAGAAACAGAAATGGTTGAGAAAGCACCACTCTTAATTTGCTCTAAAAGAGTAGATGCATATCTATTGTTTGGATTATATTCTAACGCCTTTTCGGCAGAGGATTGAGCATCATGTATCTCAGATTTGTCCATGGCTTGAAGACGAGCCAATTCTGTGTAAAGATGGCTTAAATTCTTAGGTTCACCATCCGTACCTTCTTTGAAGCGAACCAGCTCAGCATAAGCCAATTTGGCATTGGAGTAATCTGTCAATGCAGAATATGCCTGAGCTTTCCTTAGCAGTAAACTGCTTTTATATTTTAGATCAATATCTGATTCTTCAAGAGTTTTTTTTATCAGCTCAATTGCATCCAATTGACTCCCCTCATTTACCAACTTATTGAGTTCTTTTTCCAGCTGTTTATAGTCCTTAGGTATTTTGCTTGAATTTGAACTGTTTTTCCTGTCTTTTATCAAAGCATTGACCGGCTTTAAGATAGTAAGAATTTCAAATATTTTGCTTCGAGCATTCCTCTTTTTTATCTGAGAAAGCAGAAAATAACATAAGGTCTTGGCTTCTTTAAAATGCCCTTCATTAATTGCATTCTTTAAAATCTCAATATAACCTCCAACTGTATTTGGCGATAGTGTTAAAAAAACACTTTTTGTATCAAATAGGTCGTGGTAATAAATAACAACAGGAAGAGTATCTCCAATAATAAAATGTTTCAAATCGGACATTAATCCTTTTTCAATAATAGTTGCAGTACGGACTGAAAGCGAAGGCCTTTCTTCAGTGCTTACGCGAAAAGACCGTTTGATAACTTCTAAAACATTAGCATTCCCAGAAACAATCGTGTTCTTTATTTGTGTGTCAAGTGAATTCGCAATCTCTTGGGCAAGTTTGATTAATTGCGGTTTGCTAATGCTATCCCATGCAATATCATACTCCCCAATTGTAACGTCGGCATTTTCCTCTTCGCCTATTATTGATTGTTCTGCGGATGGGGGGAGGGCCTGAGCTGTAGATGGTTTATTATCTACTTTTACAGGACTTAACGGAGTATCCGAGTTGGACTCTATAGTATTACATTTCTCTATGCTCCCAAGAGTATCATTCTTTTCTGGATGATTAACATAATCAGCATCTGATTGAATTTCATTAAATTGCAAACTTTCGTCACTTGGGACAACTCCAGAATCAAGATTTGGCTGCCCCAAATACAAATCATCAATTTCTTCATCTTTTTTTATTACCAAGGTTCCATTATTTAGCTTAATTGCAACCATTGAAGAAGAAATTTTAACAATTATTCCTTCAAATTTCCCATTTTTACAAGTAATGCGAATAGCATCTCCTTTTTTTGCAATATCAGAAATAAAATCCAAATACATAGGATAAGTGTTTTTTTATTTAACGCAATGTTTTATAATTTATTATTTTTACCTCTACATTTTCAGAACCATGCGGGGGCTATTTGTTAATATATTATTTTATTCATAAAACTCACTTTTTGCGCGGTGGTTTTTCTATCTATTTTTCAGTGTTTTCTATTCTCTCTATTCTGTTTTCATTAAACTCGTCAATCCATTCTTTCAACTTCCTTTGCAATAGGGCTTTGTCGGGCAGATAGAGCGAATACTGCGAGGCATAGATATTGGCATCCTTGGGGAGCGTCAACTCTACAAGAGCGTCACTTTTTTCTTCGCAGAGTAATATCCCAATAGTAGGCTTCTCAAAATCTTCCTTTACATGGCGGTCGTAGTAGTTGACATACATCTGCATCTGTCCCAAGTCCTGATGGGTCAAATCACCTGTCTTCAGATCAATCAACACATAACATTGCAACAATCGGTTGTAGAATACAAGGTCTACATAGAAATGTCGTTCCTCAAAGGTGAAGCGTTTCTGGCGCGCCTCGAACAAAAAGCCCTTCCCAAGTTCCAATAAGAACTGCTGCATTTTGTCAATAATAGCATTCTCAAGCTTCGATTCTGTGTACGCCACATCGGGCTTCAGCCCAAGAAACTCCAGTGTCAGCGGATTCTTGATAATGTCGGACGGCTTCTCAACAGTCTGCCCTTCTCGTGCCAACCGCATCACTTCGTCTTTATTGCGGCTAAGAGCCAGCCGCTCATACAGGCTGCTGCCCACCTGCCGTTTGAGTTGCTTGACAGACCATTGTTGCTCGGCACATTCAATTTCATAGAAACTACGAGCCTCTATATTCTCTATCCGCATCAATACCAAATAGTGCGACCACGACAACGTGAAACGAGGCTGTTGAATTGTGGCAACGGCGTTGCCCCAATTTGTATCATCCTCTTTATCAACAGCATCTGCATCATTCTCTAATTGGGGCAACGCTGTTGCCCCAATTGCTGCATTACCATAGGCTTGATAAAAAAAGCGACAGCGTTTAAGCATATCATAACTCCAACCGCTCCCGAATCGCTCAATCAGCCGGACAGATAGGTTTTTCAGAACCTGTTTTCCATACTCTGCCCGTGTACCCTGTTGCTCACTCTCGAAGATATACCGCCCTACTTCAAAACGTGTCCTCACCTCCGCTACATTTACGGAGTTTGTCACAAACCTCCTTGCCTGTTCTATCAGGCCTGATATACGCTCAAAGAGGGTATCAACTTGTGACACTTCTGTTGCCTCATTCTTCTTCATCTCATTACTTTTATCCATATCTCAATTTATTCTACTCCGTTTTTTTTGTTTCGTTTTCAGTTACAAAATTACACCCTCGAAATGCAACCTTCTTGCGCGGTGTTTTTTTTATATACCTTTTATCAGGAATTCGCGTAATCCTAAGTGGGTGACACCATCATAGTCAGAAGCTTTCACCATCGGTGTAAGGGAAACAACATATTTGGGATAATGGTTCCTGATTTGTGACAATCGCCCAAATTCACGCATTCGAGTATCTTCGTTGTCAATAAGGTAGGCGGATTGCACATATCTTATTTGATTCGACTTTTGGCACACAAAGTCTATTTCCCCTACTCGTAGCTCTCCGACTGTTACCGAATATCCAAGCCTTACGAGGTGTTGATAGACAACGGTCTCAATTACTTTTTCAATGTCTCTTTCTCTTTCACCACCGACTATATGGTTACGTAAACCAACATCTCCAAAATAGACCTTTTGCAAATTCTCCAGAATCCTCTTGCCATGTATGTCATATCGCTGTACGGTGTTAGTAAGATACGCTTCACGAAAGTATGACATATAGTCGAGTATCATATTGACAGAGACATCTAACCCCTGGCTTTTCATGTGTCGGCTTATATTGCCTGCCGACTGAGGCTTGCCTGTGGTGTCCGCGAGATATTCAATTAGGATGCGAAGGAAGGGTATATTACGGATATTATGCCGCTCCACGACATCTTTTAACATCACGGTGTCAAACACACTTTTTTGATAATTCCAAATAAGATCCTCGTCGGTCAACCCTATTTGACACAGCCCAGGTAAACCGCCATAGAAAAGGTATTGTCTAAGGGCATCATCGCTATCAGGCAATTTGTGGAACAGAAGAAACTCCATATAGCTCAGTCCTTGCACGGGTATTTCCACATACCGACCTGACAGCAAGGTACTCAACTCACTCGAGAGCATTCGGGAATTGCTTCCTGTAATGATAATATCTGTGTTATCTTCAGTACGGAAACTCCGGATGGCATGTTCCCATCCGTCTATATCTTGTATCTCATCAATTAGTATGTAGTTGTGTTTTCTCTTTTTCAATTGCGCTTCAAGATAATCCCCCAGAGTCTCTTGGTCTTTGATAAAACGATATTCCCGTCTCTCTTTGTCAATATAAATTATGTTGGCATTAGCCTCTTGACTATGCCTCCTGACAAAATCCTTCAATATCGAACTTTTTCCTATGCGTCGCTGCCCGGTGACAACAATGATCATCCCTTTGCCAATCCATTGGTCAATTTTTGTCGAATACTGGTCTCTTGTTATTATTTCCATTCTTCTTTTTTTGTGCAAAGATAAGAAATTAATCCCAACTAAAAAGAATTATTTCACATTTTCATTGCAACACAATGAATATATGCGCATTATTTTATTTTATAAAATCTTAAATTCGTTGCCTATAAACAACGAACTTGACAAAAATGAGCGTTTTGTTGTGTATAGGCACTGTTTTGCGCGGTAAATTTTCTATCTATTATTCAGTGTTTTCTATACTCTCTGTTCTGGTTTCATTAAACTCGTCAATCCATTCATTTGCCCACTGTGGTCGTTTTTTTGTCCCCAACAGCCATTTGGTGGCGGGGAGTACTTTGATTGTTTCGTTGTCTTTTTCAATCGTCTGCTCGGTGCCGAAGGTAATCAGCGTGAGGTTACGGCAATTGAACTTTTTGGCACCTCGCAGCAGGGCGTTGATTTCGCGTTGGCGCGTCCTTTCAGAAGTGACGTTGTAACTAACTTGTATTAACTCCTGGACGATGCCGTTCTTCGCCACCAAGAAATCAATCTCGAAGGATTTCTCTTTATAGTAGAATATCTCGGCATACTGGTGATGATAACGTCGCAGGAGTTCGATGCACACCACATTCTCTAAACGCCATCCTAGATTTTCGAGCGAGAAGGTGTCGTTGCGCTCGGTGGACAAAGCCACGTCCACCACATAGCATTTCTCGTTGCGCAGGCGTTCGCTTGCCTTGTAGGAGAACTTTCTTACCCCAACGAACAGGAACGCCTCTTTCAAGTGGCCAAAATATTTCTCTGCCGTATGGTTTGAGATGCCGAATAACTTACAAATGGCGGTAGCCGAAAATTCCTGTGCAAAGTTGTCGGCGAGATAGGCGGCCATCTTGGCAAGCTGATCTACTTGACGAATACGGAAATGCCGGGAGATGTCGTTGCGGATGATGGCATTGAACAGGCCGTCGATATAGTTCTTGGGGTTGCTCTCGTTCTGCAACTCAGGGAAACCGCCTGCCTGAAGATACTTGTGTAGTGCATTTTGCCGCAAACCCTCGGCTTTGGTGGAGATAGAAGCGACATCTACACCGCCCATACGGCAATAGTCGGAAAAAGAGAAAGGATACAATTCCACTTTGTTGTAGCGGCCTGTAAGATGGGTGATAAGCTCGTTGGACAACAACTTGGAGTTAGACCCCGTAAGGAAGATACGTTTTTTTTGCCGCAACAGACGGTTGACAAACAGCGGCCAGGATTCTACATTCTGTATCTCGTCGAAGAAGAGGCAATCCACATTGCCATAAACAATATAGATGGCTTCGAGCAGTTTGTTCAGATCGTCGGTCTGCATCGACGACAAACGTTCGTCGTCGAAATTTACAAATGCACAATTGACGGCATTATCGATTAGGTACTTGGTGCAGAGGGTGGATTTCCCGCTCCGTCGCACGCCGATGACAACCTGTGCCAAACTACTATCGTGTGACAGCTGAGAGGCTTCGTGGCGATGGCAGAAAACACTCATATCCTCTGATAGGATTTCCTCGCGCTGGTCAGCTATTATCTGGGCTAATTCTTCAACTGACATACTGTGATTTTTTTTGCAAAGATACGAAATAATTCCTTATTTGCACGAAAACACTTCTTAAAACTTCCTTATTTTACCATTATTTACTATCGGAACTTCCTTATTTTACCTATTTACACCCATTTAAACTTCCTTATTTTCCACATTAACGAAGTGCGACTTGACTTTCCCTCTTTCCAGATATTTATTTTGTTAAAAAACACCCTGACTCAGAAATCTCTTTCATCAAAAAACACTCTATCCCTGAAATCTTGGGGTCAGGATGTACTTGCGTACTGGGTCTGCATCTGGGCGACGGTTTCGGCTATGCGTCGGCGGAGGTGTTGGGGTTGAAGCACCTCGATGTCAGCCCCGAAGGAGAGGATTTCGGCCACCAGTTCGTTGTTGACCCGCATGGGAAAGGCAATGGTGTGGGTTTGCTCGTCGTGTTTGAGAATGCGTTGCTTCTCGCTAAAGGGCTTGGTCTCCACATAGGGATAACGCTGGTTAGACACCCGCAGGACTATCTGTTCGATGGCCATGTCGCTGTTGCGACTCACACCCATCATATCGTCGAACCAAGTATGGAAATCCACCTCCGCTTCTCGGTATGCATGCCGCCATTGGCGGATGGTCAGTATGCGGTCGAGGGCAAGGTTGAGGAGGTCGCCCGTCTCGTCGGCAGCGGCGAAGAGGAACCAACGGCTGTTGAACTGCTTGAGATAGTAGGGATGTATCTTCAGCTCGGCAGGTTCGGGCTGCTGATAGGGTTTGTAGCGGACGATGACAGGGTGGCGGTTGATGATACTCTCGAGAAGGGTGGCGAAGTGGGCGTTACCTGCAAAGGCGTTGTTGTTCTCGAAACTGACATAGGGCTGGGCGGTGTCGAGGGGACGGCCGTCGGTTATGGCCTGCAGGGTGGTGAGCATCCATTGCCATTGGGGATTCTGCTCGTCGGCATCGCTATAACGCTCGCGAAGCAGGTCGATGGTGCGGGTGAGGGCATCGTGGTCGGGGGCGGTGAGCTGAAGCAGCTCGAGATTATAGGAGGTGTCGCAATAGCGGTAGTAATACTGCTTTTTCAGCTCGGGGTCGAACTGCACGTTGTAGGGCTCGGCTTGGAGGTCTTGCAAATCTTGTTGTATGGTGCGGGTGGAGATGGTGTTCAGGTCGTATTTCTGCATCTCGCGATTGCAGCATTCGAGCAGGTCTTTTGCGCGATAGCGACGGGAGGTGTCTTGAAAACAGCGGTTGAGCACCTGATAGCGCAGCATTTTGTTTCGGTCGATGGGCATGATGAAAAGGGGATTTATTATGTGGCCAGGGTGTAGGTTCGGTTTCGGTTGGCACCGTGGGCGACTATCTTTCCTTGGTCCAGTAGTTGGTAGATATAGGCTTTGGTTTGAGTGGGCTTCAGCCCCAGGAGGGCCGACACAAAGGCACTTTCGCGCGCCGAAGGTTCCACTTGCCGTAGGTATTTGTCAAAATCCTGTTGTTTCATATTCCCTCTGTTTTGAATATAAAGATACAAAAAATAATGGGATTGAGAGAAAAAATGGGATGCTTTAGACAAACTATTTTGCAACTTTTTTAAATTGTCTATGGTCAACAAAAACAAATAGGAGGCGGATGGTAGCGAGGCACTACTATGCAGGGTTCTATGCGGTAGTGTCAAGCGGACAGGGGCTATTCCTCAAAGGGGACCTTCTGTCCGTTGAAGCGGATGGCCGAGAGGCGGTAGGTGCCGTCGGGCCGACGGGTGTAGTAGTATCGGTAGGTGTTGCGGGTGGGGCGGCCATCCTCGTCGTAGGTAGTTTGGATGCAGCGAATGCGGTTGCCGTGGTAGTCGTAGCGGTTGACTTCGGTGTAGAGAAGATACTCGTCGGCGGTGTAGATTTCTTTGCGTTCGGGACGTCCTTGGCGGTCGTAGCTCTGCAACATGCGGGTGCTGACGACGCCAAGGCTGTCGTAGGTGTAGGTGATAAGCACGGCAAGATGGTCATCAGCATCCATCACCTTATGGGAGGAGGAGACAAGGTGTCCGTCGTCATCGCGATTGATGACGGCCTCCTGCGCCCGCAAGGCAGACAGGGCCGAGAGGGCCAATAGAGCCAAAAGCAATGCCTTTTTCATTTCATCAGTTTCTTATAACGCAGGCGGTGGGGGGTGTCGTCGCCGAGGCGTTTGCGGCGGTTCTCTTCATACTCGCTGTAGGAGCCCTCGAAGAAATAGACCTGCGAGTCGCCCTCGAAGGCGAGGATATGGGTGCAGATGCGGTCGAGAAACCAACGGTCGTGGCTGATGACCACGGCACAGCCGGCAAAGTTCTCCAAGCCCTCCTCCAGGGCACGCATGGTGTTGACATCGATGTCGTTGGTGGGCTCGTCGAGGAGCAGCACATTGGCCTCGCTCTTGAGGGTCAGGGCCAGATGGAGACGGTTGCGCTCACCGCCGCTGAGCACGCCGGCTTTCTTGTTTTGGTCGGTGCCGGTGAAGTTAAAACGCGACAGATAGGCTCGGGCATTCACCAGACGGCCGCCCATCGAGATAAGCTCGTTGCCCTCGGAAACCACGTCATAGACACTCTTCTCGGGGTC
>JAEEGJ010015562.1_pt1 | contig 17699 bp, 10 predicted proteins | sample 8958761 | NCBI WGS metagenome assembly JAEEGJ01 (sample SAMN16246546, study PRJNA631951) | gut metagenome | biome: gut microbiome; feature: rumen; material: RS-attached | host: Bos | place: Iran: Karaj | collected 2018-10 | reverse complement strand
TGCGGTAGCGGAAACGATTAAGTTTATGAGGAAAGTCCGGGCATCACAGAGCAGGGTAGCTGCTAACGGCAGCCGAGGGCGACCTTAGGGCTAGTGCAACAGAGATATACCGCCGCTTTTGCGGTAAGGATGGAAAGGCGAGGTAAGAGCTCACCAGAGTGCGGGAGACCGTGCTGCTATGTAAACCCTACCCGATGCAACGTCTATTGGTGCTTCGCATCTTAACGCCGGCTCGGCGGATGCGGAGTAATGACGGCTTGAGCTTGCCGGCGACGGTAAGCGTAGATAAATTGCCGCGCACGACAGAACCCGGCTTATCGGTCTGGTCACTTAAAGAGAGCTTAGGCTCTCTTTTTTTGTGCCGTTTTTCAGTATTCTATCCCCTTGCGTGCCTTTATACCTTTATTATACGGGTGCTTGTGCGTGAGCATTTCTGTTACATAGTCCGCAAGAGTGCAAAGCTCCTGTGGAGCTTCGCGCCCCGTGAGGACCAGCTCGCATTCGCTGCTTGCCGCGAGTTCTATCAGTTCTGACGCTTTATCAGTATCAAGAAGCCTTTTGTTGTATGCGCCGATAGATTCGTCAAGCACGATGAGGTCGGCTTTGCCGCTGAGTATAGCCTCTTTTGCACGGGAGAGAAGCTCGTTGTGCTGCGCTGTGATGGTTTTAAGCTCAGCCGCAGACATTGCCGATGTGAATTTGTCGCAGTCCGGCGTGCAGGCAGTTTCTATCCCGAGCTTTTTCAGCTCTGATATTTCGGAGGATGTTCCGTTTTTTAGAAACTGAAAAAAGTAAACCTTTTTACCTGCACCGTTGGCTCTTACTGCGAGACCGACTGATGCTGTTGTTTTACCTTTTCCGTTTCCAGTGTAAATGTGTAACATTATTCGCCACGCTCCAATCGCAATATACGGTTAAATTATAGCATTTTTTTACTGAAAAAGCAATATTTGAATGAAGCTATGTCAGTTTTTACAGTCGGTTCGTTACAGAATTGTCAAAAATAGACAAAGTTGGTATTTTTCACATTTTCCTCTTTACTTCTTGTTATTATTGTGGTATCATATACTAAAGGTGAATTATGTCCTGAAAATATTTTATTGATTTTACAATTACAGCTCTTTACTTTTATACTCTGTTGTGTTAAAATGAATAAAGCAATTGTTTTCTGCATTTTCGCCCTATGGCAGATTGGAGTAACTAAAATGATAGATAAAATCAAATCTGAAAGCATGGATCTACTCTTTGAGGCTATCCTTACACTTGAATCCGTTGACGACTGCTACAAGTTCTTTGATGACCTCTGCACAAGCCTCGAGCTGAAGGCTTTTGCTCAGAGACTGCACGTAGCAAGGCTTCTCGACGAGCATCGCGTCTACAACAGCATCGTTACCGAAACAGGCGCAAGCACGGCGACTATAAGCAGAGTCAACCGCTCTCTCAAGGACGGAAACGACGGCTATAATATAGTGTTCGACAGGCTTAAAGAGAAAAATCTGCTGAAATAAAAAATTTCTGAAAGGAAGTATCACATGAAAAAATCGGATTTTTTCAAGAAGACTGCTGCGGCGCTGACTGCTGCTGCGACGCTTCTTACCGGCAGTGCTTTTACGGCGAGCGCTGCTGTGGTCGATGAAGAGAATCCAAACAACTACGACAACTTTGCTGAAGCTCTTCAGCTTGCCCTCTGCTTCTATGATGCAAACAAGTGCGGAGACAAGGTTGCCAACGACGGTTACTATTCATGGCGCGGCAACTGTCACGTAAAGGACGCTGAGATCCCTCTCCAGCCCCTTAATCCTATGCCTGAGCTCTACGGCGAGTCTAAGAACGACGGCTCTGAAAATGGCAAGGACCAAGAGAAAAAAGAGGATAAACAGCCTATCGGTGAAGGTAAGGGCGACGGCGGACTCAGTGAGGCAAAGGGTCTTTACGAAGGCGTTACCATGTCTGAGGAATTCATCGAGGAGAACCGCATGTTCCTTGACCCCGACGGAAACGGTACGCTTGACCTCACAGGCGGCTGGCACGACGCCGGTGACCACGTTAAGTTCGGCCTTCCCGGAAGCTATTCCGCTTCAACTGTCGGCTGGGGCTACTATGAGTTCCGTGAGGACTACATCGATATGGGTCTTCAGGAGCACGTTGAAGATGAGCTCCGCTGGATAAACGATTACTTCATGAAGGCTACCTTCCTTGACGATAAGGACCACGTTGTAGGCTACTGTTATCAGGTGGGCGAGGGAAACAACGACCATAACTACTGGTGCGCTCCTGAGCTTCAGGTCGACGATACTGTAGTTGCTTCGTCTTCATGCGCTGTTAAGCGTCCCGCTTACTTCGCTACAACTGAAATGCCCGCTCCTGACCAGTGCGCAGGCGCTGCGGCTTCACTTGCTATAAACTACCTCAACTTCAAGGATACTGATGCTGATTATGCGGCTGAGAGCCTCAAGTATGCAAGAGCTCTTTATGAATTCGCTGTTGAGACTCATCAGGAGGAGTGGACTCCCGGTACAACTCCGAGCTCGCTCGTTCTCGGATATGACGGCGGCTTCTACCACTCGAGCTATGACTACGATGAGCTCTCATGGGCTGCTGTATGGCTCTACTATGCTGCTGTTGCTGAGGCTGAGGACGCTAAGGGCGCTACTGAGGCTACTATCAAAAAGGCAACAGATGATGCTTACGACAAGTACATCATGGCTATCATCGCTGTTGATGAGGAGACCACTAACGCTAAGGGCGCTCATCCCTATACCGGCTATATGAAGCGTATCATCACTGATACCGGCAACTGCTGGCAGAACATCTGGGTACACTGCTGGGATACAGTTTGGGGCGGCGTATTCGCTAAGCTCGCTCCTGTTACCAATACTGCCCGCGACTGGTATATCTTCCGCTATAACCTCGAATTCTGGTCCGGCTGTGCTGCAACTATCGACAGCTCTGACTGGGGCTATGAGCCTGTTCACGGTCATAAGTACTTCGGTATGGACGACTTCCTCTGGAATACTCCTATGACCTGCGACGAGATACCCGCTCTCAAGGACAGTGAGACAAGCGGCGACTTCATTGCTAAATCACCCAAGGGCTGGGCTGTTGTTTCCGGATACGGTTCTGCTCGTTATAACACTGCGGCTGGTCTCTGCGCTTGCGTTTACGCAAAGACGACCGGCGACGAAACTTTCATGCCGTGGGCTAAGGCTCAGATGGAGTATATCCTCGGCAAAAACCCCATGGGCTATGCTTACGAGGTAGGCTACGGCAACAGCTATGCTACCCAGCCTCACCACCGTGCTTCACACTGCTCTGAAAAGCAGAGCCAGGAGAACCTCGTTCATCAGGTACACACTCTCTGGGGCGCGCTCGTAGGCGGTCCTGACCTCAAGGATTACCACCACGACGAGACAAAGGATTACATCTACAACGAAGTCACCGACGACTACAACGCAGGCTTCTGCGGCGACCTTGCAGGTCTTTACCACTACTACGGTGCAAAGGGCAAGGTTGACGAAAAGGAAAACTACGTTATCAAGGACTTTGATATGTCAAGCAATGCTATCGGCTACGATCAGGTAGACGAGAACGGCGATCCGCTTCCTGTAGGATACTTCGTATCAGGCGGTAAGGCACAGGAAAAGAAAGACGGTATCCAGCTCAAGCTTGTTCTTCACAACAGAACGATCAATCCTCCAAGATTTGAGTGCGATGTAAAGGCAAGATATTACTTCAATATTCAGGAGCTCATTGATCAGGGCTACGGAATCGATTATATCACTGCTCGTATCGACTACGATCAGGAGGCAGGCTATACAAACAACAAGTCTCACGCTGTACTTTCAGATCCTGTCAAGTACGACGACAAGGGTACATACTATGTTGACGTAACATGGAAGGATTGTAAGTTCTACGGCAGCCGTGTATATCAGTTCGCTCTTACAACAAAGATGGATCCTGAGACAAACATCTATCCTGAGTGGGATTCTTCAAACGACTACAGCTACCCAGACCTCGTAAGCTTCGAGGACGAGAATGCTGCTTCTGCTATCACAGATAAGGTAACACTCTACGCTGATGACAAGCTCATCTGGGGTACAGAGCCGGACGGCACAACAGCAGGCGGCAGCGAGTACGTTGTAGACAAGGATACAACAACTACTACAACAAAGAAGGTCGATTCTTCTAAGACAACAACTACTACAACTACTTCAGAAGATGCTCCCACAAACTCATACGGCGATGCAAACTGTGACGGTAAGGTTGATATGTCAGACGTTGTTCTTATAATGCAGGCACTTTCAAATCCGAACAAGTACGGTCTTAAAGGTACTGATAAGAACCACCTTACAGCAGAAGGTCAGAGCAATGCAGACTGCGACCTCTCAACACCGGGTATGTCTACAGGCGATGCACTTGCTATCCAGAAATTCTTACTTAAAAAGGTTGCTTCACTTCCAATTAAGTAAAAACCAATATTGACTAAAACGGAGAACTTGAAAAAGTTCTCCGTTTTTATTTTATAAATACCCGATATATAAAAATACAGCCGTTCTTTTGAACGGCTGTACCAATATCCCCCGAAAGGAACGGGCAATCATTATTAAGCTGACACAGCAGCCTTTTCCATTGGCTCCTTTTTGAGCTCCTTGCTGTTGAAGTCTTCGGGAGTAGTAAATGTAGGAACCATATCGTGGAGAGCATCTACCGCTACCTTCTCGTTATTTTCAAGTGCAGCATTTCTGAGTGCATTGAGTCGGAAAGCGAAGTTTCTTTCATCAATTTCTATCTGTTTACCGATAAATATAAGCTTATTTGATGTTTTCTGGAGTCCTTCCTCATTCATAAGGAGCTCTTCCTTTATCTTCTCACCTGGACGAAGTCCTGTGAACTTTATCTCCACATCTTTATAAGGCTCTTTTCCGTACATACGAATAAGATTCTCTGCAAGTGTAACTATCTTGACTGGCTTACCCATATCAAGAACGAATATCTCACCGCCGTTTGCTATGGCAGCTGCCTCCATTACAAGATTTACAGCCTCGGGGATAGTCATAAAATAACGTATGATATCAGGGTGAGTTACCGTTACAGGCTTTCCCTGCTCTATCTGCCTCTTGAACAGAGGTATTACAGAACCGTTTGAACCAAGAACGTTTCCGAAACGTGTTGTAACGAACTCTGTTCTGCCCTCGTGCTGCTGAGCAAGATACTGAACTATCATTTCGCAGCAGCGCTTTGAAGCTCCCATTACGTTGGTAGGATTAACAGCCTTATCAGTTGATATCATAACAAACTTCTCAACATTATGATACTGAGCCAGAGTTGCAACGTTAAATGTACCGATGATATTGTTCTTGATAGCCTCCATTGGTGATACCTCCATAAGAGGTACGTGCTTATGGGCGGCTGCATGAAAAACAACATCAGGCTTGTATGTATCAAATATCTGATTCATACGGAAATAATCTCTTACCGAAGCGATAAGAGTAACGAGTGATAATTCGTCACCGTACTCCATTTTCAGCTCCTGCTCGATATCATAAGCATTGTTCTCATAAATATCAACTATAATAACTCTCTCGGGATTATACTTGGCTATCTGACGAACCAGCTCGGAGCCTATACTTCCGCCACCGCCTGTTACCATGCAGACCTTTCCACCAATAAAATCGCGGATATCCTTGTTATCGAACTTGATAGGCTCTCGTCCGAGGAGGTCTTCTACCTTGATATCACGTATCTGATTGATAATAGTCTTGTTTTCGCTGTCAAATACAAGATTGCCGATAAAAGGAACTATCTTTACGGGTATCTTCGTATCTGAGCATATATCAAGGATACGTTTCCTTTCATTTTCAAGACAGGACGGGATAGCAAAGAGTATCTGCTCTATCCTCTTTTCCTTTATGAATCTATGTATCTCGGCAGTAGTTCCGACGATCTGAACTCCGCCGATCTCAGTTCCGACCTTGTCTCTGTTGTCATCAATAATACATACAGGATCAAATAGAGTCACCTGCTTGTCTCCTGTATATGGAGAGTTCTGTGCATTGTGTATCTCTTTAAGTATAGTCTTACAGGCTTGTCCGCCGCCTATGACCATAGTGCGCTTGCCCTTAAAAGGCTCAGCCTTTACAAGGTTGATAAACGTGCATTTGAACATATACCTGAAAAGGCATATGCCAAAAGTAAGTATTATAAGATGAAGCATCGTATACACAGGATAGAGCGTTCTGCTTATTATATATACTATAGATGCAGATGCAAAGATACCAACTATTGCACCATAAACACAGGTAAGATAGTCTTTTCTGTTGAAATACCGCCAAAGCCTGCTGTATGCCCCTGTAATCAGCAGACTTCCGATACAGCATATAGAGCTGACGGCAATTGAAACGCTGATGCTTGACTCATCAAGCCCCTTTCCGAAAAACGAAAGAATAAAATTGGCGATAAGCGCCGCAATTGAGATAATAAATGCATCTGCAAAAGCAAGAATGACTTTTCGGCATTTAAAATTTCTGCACAGTTCCTTCATAACAATAATCCCTCCGATTCAGCCGCTATGCGACAATTTTAGCCTGATCTGCTGCAACAACATATAGCTAAAAATAATACTAAAAGTTAAAATCAACCTTTAAAAATATTTATAAATATATAAAACCCCTACTATGTTAATATGATTTTATTATAATAACTGTTTCCCGAAAAATCAATACAAAATATGAAATCAATAAAAAAGTTTATTGAAATTCGTCAATTTTGCCAAAGGAGCCGCATAATTTAAGCTTCTCATGGAGAAATATGACTTACTTATTGATTTATCGCCTGTAGAACTTAATTACGTATCAACAATTTGTATACAAGGCTTACTCCTGATTTTTGCCGATATATTCGGTCAGACTTACGATCCGGCATATACTGCATACACTTCCGTTAGCCCTCAGAAGCTCACGTACATCCTTTTTTAAAGCGTCTTCAAATCCGATTCCTGTCATTATAGCTGTCTTTATAAAGCTTATATCTTTTCCGTCAAGTCCGCTGCTATCCGCCAGAGCCTTGTACATTCTGCTGTCGCCTGCAATTACATTCGGACAATATCTTATTATAGCCTTGTCTATATCATTATTGTTGAAGTTAGGCAGTATGACTGCGGTTCCGCCCACTGAAAAAACAGAATGGATACAAGTTCCTATACCAAATCCGTGAGATACTGGCAAAACAGCAAGAACTCTGTCTGCTTTATCTATATTGCCGCATTCTTCAAGGCAATACATGGCAAAATCATTGAAGTTCTTATTACTTACACATATGCTCTGAGAATTATCTTCCTCACTTACATACGCCGCTGTTGTCTCCCCTGTACTGTGCGCAGATATGTACCTGTCAGTGGGTGAAGCCTTGGAAATAAAGCCGTTCCAGTCCATAAAAGAGCTTTTCCGCTTCTTTTTCCCGAAATTCTTGATAAGATGTCCTGTTTTCATTACAATAGGCATTTCATCGCTGACAGCCGCAGTTACAGCAAGCTTTATATCGGCGCTGCTTATTACGTTTTCAAGCTTTTCGGAAATACTTTCCAGAGCGAATAGATATCTGCTGCCACTTTTTATAAGTCTTTCTCTGATATCCATTTCGCTGCTGTATGGATCTATCATATCGGCAACAGCGCCAAGCTTGTTTATCGCATACAGCAGATAGACCGCCTGCGGCACATTAGGCAGACAGACCGATACTACATCTCCCCTGTTTACTCCTATAGCAATCAGAGCACAGGCACACCTATTAACTTCACGAATAAGCTCTCGGTAGGATATTTCCCTGCCGAAATAATCAACAGCACAAAGGCTGCCGTATTCCTTTGCGCTTCTTTTTAGATTATCATATACCGAACTCTCGGGAATGATAAGCTGTTTCTTCATTTATATTACCCCAATCTCATCTTTTAAATCTGCTATAATTATATCATCTTTGACCTGCTGTTTCAAGCAAAATCAAGCATATACATATTTTACCACATTTATAATACGATTTCATAGTGACATTTGTCACTTTTTTAGTGACAAATGTCACTCAAGAAGTGACAAATGACACCTTACATTTCTCTAAAAAACGTGTTATTATATAGTCACAGAAAAAACATCTCAGGCATAAAGAAAGGATGATGGTTATGTTAAATAATCCTATTATCACTATACTTATACTTATCACACCTATAATTATTCCGCTGATAATAATCGGAGTAGTAAAAACGTGTGACAGCGGCAAGTCAAAGCAGGCTCCGCATTATAATTGCCCACCGCAGAACGGATACTTCGGCTATCCTCAGCCGCCTTATCCAAACTGTCCTCCTCCGCCGCAGGCATATCAGACTAGCTCAATGCCTCAACCTCCAAAGGCTGCAAAGAAGCACGACATGACAGTATCAAATATACTCTTCCTTATCGGAACAGCATTTGTAGTTCTCTCAGGTCTTGCATTCGGCGTTGCAAAGTGGGTACACACCTCACATGAGGGAAGAGTTGCTATCATTATGGCAGCTTCCGCAGTATCGTTCCTGCTCAGCGCAGTTGTAGGCAAATTCCTCAAGCTTAATGGAACATCTACTTCTTTCTTCGTTCTCGGCTCAGGTTTTATTGCTACAGCATTCCTTACAGCAGGCTACTATGAGCTCATGGGCGAATGGCTGTCATTTGGCGGCGACGGAATGTATGCGCTTTTTGCAATAGCAACAGGTTTATCAGCAGTAATGATGTTTATAGGCAACAGAATCTTCAGCAAGCTTCCGCTTATTTACACAGCTCTTTCAGCAACAGCTCTTACAGCGCTTTTCGCAGTATTGCAGATAAGCAATGACCTTATGGTAACATCTCCCGTATTCCTTGCACTTCAGGCACTCATCACAGCAGCTATATACGGCGCAGAAATATTCAAGGGCAAGAAAAACGAACTCGCTATCAAAGTCATCGGCTCATGTTCAGCATTTATCTACGGATGTTTCCCTGTTGCCTACGTTTTTCAGGCTCTCCGTCACCCAACATTCGTAAGCTACATTATTCTTGCAACAATAATAGCTCAGCTTCTTTTCTACGCAAAGAAGACAAAGGAGGACGTTCTTACTTCCATAAGCACTATGGTAACTGTTCTTCTTGCATATATGACATCACTCAACATAGCTCAGGAAACAGAGACAAGATATGGTATTCTTTCATTCTGTGCATTCGCATTAGTGATCTATGTTGCACATTGCTTCGTACCATTCCTGAAAAATGCTTTTACAGAATCAATAAGCCTTTTAACAGCAGTTATCAGCGCATTTGTATGCATATACTCAGCAAGTCCCGAAGCTTTCATACCTGAAATGCTTTTTGCAGCATCAGTTTCAGCTATAACAGCAGCATATATCTTCCATAAAAATGGAATAATCCAGTCTATCGCAGGCTTTACAGCTCCTGTAATACCTGCATTCATCACAGGAATGACAGCGTATTATGTATCAAAGGCGTATAAAATCGATGAAAGCATCGCTTACTCAGCAGCATGGAGCATATATGCAGCAGTTCTTATCGCAGCAGCTATCCTTATCGCATATCTCCCAAAGTTCGCATTCAACTTCCACGCAAAACACCCACGCAGCAATGATATAGTTCTCTACGTAAACATGGTCGTATCAGGACTTTTGCTCATGTTAATTCCGACAGCAAAGGAAATCGTTCTTCTTCCGGCACTCCTGTGCTTCATTCACTTTGCAGTATCAAACAAGCTCCGCTGCAACATTACAGCTGTTCTTTCAGCAATCTCACTTCTAAGCTGTGTATATGCAATACTTGACGAAGGCACACAGAGCAAGCTCGCCACAACTATCGTATTCATGATAGTATTCTGTATCTACATGGCTATTTCCAAGCTCATTTACAACAACGGTGTAATCGTAAAGTCAAACGACAGATTAATCTTTGATCCAATGCTTTTCTCGGGCTGGATAGCAATAATTATGATGTATCGTGACACATCAAGAAACTCTATATTCTTCTTCCTTATCGCCATAGCTATATACTGTGCTTCATTCATAAAGAAGAACACTTCAAAGGAAGCTGCATCTATACTCCTTACAGCAACAGCTTCACTCACAGCTCTGGCACTTATGTTCAGACCGTTCCTCGTTCCAGAATCAAAGGAGATCTCATGGAAGATATCCATAGGTATCGTTGCACTGGTCGGACTTGCCTGCCGCTTTATCTGGCACCAGTTCCCAAGCGTATCAAAATACGCTTCAAACAGCATTTACCTCACAGCATTCATCGCCCTTCTCGTTGACGCACTCCATTTCGATTCAGCAGTAAATACTATCTTCATAATGTCAGTAATGCTTTTCGTACTCATAGTATCAATAATGGCAAGATCAAAGACCTGGTTCATAGCTTCAGCAGCTTCACTCTTCGCTATCACAGTTTACGCTACAAGAGAATACCTCATGGCACTTAACTGGTGGATATACCTCTTCTTGGCAGGTATCACACTTATAGCTCTTGCAGCAGGCAACGAATACTGCAAGAAAAATAATCAGACTTTAAAGTCCTCAGTCGCTAAGAGATTCAGCGGCTGGACATGGTAAATCCTTCAATGCTCCGCTTGACAGCGGAGCATTTTTATATTTTTACAAAAAAAGGTTGCCGAAAAACTATTAATGTGTTATAATAATTATATATATTATCACTGTAAATGGAGGTGCATTACAACGCCAACCATAACTTCAGCCGTACTCCTTGCACTTGGTCTTTGCGGAATGCTGGGCTCGATAACATGGATACTAAGACGCGGCAATAAAAACAGGCTGACACATTTATTCCTTTTCTGTCAGTCATCAATCGTACTTTGGCTCATATCTGAGCTACTGATACTTTTTTCGTATACTAAACAGCAGTACTGGATAAGCTACACTATCGGCAATATCGGTATAAGCTGCTTCGGACCGCTGTGGCTGTGGCTGTCACAGGAATACACCTACAACGGTCAGAAAAAAATGAAGCTTCTCTGGCTTCTGCCGCTGATAACCATATCATCTATATGCATTGTGTTCACAAACCCTATGCACCATCTGTACTATACAGACTTTATTGACCATAGATTCACATACGGTCCCTTTTTCTATGTATATCAGATAATTTACTACATCTGCATAATCGCAGGCATAACTATAATATGCCTTAAACATACCCGAAATTCCGTTCAGATAACCAAGCAGTCCATACTGCTGATACTTTCTGCGGCGATACCGCTGGGCATAAACACCCTTTCGCTTACGGGAATTTTCACCTCAAAGGCTACTCTTACGCCGCTGTTCTTCGGCTTGTCAAGCCTGCTCATAATAATCGCCCTCGGACGATACGGACTCCTTAACATCAACAACATCGCTATCCGCGACACTATCAATAACATCAACAGCGGCGTTATCATCTTCGATAACAGCGGCATCATAACCTACAAAAACAAATACGCTGATACACTGCCGTTCCTCACAGGCACAACAAGCTTTGAAAGCTTTCTGAGCGCTGTTTCAGAGGTAAGCGGAAGTCCTGCGCCTGCTGATTTCACATCTCTGGAATTGAAATGTGACAAGGAGTATTACAGTCTCAAGCAGACATACTGTGATAACCAGAACGGCAATAAAGTAGCAAGCGTAGTTACCATAAGCAATGTCACGGAGTACCATGAGCTTGCCGCGGCTGAGAAAAAGCTCAGTCTTGAGCAGGAACGAACCCGTATCGCGCAGGAAATGCACGATTCAGCAGGTCATACCTTTACTATGATAAGCTCTCTTGCAAGACTGCTCAAATTTGAAGCAGATAAGGAAACTCCCGATACATCGAAAATGGTGGAAAACATACAGGAGATCGACGGACTTTCAAGAAGCGGCGTAACTCAGCTTCGCTGTACTATAAATAACCTCCGCGACGACGAGTTCATGACCTCGGTCACAAAGGCTGTTCAGACGGTCATTACAGCTGTAAGAGGCATTGAAACAGAACTCTGTGTTCAGGGCGAGGAAGATGAACGCTACAGCTTCTGTATAAGAGAGATGTATGACAACTGCCGTGAAACAGTCACTAACTCCCTGCGCTATTCCGAGGCTTCAAGGATAGATATAATCCTGAAATTCCTTGATGAACGCATCGAAATGTATATTCTCGATAACGGCAACGGCTGTGAGAATATTTCCGAGCATAACGGTCTCCGCGGTATCCGCGAAAGAACGGAAAAGCTGGGCGGAACTGTTAAGTTCAGCTCCATAAAGGGCGAAGGCTTCAATACTATTATAAAAATACCATTAAAAGGGGTGCAGATATGATAAACGTTATATTAGCAGACGACGTTAAGATTCTCCGTGCAGGATTAAAGACAGTCCTCATAAGCGACGAGGATATCAACGTTGTAGCCGAGGCTTCCGACGGCAAGGAAGCATATGAGATGTGCGTCCGCTATAAACCCGATGTAGTGCTTATGGATATGAGAATGCCAGATTATGACGGCGGCTACGGTACAAGAAAGATAAAGGATACTCTTCCTGATATCAAGGTCCTCGTGCTTACTACATTTGATGACAAGGAAACCGTAGAAAAGGCTATTTCCAGCGGTGCAGACGGTTATATCCTAAAGGAAATGGACAACGATAAGATAATAAACTCCATAAAGGCTGTTGCAGGCGGAATTAATGTATTCTGCGATAATATCTTCCGTTCTATCAAAAAAGATGTTCTTCTACAGCAGGACGCTAAAAACTTCGACCTCAGCGACCGTGACGTTGACATTCTCAGGCTTATCTGCGACGGATTCGATAATAAGGAAATTGCTTCACAGCTTTTCCTTGCTGAGGGTACTGTAAGAAACAGCGTATCAAAGCTCCTTGAAAAGCTTAATGTAAAGGACCGCACTCAGCTTGCGGTATTTGCAATTAAAAATAATCTTATATAATTTTTAAAACGGAAGTTCATACTTCCGTTTTAATTTTTCTATTGCTTTATATACGCAAAAGTGGTATAATATAGCTTGATACTCAGACTAAAGCATATAAAGGAGCGTTATATGAGTAAACTAAGAAAACAGCATATGGCGATCGAATGGCACGATATCGTAGATACCGAAAGCAACACGCCTGCAAAAGATGCTTCTTTGCAGGAAAAAGCCTCCCTTGTCGGAAGAGTTGGCTTGATGATGCTTTCTGTTGGTACAGCCGCATGGCGCGTAAGAGCTTCAATGAACAAGATATCACGCGCTCTTGGGATAACCTGCAACGCCGATATAGGTCTGCTCTCTATCGAATATACCTGTATAAGCGGCAGCGAGACCTATACAAACGCTATTTCCATAAATACCACGGGCGTAAACACTGATAAGCTCAATGAGCTGGAGCATTTTGCTGACGGATTTGCAGAAAGAGTTGAGAAATATTCCGTTCAGCAGTTCCACATGATGCTTGACAAATTTCAGGATATGAAAGGCAACTACAAGGCCTGGAATCTCGGGCTTGCTTCGGCATTTGCCTGCTGTGCCTTCACTTTTCTTCTCGGAGGCGGCATTATTGAGATGATATGTGCTTTTTTCGGCGCGGGGATCGGCAATTTTGTGCGAAAAAAGCTTCTTGAACATCATATAACTCTCTTTGCAAATGTTGCCGCAGGAGTTGCCTCAGCTTGCTGTACATATGTCATTTTCATCAAGCTTGCAGAGCTTATCATGGGAGTTTCAGCCATACATCAGGCAGGATATATCTGCTCGATGCTCTTTGTTATCCCGGGATTTCCGCTGATAACAGGCGGTATGGACCTTGCAAAGCTTGATTTGCGTTCAGGTCTTGAACGAATAACCTATGCCCTGCTTATCATAATAGTTGCTACACTTACAGGCTGGCTGTGTGCAACAATGTTCAGTTTTCACCCACAGGATTTTGAAGTCTATGAGCTTTCTCCCCTGCTCCGCCTGATATTTATCATGATAACCAGCTTCTGCGGAGTATACGGCTTCTCCCTGATGTTCAACAGCACCAGAAAAATGGCGGCAACGGCAGGCATGATAGGAATGTGTGCAAATACTCTCAGATTAGAGCTTATTGATATGGCAGGAGTCCATGTGGGACTTGCAGCATTTATCGGAGCTTTATCAGCAGGACTCCTTGCTTCTGCAATACATCACTGGATAGGATATCCGAGAATTACTCTCACCGTACCGTCCATAGTCATAATGGTACCGGGAATGTTCATGTACAAGGGCGTTTATTATATCGTTATAAACGACATTACAACAGGCGCAATGTGGCTCACAAAGGCTGTACTGATAGTTACAGCACTTCCACTTGGTCTCATCTTTGCAAGGATACTCACAGACAGGAATTTCCGCAAAAGCAGCTAAACGAAAAGCTCTCCGAATGGAGAGCTTTTTCTGTTACAGATTTTCGTTTTTCAGTGCGTCTATGGGATTATCCTTCTTTATTTTGCTCATGGAATACATCATTGTTGAAAAGACTACAAGGAATACGCTGAGTACCGCGATACCTACAGCTCCCCACGGAATTGAGAAATAAGTATCTATTCCCTTTTTTATTGAGCAATAAATAAAATATGTAACTATTGCTGACACAGGAAGTCCGTAAAGTAGCGCCTTTGTACCGTAAAGAATACACTCAAAATTGAGCATTTTCTTCATGCCCTTTGATGTCATTCCAACGGATTTGAGCATTGCAAATTCTCTTCTTCTGAGATTGATATTAGTGGTAATGGTGTTGAAAACATTTGCAGCTGCTATCAGTGAGATAAGCACGATGAATCCGTATGCAAATACCTTTACAATAACGATAATGCTTCTGCTTGTTTCAGCAAACTCTGCATAATTGTACAGGTCGCCAACGTATTTGTCATTTTCCTTAAACATTTTTTCGAGAGCCTTGTAACCGCCGAAAACATCATCAGAATTAATGGAATATTCAACTCCATTTGCGCCCTCTTCATCTTCACCGAGAATGCTGTTCATTGAGCTGTACGGATATATTACAGCAGAGCCGTAATAATTAGGGAAGAAAGGAGTATCGTCAATGACCTTTCCTATTTTAAGAGTAACATCTCTTGAACAATCCGCTGCATTCCACTCTTTTTTATCAAGTCCGTCCTGAGAGCTGTATACTACCTTGCCGTCAATATGAGTTTCCGTATAATAGTAGCCCTTGAAGCTCTTGTGTGCTGTGAACTCCATTTCAAAGCTGTCGGTATTGAACAGCTTTTTGCGTACCATTCTGCCTGTTTCTGTATCAAGGTCAAAGGAATCATCAAAAGCTATTCCCAGCGGTGCATCCTTATCCATGAATTCACTTTCGGAAAGGCTGTATTTTTTCAGAACATCTCTGAAAGTCTCGTCATCAACAAAGCAAGCGCTCACATTTATTACTCTGAAGCCGTCTTTTTTCTTCATGTCGTATGCTTCTTCCATAAGTGAGTCGTTTTCTGAAGAAAGCATTTCCTTATTCAGATAATCTTCATTTATATATGCAGTTTGATAGCTGTTTGTATAATAGCTTGCACCTGTAATATGTTCGGTATTTTTTATATCTCTCAGAAGCTCGTCAACATCTACATTGCTGTCTTTATCAGGTCTCTCATAAAGAGTATACATATAATCCATGTTGAACGTATCGTATGCATCGCCTACTGATGACACAAGATAAGATGTAAATGCATAAGCCGAAATAAAGAGAACTATGCTCATAAAAAGACTTATTATAGTTGCACGGTACTTCTTTTTGCTTCGCTTGAAGTATTTATGAGCAAGCATTCCCGAAAGTCCGAATACCTTGAAAATGATCTTCGGAGTTTTTATGTGCTTTGTCTGCTTTATGTCGGAATTCTGACGGATAGCTTCAACTGCGGTTATCCTTGTGGCTCTGACAGAGGGTATCCAGGCAGATATCCTTATAGTTACAAAAGCGATAACACAGGCAGCGATAAGAGCTGTGGGAGATACGCATACACGCATAGGCTCGCTGAATTTTTCTCCCGAAAAAATAGCGAATTTACTGCCGATAGCAAGGAATGTTATCCACATACCAAGGATTCCCAAACCAATACCCAAAGGAATGCCAATGAAGCTAAGTGTCGTTGCTTCAAAACGAACCATTTTGCGAAGCTGCTTCTTTGTAGCACCGATCGATGAAAGCAGTCCGAACTGCTTTGTTCTCTCGGAAACCGATATAGAAAATGCGTTATATATAAGCATTATCGAGCCAAACATGATAAGTACGATAACTACTGCCATAAGACCGTATATCATACCGTAAAAGCTGGCGTACTTTGAAACGCCTCTGAACATGAGAAGGTCACTGTGTGCTCCGCTGGTAATACCGTTATCATCAAATCCGCATTTCTCCATAAAGTCATAGATATCATCCATATGCTTCATGCGGTAGAAAACTGTATAATAAGTATCCTCGGTATATTTATCGGGAACAGTCAGTGCTGTATATCCCGGAGCAAAGGTATCCTCAAAATCAGGTCGGGAATAAAATCCGACAACTGTATACTCCCGTGTCTCTCTTATATTGAGCTTTTCGGCATTGATAGTTTTTCCGTCATCACCGTCAACAGCGATATACGGTGTATCCTGTCTGAAAATCTGGCTGTTGATAAGATCAATATTATCATTGATAAGGCTCTGTATATCAATATTCTCTCTGAGAGAATAGACCATTTTATCGCTATCCAATTTTAGAAGCTCGTCTGTATCTGCAACTCTGTCGCCTATCTCAAGCTTTAAAACATCGCCCTCATTATAATGCACCTCTCCGTTGTCTGCAAGATGATCGGGGAGCATTATTTCACTGCTGTTCTGGGGCATACGTCCAGATATTATGTGGATAGGAGCTATTCCCTGCTCGTCCTCATGAAATCCCGATATATAGAGATACGGCTTGTAGCTGTTCGTGCTTCCGATATCGGCATAGCCTATATAGCTGAGTACCGCCTTGTCCTTTACCTCGTCAGCCTCATCTATCTTCTTAAAGCTGTTGTTGTCGATATTTTTCTCAATACCGTGCCATTTGCCCTCGGTATACTCGAAATAACTGATTGCATACTGCCTTACAGACGCAAACGAAGTTGTGACTGCGCAGATAAGAGCAGTTGAGAGCATTATGCCGATTATAGTAACAAATGTCCTTGTGCGGTTCTTTTTCAGCGATTGAAGTGTTACTTTATTGAAGATGTTCATTTGCGTATCACCTCGTCACGGGTTATGATACCGTCCTCGATAGCGAGTATACGGTCTGCCTGCAATGCGATATTCTCATCATGAGTAATGATAATGAGCGTCTGGTTGTATTTCTGATTCGATAGCTTTAACAGGTCGACTATCTCCTGACTGTTCTTGCTGTCGAGATTTCCTGTAGGCTCGTCTGCAAGTACTACCGCAGGAGCATTCATCAGCGCTCTGCCGATAGATACTCTCTGCTGCTGACCGCCTGAGAGCTGATTAGGAAGATGATTCTCTCTGCCTTTAAGTTTAAGTGTTGCTATAAGCTCGTTAAGTCTGTCGTCATTTACCTGCTGACCGTCCATAAGTACGGGAAGCGTAATATTCTCTGTGACATTAAGAACAGGTATCAGATTGTAGAACTGATATATAAGTCCGACCTGTCTGCGGCGGAATACAGCAAGCTG
>JAEEGJ010015561.1_pt1 | contig 17699 bp, 19 predicted proteins | sample 8958761 | NCBI WGS metagenome assembly JAEEGJ01 (sample SAMN16246546, study PRJNA631951) | gut metagenome | biome: gut microbiome; feature: rumen; material: RS-attached | host: Bos | place: Iran: Karaj | collected 2018-10 | reverse complement strand
AATATCGGCCGTCGTCGTCGTAGCCATACGAGGCAGCGATGATCTCTTTCTTCTCCCAGTCAAGACTCACCACGCCCTCCGTAGATGGCAACTGAATGGCCGTACCATAATAAGGATCGATGATGTAGGTCCAGACATTGCGCCCGTCGGGACAACCCTCCACGATTACCTTGCTCACATCGCCTGGGGCAATCATCGCCTTTTCAGCAGCTGCAATCTGAGTGAGAGCGACACTAACACCATCGGCCTCATTGCCACTCATCTTACTCCACTGAGCTTCTGCACGAGGATTAGTGACACAGACCTTGATGACCGTACCAGAGCGTTCGTTGGCAAGCCAAACGGATCTCACATCATCCATCTCGCCCTCACCGCTTGCGGGCTTATCCACATTGACATACACGGCATACTGGAAATGAGCATTTTCCTGACGCACCGCTGTCTTCGGCATTTCACTGATGTCAAGCAAATCAACTTCCACGCTGTTCTTGCTTCCCGTAAAAGCATGCGTTGACGTTCCATCGGGGCCATCAAGGATAGCCTCCTTGTTAAGACCGTCCACGGGTTCTTCCTGCGGATAGTCTGTTGAATCACGTTCCATACCAGGACCATCGAGAATCTGGCCTCTGACATACTTACACCCCATAAATACAACTATAACAAGTATAACTACTATTACGATTATCATCTTTTTCATATCTTCCGTCAAATTACAATTATTCTTCTCAGAAGCCCAGGAACTCTTTAATGCGAGGGTCTCGCTCAAGATCGGCCTTGCCCACATAAAAAGAGCCGGGGGTAGCCAAATCGAGATACTTGTCAAGAAACTCTTCCCAACTCAGCTTGAAATAGGAGGCAGGAATAAAGACCGTCTTTGACCCTCCTGCCGAGCGGTTACCAGCCGTTACATAAACCGAATAGCCGCCCTTCTCATGCTTCTGAATCCGATAGCACTCCAGAAACCAGTCGCCGCTGCATCTGTTAGAGGCTTCCACATCGATGCGTTCCTTCACGGGATTGGCTTTTTCCAGTTCCCAGTCATGGTCACTGGCCAGCCGACGGATAAACTCTTCACAGTCCACATTGAGGATATCTGGACTGAGCTTGCCATCATACGTATTGTAATACCTGACATACTGATAGTCATCCCCCACTTTCTCAATACCGTAATAGATGTGTTCCGCTATCATGTCCCTTGTTGCCCAGGGAAAGTCAGCCTTCATCTGCTCGAATGCCTTGTCGATATAGGCATTCAAATCATAGCCGTATGGAAACTTCTCGCTCATAACATTTTGGTTTATAGTTTTATACCGCTGCAAAATTAGGTAAAATTTGCAAGAAAAACAAGAAGAATGTGAAATATTTGCCCAGACTTGTCAGACGAGCCATCTTCTCCTCGAAGGGCTCTGCATCCTCTTCCTCGTCAGCGATACCAACATAACGGCCAAGAGTGAGCACCCAGTCCTGTTTGCCAATCTCTTCAAGGACATGGTCTATCACTTGTCCAATCTCAGGGCTATGCGCCTTGCTGACTATGACATTCCAACGAGCATCCTGAGGCACCCAGAACACATGCTCTGCGGTGTATTCGTCGCGATCTTCCTCGAAGCCGTCACCTTCCTCTACAAGTTCATTGTAACGCTTCTCGAAACAGTCACTGATATATTTAAGAAATACGACTTTTGCCTTCTTTGCCATAAATTGTTTTTTCCATCATTATTCCAATATGCAAAGATACAAAAAAATCCCTCACATATTTAATGATGTGGGACTATAATTAAGAAGAATTATGAAATCGCATGGCGTTTTCCCGTTGTGCCGTTTTGCCGTTTCGTCATGTGGTTACGAACATGGGGAATCTTATTATAGTAATATAAAATATAGCAAAAATATTTGCATCGACAGAACGGTGAAGAAACGGGAAAACGGCAGATCTCGCGTAAGGGGTGTAATTCATTTCCGATGGGATTTTTGGGCAAGGATTCGAAAAAAAAATATAGATTGAAAGTAATATGGGGAAAAAGCAGTATCTTTGCACCTGGAACAAATAAGAGAATAACATGACATTACAAGAAGAAATAAATGTTTGATATGATAGATGCCACTGGGTCGGGCTACAAAAGCGACCCTCGCATGCGTAACGTGGAGGCTGAGATGATACGCAGTCATGAACTTTGCCTGAAGATATCCTCCAAGAAACCTACTGACCCTGATTACAAGAGTCTGTTGGAAGAACTGTTCCAGTGTGAGATAGATGATAGTGTCGCTATTGTCTCTCCGTTCTATTGTGATTGCGGCTGTAGGATGACTATTGGAAAGAATGTAACAATCAACAAAGGTGCTACCATACTCTCTCCTGGGCAGGTGGTGATAGAAGACAACGTTCTGATTGGTCCGGAGGTTAAGATTACAACAGTTAATCACGACCTGTACGACAGACACAACCTCTTTCATTTCGGAAAGGTGACGATAAAAGAGAATGCGTGGATAGGCATCGGTGTCGTTATCTGTCCTGGCGTCACCATCGGCAAGAATGCCGTCGTTGCGGCAGGTGCTGTTGTGACGAAGGATGTGCCAGACAATGTGGTGGTTGGTGGCATACCAGCCAAGGTGATTAAAAACATAAAGGTATAAACAGATTAATCGGAATTTAACGGGAGCTGCCATCGTCAACATATCCTCCTCTCGCGATCGCATGAGTCAGCCACAGACAGAGATCTGCATTGACGGTGGCATGACCCGCCAGATGATCTATCACGGCGATAACAGTTGGAAGTTGGAGGCTACGAATCACGATTAACAGAAACAATAAAATAGTCAAAAAATGAAAGTAATAATCCTCAATGGTAGTCCCAAGGCCAATGGCAATACGGCAACAGCCCTGCACGAGGTAGAGCAGGTATTGCAACAGCAGGGCATCGAGACAGAATGGATTCATGTGGGTCATCTGCAGATTCACGGGTGCATCGCATGCAACAAGTGTTGGACATCGGGTATATGTGCATTTGGCGACATCGTAAACGAGGTATCTGCCAAGATGCGCGAGGCTGACGGTCTGCTCATCGGCTCGCCAGTCTATTTTGCCTCGCCCAATGGTACATTGCTGTCTTTGCTCGACCGTCTGTTCTATTCCAACCTGCACACCGACTGGAGCATGAAGGTGGGAGCAGCCGTAAGCATCGCCCGTCGAGGTGGGGCAACAGCCACGATGGATGTACTGAACAAGTATTTCCTGAAGACCAACATGCCAGTGGTGCCGTCACAATACTGGAGCATCGCTCACGGCACCGATCCCAGAGAGGTGATGCAGGACGAGGAGGGTATGCAAACCATGCGCCAGCTCGGTTTGAACATGGCATTCCTCATCAAGTCCATCCGTCTCGGCCTACAGCAGTTCGGTTCGCCAAAGATTCAGGAAGAGTTAGTAGAAACGCATTATATCAGATAGGAATTGAAGGCATTCCGATATTGACTGGTTTGAATACCGTTTACAAATTCAATAACTGGTTATGGAACAGAAAAGAACAACACCAGAGTTTATCACAGAGTTGCAGCCGAATGAGATTTTCGTCTTCGGCAGCAATCTCGAAGGAATGCATGGCGGTGGTGCGGCCTATATCGCCTACCGCAAGTTTGGGGCCATCATGGGGCAGGGCGTAGGTCTGCAAGGACAAAGCTACGCAATCCCTACCATGCAGGGCGGCGTAGAGACCATCCGTCCGTATGTGGACGAGTTCATCCAGTTTGCCAAGGAGCACCCTACCCTCACCTTCCTCGTGACCCGCATCGGTTGCGGCATTGCCGGATTCTCGGATGAAGATATTTCTCCGCTATTCGAGAAAGCTCACGACGTGGAGAATATCGTGCTGCCTCCAGGATGGTAAAAATTGAGGCTTATGAGTAATAAGGTAAATATAGAGATCATATCGGCCAGACCTGAAGATGCAGATTTCATCGCATGGATTGTAGCCCAAGGGATGCACATGGATGGTGTGCCTTCGTTTTTGAAAAAACACGGTGCTCGCGAAAATACGCTATATAGTTGGCAGAATACTCGCCTTCTTCGGTGTGATGGCAAACTGGCTGGTGGTCTTATCTCCTACGACGGAGCCACACATGAGGAAAGGCGAAGGAATACCTGGGTGATGCCCGACGGAAGACTGTTCAGTTCGGGTGACGTACCAGAGACGATGGCTGGTGAATACTATCTTGACTCTTTGGCCATCGTTCCTGAGTTTCGTGGGCAAGGGCTTTGGAAACTGCTATTTGACGATGCGGTAGAAACGGCCAAGGAAAAGGGTTTTCATCGCGTTACGCTGATTTGTGACGAGAGTTATCCAAAGTTGGCACACCTTTATACTTCCTATGGGTTTGTGCCAGAAAATACAATTTTGTTTTTCGACACACTCTGCCGCAAGATGGCACTCACAATATAAAAACGATGGCAGGAAATCGACAACATATCATTCACGGCTTGCGCGACGGCATACCCATTGCTATGGGCTATTTTGCCGTGACGTTCTCGCTTGGCATCATTGCAGCGAGGGCAGGCCTGACGGCTCCCTTGGGATTCCTGAGCAGCTTCTTCACCCGTGCATCGGCTGGCGAATATGGCACCTACACGCTGGTAGCAGTACAGGCAGCCTACGTGGAGGTAATAGCCATGTGCTTGGTGGCCAACCTACGCTATATGCTGATGAGTGCGGCACTGTCGCAGAAGATTGCTCCTGGCACTTCATTGTTTCACCGCATACTGATGGCATGTTGCGTGACCGACGAGGTGTTTGGTATCTCTGTCGCCCATCCGGGCTATACGCCACCAGCTTATACTTACTCGGCAGCCCTGATATCTACGTTATTCTGGGCATCGGGGTGTGCTTTGGGCATCGTGGCTGGCAGTCTGTTGCCGCAACCGATGGTAACAGCACTAAGTATGTCGCTCTACGGCATGTTCCTGGCGATTATCATTCCTCCTGCCCATAAAGACCGTAACGTGCTTTATGCGCTGATAGCCAGTTTCGTGTTGAGTGGTCTGTGTGCTGTGGCTCCTGTTATCGGCGAGTGGAGCAGCGGTATGCGAACAGTGCTGCTCACGATTGTCATTTCAGCTGTCGCTGCATGGCTTAAACCAATTAAAATAGATGACGATGGAACAGCATAGTATTCTCATATATATCCTTCTGGCCATTGTCATCACCAACTTGATTCGCGTGACACCAATGGTACTGATCAAAGGGGAGTTACACAACCGCTTTGTGCGCACCTTCCTGTATTATGTGCCTTACGTCACGCTGGCCGTGATGACTTTTCCTGATATGATTCTGGCTACGCCAACTCCATTGCCAGGCATCATTGCGCTGTTGGCTGGTATCGTTGCAGCATGGTTCCGCCTGGGACTATTCCCTGTCGCAGCCATCTGTTGTGTTATCGTCTATTTATTGATATAAAAGCAGATTTTGAAAGTAAGATCTTGCTGAGTCTGATGCATTTTTGTTGCATTAAATCAGTAGCGTTTTTGTCCGAAAAATAGAGAGTTTTTGCTCATTATCAATCTTTTATAAATAATTAACGATTTAAAATTGTAAAGGAATCGAACTTAATTTGTAAAAATAGGTTCACTAACACCCGTATTTTTTCCCCCATTTTTCCCCGAAAACAGCCTAAAAATACGGGATTTCGGGGAAAAAACAAAAAAAAGACCGCTAATTCATTGTGAATCAGCGGCCTTTTCCAATATAGATGGTCGAGGTGACAGGACTCGAACCTGCGACAGCCTGGTCCCAAACCAGGAACGCTACCAACTGCGCTACACCTCGATTTTTCTAAGCGGGTGCAAAGGTACAAAATAAATTAAACATTAAACATTAAACATTGAATTTTAACCCATAAATTAAGCTATATTAACAAAAATGTGAGCCAACTCTTGAAGTCAGCCCACAACTTTTTATTTTCAACAGCTTCTGAGCGAAGCGAATTAAATCTTTAATTTTTCATCTACTTGATAATTCCTTGCTCAACGAAGATCTTCTTCAGGGCAACCACCGAGCGGTCAACCTGCTCCTTGGTGTGGGTAGCCATCAGGGCATAGCGTACAAGTGTGTCCTGAGGTGCACATGCGGGAGGTATCACGGGGTTGATGAATACGCCCGACTTGAATGCGAGGGCGGTTACGAGGAAGGTCTTGTTGACATCACGCACATACAACGGAATGATAGGACTCTCGGTCTCACCAATCTCGAAGCCCTCCTCACGGAAACGCTTCAGGGCGTAATTGGTGACATCCCAAAGGGCCTGAATGCGCTCGGGCTCCTTCTGGATGATGTGGAGCGCCTCCATAGCTGCGGCTGTGGCAGCAGGCGTATTCGAAGCCGAGAAGATATAGGTGCGGCAGGTGTGACGCAGGAAGTTGATGGTATCCCAGTCGGCTGCGATGAATCCACCAATCGATGCGAGTGACTTGGAGAAGGTACCCATGATGAGGTCAACCTCGTCGGTCAGTCCGAAGTGGTCGCAGACACCCCTACCCTGCTTGCCGAAGACGCCGATACCATGAGCCTCGTCGACCATAATCGAGCAGTTGTACTTGTGCTTCAGTTCAACAATCTCAGGCAGCTTGGCCAGATCGCCCTCCATGGAGAAGACACCGTCGACGACGATGAGCTTGATGGCCTCCTGGGGCAGCTTCTGGAGCACGCGCTCGAGATCCTCCATATCGTTGTGCTTGTAGTGGAGCTGCTTGGCAAACGAAAGACGACGACCGTCCACAATTGAAGCGTGGTCGCGATCGTCGCAGATGATATAGTCGTCCTTGCCAACAACCATTGCCAGTACTCCCTGATTGACAGAGAAGCCCGTTGAGAAGCAAAGGCAGTCCTCCTTGCCGATAAACTCGGAGATTTCCTTCTCAAGCTGCACGTGCAGGTCGAGGGTTCCGTTGAGGAATCGGCTGCCGGCACAACCGGAGCCATACTTGTCGAGCGCACGCTTGGCAGCATCGATAATGCGCTGGTCACCGGTCAGACCCGTATAGGCGTTTGAACCGAACATCAACACTTTATGACCGCCCATTTCAACCTCTGTGCCTTGCTTTCCTTCGATAGCACGGAAATAGGGGTATACGTCAGCCTCCATGTATTTCTGAGGCTCACGATAATGCGAATATTTCTCTTGTAATTGTCCCATTCCGATATGGTAAGTTTTCTTCGTTTTGTATTTTCAGGCTGCAAAGTTACACATTTTTTATCAAATAGTGCAAGTTTTTCTTAATAATTGTGCTTAAAATGTATTTTTATCGTACAAAAATGCGGTTTTTCGTCTTTTTTTTGTATTTTTGCAGTTGAAAAGAAGATGGAAAAGAAGAAAATCACATTCATATTGAACCCGATATCGGGTACTCATTCGAAAGATGAGATACCTGCCATGATAGAAAGCACTCTCGACAAGGAGCGCTTCGACACAGAAATCGTATTCACAGAATACGCTGGTCATGCCGCCGAGATTGCCCATGACAGAGCCGAGGCCAAGACCGACATCGTGGTGGCTGTGGGTGGTGACGGCACGGTGAACGAGGTGGCTCGCTCGCTGGTACACACCGACACCGCCCTCGGTATCATTCCCTGTGGATCGGGCAACGGACTGGCCCGACATCTCTGCATCCCGCTCGACACGAAGAAAGCCATCACCATCCTCAACGACGCCAAGATCGAGTCATTCGACTACGGCATCATCAACGGTCTGCCCTTCTTCTGCACCTGCGGCATGGGCTTCGACGCGTTTATCTCGCTGAAGTTCGCCGAGGCCGGCAAGCGCGGACCGATCACCTACGTGGAGAATGTGCTGAAGGAAGGACTGAGCTATAAGCCCGAGACCTACGAAGTAGAGGACGAGACGGGCGCCAAGAAGTACAAGGCGTTCCTGATAGCCTGTGCCAACGCCTCACAATACGGCAACAATGCCTACATCGCTCCAGGAGCCACAATGAAGGACGGGGAGATGGACGTGATCATCATGGAGCCCTTCGACGTGCTCGATGCGCCCCAGATAGCTGCCGACCTCTTCATGAAGACGCTGGGCAACAACTCGAAAATCAAGACTTTTCGTACCAAGAACCTGCATATCCACCGCAAGGAAGAGGGTGCCATCCACTACGACGGCGATCCGATCATGACAGGCACCGATGTCGACGTTCATATCGAGCATCTGGGACTGAAGATCGTCACCAATCCCAATGCGACAGAAGATGCAGGTCAGCCCAATTTCCTGCTCAACGCTTTCAGCGACCTCTTTAATAATATAAATAATGTACGTGAGGACATTGAGAAGCGTGGCCGCAGAATCCAGCGTGTGAATAAAGTTTTGCTTCGCAAGCTCACAAAACTTTAGTGGTTAGGGGTTTGTAGTTAGTGGTTAGAGAATACAAAAAAAGCTGGAGAATTTCTTCTTCAGCTTTTCTCTTTTCTGGGGAGGTGCCTGGCGGATTCGAACCGCCGTAGACGGTTTTGCAGACCGTTGACTAAGCCACTCATCCAAGGCACCGTTTTCAGAATGCGGGTGCAAAGGTAGCTATTTTTCTCGACACTGCAAAATTTTTCCTGTTTTTTTTCGCTTCTGATTGCATTTTTCTGCTAAAGCACAGCCTCTACAGGCCTCATTCTCATATGTGAGCGTCTGATAAATGCGATAAGCCGCATAAACAACAGCGCCAAATAAGATGATGATTACTGCCAGAAACTGCCACATAGCATATCTCTAACTATTAGCTTCAACATCCTACTCCTCACCTTCGAAGAGGTTGCCGATTTCGGAGATCTCATCCTCATCGAACCACTTGGCAAGGCGTTTCTTGGCCTTCTCCACAATCTCAGGATCGATGCCCGTCCAAACTTTTTTCAGCACATAGAGCAGCACGGCAAAGTCGTCGGTAAGTCCAGCGATGGGAATGGCATCGGGAATCACGTCGAGCGGACTGATCATATAACCCAAGGCTCCGATGATGATGGCCTTGTCGCTCTTGCTTACTTTGTCGCTCTGCAATGTATAATATAGTATCAGCGCAGCATAGACCAGTTTGGCACCGGCTCGCTTGGCGATACGTGCAAGTTTCTCGGAAAACTCCTTCTTGGAGAACTTGCCTGAATAACTCATAAAATCGGGTAATTCCATTCTTCTATCTATTTTGGTTAAGTGTTATTTGTTAATTCGTATGATTCTGATACCAGTGTGAGAGGGATGCTTCTGCAGATACTGCGCAAGGGTCATGGGTTCGAGCACAACCTTCTTGTGGAGCATCGAGGCATTGAGCAGGTGGAGCCCGTCTTTCAGCCACACGGCGAAGCCGAGGTGAGCAATGTCGAGCCCCTTCTTCTTGCAGGTGATAGCGATGATGTCACCGTCGCGCACTGCCTTGCGCAGCAGACTGCTGTTCGAGACAATCGCCTTGGGGATATATCTGAACTGCGCACCCGATACACGCTGCTCCATCCGACGGATATCACTGACATATTCAGGATGTTCGCGCAGGGCCTTATAACTATCGGGGTGCGTACTCATATAGTTGACGTTGACCGTCTGAAGAGCCTTGAATGGCGGATTAGGTGCCTGGATCTCAGTCACGATGCCCTTGTCGGTGTTGGCCGTGATCCACTCGGTGAAGTAATGGATGCGACTGGTGTAGCTGTCGGCCCTACCCTCGCGATAACGCATGTTTCTGAGGGCATCGAGGTAAGCCTGCCAGGTATACTGGCCACGATAGGCACAGAGTGTGAGAGCCGTGACATTCTCAACGAGCGTGGTGCAGTCGAGCTCACGGGTATTCACAATCAGCCGCTCGGTGCTGAACTTCTCGAGCGTGTGGGCCACATAAGGCACACCCAGGAACTGACGGGCAAAGAAGAGTGGCAGATTCGTGGCTTGTGGCTGCTGACGGGCCTCTCCGAGCAGTCGGCATACAGTCGTGCTATCGACCTTTTGATAGTCGAAGCGCTGGGTAGTCCTGGCGTTGACAGAGACAGACAGAAGCAGACAGAATAAAATCAATCTTACCATATCAGAATTTACCAAGTACACGATCCATCACCCAGTTGACCGGCGTTGCCGAGACACTGGTACAGGTGCAAACAGACAGACCCTGCAGGTGCTCAATGACATTCTTGATGAGCGGATACTGCACGTAAGGAGGATTGGGCACAGTAATGCTCTCGTCGCCCTCACTGGTCTGCAAACGGATGGGGTTATAGTCGAACACGGAGAAGCTGACCTGCCCCTCAGTGCCAATGATCTCAATACAATCCTCGCGGGCACTCTCGTGGGCCACATAGCACCACGAGCCACTGCCAGGCAAGCCGTTCTCGAAACTGAAGCAGGCACTCACCGAATCCTCGGCCTCATAGTAGCCACCACGATTGGCACAGATGCCTCGGGCTTCGAGGATGACGCCGAACATATCCTGCAAGAGGTCGAGTTGATGGGGAGCCATATCGTAGAAATAGCCACCTCCTGCAATCTCGGGCTGGAGTCGCCAAGGCAGTGGTGTGCCGTTCTTGATGGCTTCGGCATCGGCTGCGCGCAGAGGTTCGGTATAACGTATCTGCACGTTGATGATCTTTCCGATGCGCCCGCTATTGACGATATCCTTCACCTTCTGGAAATAAGGCAGGTAACGGCGGTAATAAGCTACAAAACAAGGGATGCCCGTCTGCTCTGAAATGCGGTTGATTCGGGCACAGTCCTCGTAGCTGGCAGCCAAAGGCTTCTCGACATAGACGGGTTTGCCGGCCTTCATGGCCATAATGGCGTAAGTGGCATGACTCGAAGGCGGGGTAGCTACATAAACGGCGTTCACATCAGGATCATCGATCAGCTCCTGCGCATCAGTGTACCATTTTCGGATGCCGTGCTCGATGGCATAGGTACGCGCACGCTGCTCCGTACGGCTCATCACAGCCTCGACGCTCGAGTCCTCGACCTCGCTGAAAGCCGGTCCACTCTTACGTTCGGTTACCTCACCGCAACCTATAAAACCCCACCTTAATCGCTTCATATTACAAAATTTTGGTGCAAAGATACGAAAAATAGAGGGTAGAACAAAAAGAATTCATTCTTTTTTTATATCTTTGCACGCGAAAATGAATCAGAAGATGGAAAAAGAAGACAAAGATATACTCCTGAAGATACGCAGTAGCCGTGCCTGCATCCGCGACGGCTATCGCATGTTTACCGAGAATTTCAGACGGATTTTCCGCCATACGTGGCCATTGGCCATCGGCTTTGCCGTACTTTCGGCTGTGGCTTCTGCCCTGCCTGTTCTCGTATCACCTACACTGACGTTTGCAGGGCTGCTGGTAGAGACAGTGGCCGTCATCGTGCTGTTGTGGCTGGCCAACAAGGTGCTCCATAAGCGAGGTTTCCTTGAGAAGACGCCGAAAGTGGGGCTCAAGCCTTGGTTGCGCCATCTGGGAATGGTGCTGCTGGTCGTTATCGTGTGTCTCGTCATCGTATCGATACTCATCATGTTCACCTCGTTGCCTGCTGTTATCATGATGGCAGCCAACTGGGAATCTCAGATGGGTGTCATCAATGGCGACCCCGTCGGCATGCCGGATTATGTCATGTGGCTATCGATCGGTGCCTTCCTGATAGCAGGTTTCCTGAGGGCATACGTGTGGCTGACCGTCCTCTGTCCACTCTATCTGACCAAGGCTTCCATCGCCATGCAGGAGAAAGAACGCGAAGAATTCAACCAGAAAACGAATACGAAAAATAATGAAGAAAAGGCTATTGTTTATAGACCGTGACGGCACGCTTATCGAAGAGCCCGCCGACGAGCAGATCGACAGCTTTGAGAAGTTGAAGTTTGTCAAGGGTGTGTTCCGTAATCTCGCATTTATCCGCGAGAAGCTGGACTTTGAGTTTGTCATGGTGAGCAACCAAGATGGGCTTGGTACGGACGCATTCCCAGAAAACACCTTCTGGCCAGTCCACAACTTCATTCTGCAGACACTCGAGGGTGAAGGCATCACATTCGACGACATCCTCATCGACCCACATTTCCCCGAGGACAATGCCCCCACGAGGAAGCCGAACACGGGATTGGTAGAGAAGTACATGAACAATCCCGAGGTCTATGACATTGCCAATTCTTACGTGATCGGTGATCGTGAGACAGATAGAAGCTTTGCTTTAAACATCGGTTGTAAATCATTGATAATAAGCGATGAAGGCATGTCTTGGAACAAGATTGCTGAACTACTGTTTGCTGGTGAAAGAATAGCCGAGGTCAGTCGCAAGACCAAGGAGACGGACATCCATATCAAGGTAAACCTCGACGGCACAGGCAAATGTGATATCAGCACCGGACTCGGCTTCTTCGATCACATGTTGGAGCAGATCGGTAAGCACGGCATGATGGACTTGACGATTCACACGAAAGGTGATCTGGAGGTTGATGAGCACCATACAATTGAGGATACGGCCATTGCTTTAGGTGAGTGTATCCTGCAGGCTCTTGGCGATAAACGCGGCATTGAGCGCTACGGCTATTGTCTGCCGATGGATGATTGTCTGTGCAGTGTCGCCCTCGACTTCGGAGGTCGTCCCTGGCTTGTATGGGATGCCGAATTCAAGCGTGAGAGAATCGGAGAAATGCCCACCGAAATGTTCTTACACTTCTTCAAGAGCCTCAGTGATGCCTCGAAGATAAATCTGAACATCAAGGCCGAGGGTCAGAACGAGCACCACAAGATAGAAGGAATCTTCAAGGCACTGGCCAGAGCACTGAAGATGGCCGTGCGCCGTGATATCTATCATTATGAACTTCCTTCAACGAAGGGTATGCTTTAATTGGGCGAAAATTTGGTAGTCACAAATATTATTCGTACCTTTGCAGCCCCATTTATATATAATAAGGTATAAGATAAGAGATGATAACAGTTACAAATCTGCAAATACAGTTTGGAAAAAAGGTTCTCTACAAGGATGTGAACCTGAAGTTTACCAGTGGTAATATCTATGGCATCATCGGTGCTAACGGTGCAGGCAAGTCTACCCTACTCCGTGCTATCAGCGGTGAACTCGAACCTAATAAGGGATCCATCGAGATGCTACCTGGCGAGCGCATGAGTGTGCTCGAGCAGGATCACTTCAAATACGATGCTTTCACGGTGATGGATACCGTGCTGATGGGTCATAAGCCCATGTGGGACAACATGAAGGAGCGCGAGGCTCTCTATTCGAAGCCCGAGATGACAGAAGAAGACGGTAACCGTGCCGCAGAACTCGAGATGGCCTTTGCCGAGATGAACGGCTACGAGGCAGAGAGTGAGGCTGCCCAGCTGTTGCAGAACTTAGGTGTGGCTGAGGGTCAGCACTACAAGCAGATGTCAGAGATATCGAATAACGAGAAGGTGCGCGTGATGCTGGCCAAGGCATTGTTCGGACACCCTGACAACCTGTTGCTCGACGAGCCTACCAACGATCTCGACCTTGACACCGTACAGTGGTTGGAGGAATATCTCTCGAATCTGGAGCAGTGTGTGCTCGTGGTATCCCACGACCGTCACTTCCTCGATGCTGTCTCTACCCAGACCGTCGATATCGATTTCGGCAAGGTGACCTTGTTCTCAGGTAACTACTCATTCTGGTACGAGAGTTCACAACTGGCTTTGCGTCAGGCTCAGAACCAGAAGATGAAAGCCGAGGAGAAGAAGAAGCAGCTGGAGGAGTTTATCCGTCGATTCTCTGCCAATGTGGCCAAGTCGAAGCAGACAACGTCGCGCAAGAAGATGCTCGAGAAACTGAACGTGGAAGAAATCACGCCCTCAACGCGTAAGTATCCTGGCATCATCTTCTCGATGGAGCGCGAACCAGGAACACAGATCCTCGAAGTAGAAGGTCTGAAGGCTGTTGATCCGGATGGCACCGTACTCTTCGACAACGTGAACTTCACCATCGAGAAAGGTCAGAAGACCGTCTTCCTGAGCCACAACCCCAAGGCCATGACCGCCCTCTTCGAGATCATCAACGGCAATCGTGAGGCTGATGCAGGTACCTATAAGTGGGGTGTCACCATCACTACCGCCTATCTGCCACTCGACAATACCGAGTTCTTCCAGAGCGAGATGAACCTCGTGGACTGGCTCTCACAATGGGGACCAGGCAATGAGGTGACCATGAAGTCGTTCCTTGGTCGCATGCTCTTCAAGGAGGAAGATGTGCTGAAGCATGTGAACGTGCTCAGTGGAGGTGAGAAGATGCGTTGTATGATTGCCCGTATGCAGCTGAAGAACGCCAACTGCCTCATCCTCGACACACCCACGAACCACCTCGACCTCGAGAGTATCCAGGCTTTCAACAATAACCTGATACAGTTCAAGGGCAATATCATCTTTGCCTCGCACGACCATGAGTTCATCAACACGGTGGCCGACCGCATCATCGAACTGACACCGAAGGGTACCATCGATAAGCTGATGACCTACGATGACTACATCTACGACGAGGCCATCAAGGAAAAGAAAGCCGAGTTGTATGCGTAATGGCACGAAATTTGCATGGAGGTAAGCAGAACATTTAAACAACCGCAATTATGACAGAAAAAGATATCAACATCGAAGGAGAAGAGACTCTTGACGAGACTCCCTTAGAAGAAACTGACAAAGAGTCAGCAGAAAACACTGCCGAAGAAGCAGCAGCTGACACTCAGGAAGAAGAAAAAGAAGAAGCAGAGGAAAAGGACCCGCTGGTGAAGGCTCAGGAAGAGATTGAGGAGCTGAAGGACAAGTGGCTCCGTTCTGTGGCTGAGTTTGAGAACTATCGCAAGCGTACACTCAAAGAGCGCGCAGAACTGATTCTGAACGGTGGTGAGAAAGTCATCACAGCCATTCTGCCGATACTCGACGATATGGAGCGTGCCATCGAGAACGGTGCCAAGACCGATGATCCCGAGGTACTCCGTGAAGGCATGACACTGATTCATCAGAAGTTCTTGAAAATACTCGAGGCTCAAGGCGTGAGTAAGATCGAGAGCAAGGATGCCGACTTCGACACCGATGTTCACGAGGCTGTGGCAATGGTTCCGGGTATGGGTGACGACAAGAAAGGAAAAGTTATTGACTGTCTTCAGGAAGGCTACAAACTGAACGACAAAGTCATCCGCCACGCGAAAGTTGCTGTCGGACAATAAATCGTAAATTCGTAAATCGTAAATTCGTAAATAAATACAATGGCACAGAAACGTGACTACTACGAGGTGCTGGGCGTCGCCAAGAACGCTACAGAGGACGAGATCAAAAAAGCGTATCGTAAGATAGCCATCAAGTACCACCCCGATCGTAATCCAGGTGACAAAGAGGCTGAAGAGAAGTTCAAGGAGGCTGCCGAGGCCTATAATGTACTGCACGATCCGAAAACCCGTCAGCAGTATGACCAGTTTGGATTCGACGGTCCCAATATGGGAGGCGGCTTCGGAGGCTTCGGTGGCTTCGGCGGTACCAGCATGAACATGGATGACATCTTCTCTATGTTCGGCGACATCTTCGGTGGTCACGGATTCGGAGGCTTCGGCGGTGGCTCGCGTCGTCCTCAGCAGCACAGAGGCAGTGACCTGCGTCTGAAAGTGAAGTTGACACTTGAGGAAATCAACAAGGGCGTCACTAAGAAATTCAAGGTACGCAAGGATATCCACTGTCCTCATTGTAATGGTTCAGGTGCCGAGGCCGGAAGCGGCAAGGAGACTTGTCCTACATGTCACGGAAGCGGTGTCATCACCCATACCACCCAAAGTATCTTCGGCATGATGCAGCAGCAGAGTGTATGCCCTGTATGCGGTGGTGAAGGTGAAGTCATCAAGAACAAGTGTAAGGAGTGTGGCGGTACGGGTGTACAGAAAGGCGAAGAGGTTGTTGAAATCAGCATCCCTGCAGGTGTAGCCGAAGGTATGGTCGTCAATGTACCAGGCAAAGGTAATGCCGGCAAGCACAATGGTCTGAACGGCGACATCCAGGTATTCATTGAGGAAGAACCGCATGAGACCTTCGTTCGTGACGGCAGTGACCTCATCTATAACCTGTTGCTCGACTTCCCCACAGCTGCACTTGGCGGTGAAGTGGAGATCCCCACTATCGAGGGCACCAAGCTGAAGGTGAAACTCGATAATGGCACACAACCTGGTAAGACACTACGTCTGAGAGGCAAGGGACTGCCTGCCGTTCAGGGTTATGGCAGTGGTAAGGGCGACTTGGTGGTAAACATCAGCGTCTATGTACCGAAGACACTCAGCCGTGAGGAGAAACAGGCCATTGAACAGTTCAAGGACAGCGACAACTTCAAGGGCGACAAGCAGACACGTGATTCCATCTTCCAGAGATTCAAGAATTACTTTAATTAATATAATAGGTATATGACGTATTCTGAAACGTGTGAATTCCTGTATAACCAGCTGCCCATGTTCGAGAAGCAGGGAGCGATGGGTTATAAGGAGGGGCTTGAGAACACGATGGCCCTGGATGAGCATTTCGAGCACCCACACCAGAAATACCGCACCATCCATATTGCTGGTACGAATGGGAAGGGATCATGTGCGCACACGTTATCTGCCATCTTACAGATGTGCGGCTACAAGGTGGGACTATATACCTCACCCCACCTGGTAGATTTCAGTGAGCGTATCCGGATCAACGGAACACCTATCCCGGAAGAGTACGTCATAGACTTTGTAGAGAAAGAAAAAGCATTCTTCCAGCCGCTGGAACCTTCATTCTTTGAAATTGTCACGGCAATGGCCTTCAAATACTTCGCTGACATGAAGGTGGATATCGCTGTCATAGAGGTAGGCATGGGAGGCAGACTCGACTGCACGAACATTATCACCCCGATTCTCTCAGTGATAACCAACATCGGATTGGATCACACCCAGTTCCTCGGAAATTCGCTGGAACAGATTGCCATCGAGAAGGCTGGTATCATCAAGAACAATGTACCTGTTGTCATTGGTGAGACCACCCCTGAGACCAGAATGGTGTTCGAGGCGATGGCCGCTGAGAATAACGCTCCGATTACCTTTGCCGAGGATGTGCAGGAGATCGCTTCTACCAACTTCACCAGTCAAGGCAATGAATATCATACCAACAATTTCGGTATTCTGACGGGTGAGCTCAAAGGCTATTATCAGGAAAAGAATACCAATACCATCCTCTGTGCTGTTAAGGAACTGGAGAAAATAGGCTATCTTTATCCCGTCCCTTGCCATAAGAGCACTTCTTGTCAGAACAAGGAGATCAGAGAGGGGTTCAAGAATGTATGCAGTCTAACTGGTCTTCAAGGCCGTTGGCAGAAGGTTAGCGATATTCCTCTGACAATCTGTGATACGGGTCACAACGTACCAGGCTGGGAATATCTGAGTCAACAGATCAATGCCGTGAACTGCCACCACAAGCATATCGTCTTCGGTATGGTGGAAGACAAGGACTTCGAGGGTGTGATGAACCTGTTGCCTAAGGATGCCACCTACTATTTCACCCAAGCCAACAATCATCGTGCCATTTCGGGCGATCTTCTGAAGATGTACGGCATGGGAATTGGGCTCCAGGGTGAGAGTTTCCCCGATGTCGCAACGGCCTATAAAATTGCCAGAGATACTGCTGAGAATAGTGACTTTGTGTTCATTGGAGGTAGCAGTTATGTGGTTGCAGACTTCCTGAAAAACT
>JAEEGJ010015556.1_pt1 | contig 17705 bp, 11 predicted proteins | sample 8958761 | NCBI WGS metagenome assembly JAEEGJ01 (sample SAMN16246546, study PRJNA631951) | gut metagenome | biome: gut microbiome; feature: rumen; material: RS-attached | host: Bos | place: Iran: Karaj | collected 2018-10 | reverse complement strand
GGCAGGTGATGCCGCAGCTAGCGCAGCCGATGCAGGCTTCGGGGTTCGCCATGAAGGCGTAATTGTAACCTTTTCCGTTTACTTCTTTTGCCAATTCGATGACACCGCAGGGGCAGGCCGTGATGCAAACACCACAACCCTTACAACGCTCAGTGTCAACTACGATGGCTCCTCTGAATTTTGCCATATTTGATTAGTTTTTAGAAATTGTTGTGTCTATTAATAATGAGCCACGAAATTAGGAAATTTTGCCCAAACATTGTTCTTCTTTTTGGTTTATTTCTTGGTTTGTTGTTAATTTAGATTGATTATAAACAAAACGGATGGTTTTGCTTGCTCTATAAAAAAATAGAGACGCAATGCCATGCGTCTCTACTGTTTTTTTCAAGGACGCAAGCGTTGCGTCCCTATACTAGATTATTTCACGGGGTGATCCATGGCAAAGGCCTTCAATCTCTCCGCCAGAATCGGGATTTCTTCCCTTTGGATCAGCGAGGTGCAGGCGCGGACGCCTTGCTTGGTGCTGCCGCAAGTGTCCAACGAGATGCCAGAAACACCGTAATACAGCATTTCTTCCACGAGGTCGGCTCCCGTGAAGCCAGGATAGCAATAGGTGAAGTAGAAGCCGTCGGCGATGGGCTCGCCGCAGTCCTCGTCGTAGGTGATGTAGAAGCCATTTTCAATGAAGGCTTTCTTCATCAGCTCTGCCTTGCGGCCATATTCCAAAACGTCCTCACGATAGTTGTAGGTACCATCATTGACGGCTTTCAGCACGGCAGCCAAAGCATGTTGTGCCGAGTGTGAAGTGCCTGAGCTGAGCGGGTGAAGAGCGCCGAAGAGGATGGCGCGCAAGAAGACTTCCTGTCCGCAGAAAGCTTTCAGGTCAGGGAAGTGGTGTTGGGCCAGCTTGTTGCTGATGCCAAGGATGGCGCAACGCTCGCCGGCGTAGCTGAAGGCTTTCGAGCTTGAAATCATCAGGATGTAATAGTCGGTGTATTTGCCCACGGTGGGTTGGAACGGGGCTTCGCCAGGATGGCTGTAGTCCTTGCGGAAGTCCATGCCGAAATAGGCGAGGTCTTCCATGACGATGACGTTGTACTTGTTGGTCAGTTCGCCGATGATGCGCAACTCCTCGTCGGTGAGGCACACCCAAGTCGGGTTGTTGGGGTTGGAGTAGAGCAGGCTGTGGATGTTGCCTTTGCTCAACACTTCTTCCAATTTGGCGCGCAGCTTCTCGCCACGGTATTCATAGATGTCGAAATGCTCCATCGGGATGCCAAGCACCTTGTTTTGGAACTTGTGGACGGGGAAACCGGGATCGATGAAAAGCATGGTGTTTTTCTTAGCGTCGGAATGACCTGCAATCATGAACGAGGCAAAGGCACCCTGCATGGAACCGACAGTAGGCACACAGTTGGCGGGGTCGACATCGAGGTCAAGGAAGTTCTTGATGAAGCGCGAGGCCTCTTTCTTTAAAACGGGTGCGCCATCGATGGGCGGATAGTTGGCGGCCACGCCATTTTGCAAGGCCTTGATCTGGGCTTCCACGCCAGCACGGGCGGCGGGCAGACCAGGGTTGCCCAACTCCATGTGGATGAATTTCTTGCCGCTGGCAGCTTCGAGGTCGAAGGCCAACTTGTTGATTTCACGGATGCCGGCTCTTCCGATGCTCGGCAGACCACTTTCTGCAAAGAGTTTCTTTGCCAAATCTTGGGGTACGATATTGTGTTGCATCATATCTGTTTGAATAATACTAATTGCTCGTTTTAATTGGAACGGCAAAGATAGGGAATTAGTGTGATATGTGCAAATAAAAAAAGCGGGCAATTATTTGCTCGCTTCTGGTGGGACGTACTGGACTCGAACCAGTGACCTCTGCCGTGTGAAGGCAGCGCTCTAAACCAACTGGGCTAACGTCCCTCCCGTTGATAGAAAAGACGCTTTGCAGCGTCTTTAGTGTGGGGCGAACAAGGATCGAACTTGTGACCTCATGCCTGTCAAGCATGCGCTCTAAACCAACTGAGCTACCGTCCCAAATGCGGGTGCAAAAATACGGCTTTTTCCGAAACTGACAAGTTTTTTTCTTCCTTTTTTTGAAAAAATTCTATCTTTGTGCAATCAAATCTATTCGTTATGAAGTTCAAGTACTTATTAGTCAGTTTGTTCCTTGTTTTTGGAACACTGTCGGCTTCGGCCCAAGAGAAGAAGAATTTTGAATTGGAAGACCTTTATCAGCGTGGTACATTCTATGCCAAGAGTGTGCGCGGCATGAACTCGATGAAGGATGGCAAGACCTACGCCTCATTCGAGAAAGGCCAACTCAACATCTATAATTACAAGACGGGCAAATTGGAGAAGACTTTATTTGGTATCGCCGACCTCACTATGCATCCCGATTCACTGCCTATCGGCTTGATGAACTATGAGTTGAGCGAGAATGAGGATAAGATGTTGTGCCTTACTGATATGGAAAGCATCTATCGTCACTCCTTCCATGCCAATTATTATGTATACGACTTCGCCACCAAGACCTTGCAGCCGCTTTCGAAGAACGGTAAGCAGCGTCTGGCTACTTTCTCGCCCGATGCATCCAAGGTGGCCTTCATGCGCGACAACAACCTTTTCATCAAGGACCTGAAGACAGGGGAGGAGAAGCAGTTTACGAACGACGGCCTATATAACCATATTATCAATGGCGCTCCTGACTGGGTGTATGAGGAGGAATTCAGTTTCTCGCAAGGTTTCTATTGGTCGCCCGACAGCAAGAAGATTGCTTTCATGAAGTTCGACGAGAGCAATGTGCGCGAGTTCCAGATGGAGGAGTTCGAAGGTCTCTATCCCGACTGGTACAGCTTCAAGTATCCCAAGGCTGGTGAAGACAATTCCATTGTTGAGATTTATGTCTACGACCTCGAAAGTGGTAAGACCGTGAAGATGGATACAGGTAAGGAAACGGATATCTATTTGCCTCGCATCGCTTGGACTAAAGACGCCAATGTGCTGGCCATCCAACGTCTCAACCGCCATCAGAACCATTTGGAGATTTTGGCTGCCGATGCCACTACGGGCAAGAGTCGTGTATTTTACGATGAGACTAACGACTACTACATCGACATTACCGACGACTGGCATTTCCTCAAGGACGGCAAGCGCTTCCTGATGACTTCCGAGAGAAGTGGCTATAACCACATCTATCTTTATAACTTGGATGGCACTTTGGTGAAACAACTCACCGATGGACCTTGGGATGTGACTTCGGTGTACGGCTTCGATGGCAAGGAAGTGTATTTCCAAGCTGCAAAGAACACTCCCGTAGATCGTCAGATCTATGCTGTTAACCTAAAAGGCCAGATGCGCGAGGTGATTGGTCGCCCGGGCACCAACAACGCTACTTTCAGCAACGACTTCAGCTACCTTATTAATATAAACAGCACCATCAGTCAGCCCCGCCAATTCGAGCTTTATACCAACAAGGGCAAGTTGGTGCGTGTGTTGGAGGACAACCATGAGTTCGCTGAAAAGTTGAAGACCTTCAATCTCGGCGAGAAGAAACTCATGAAGATCAGCGACCCAGCTTTCACTTTGCCTGATGGCACCCAAGTCGACGTGGACGCATGGCAGATCCTGCCTCCCGACTTCGATCCCTCAAAGAAATACCCTGTGTTGATTTATGTATACGGTGGTCCTGGCCATCAGACGGTCAACAATTCATGGGCCGATAGCGACTATTGGTGGATGCAGTTGCTGGCACAGCATGGCATCATCAGCGTGTCCATCAACAACCGTGGTAGTGGTGCTCAGGGAGAAGTCTTCAAGAAGATGACCTACCTGCAACTGGGTAAGTACGAAACTGAGGACATGATTACCCTCGCAAAGTATATGGCCAAGCAACCTTACGTGGATGGAAGCAGAATCGGCATCTATGGCTGGAGCTATGGTGGCTTCATGGCTGCCAACGGCATCACCAAGGGCGCTGATGTCATCAGCACGGCCGTGTCAGTGGCCCCTGTGACCAACTGGCGTTATTACGACAACGTCTACACTGAGCGTTTCATGCGCACGCCGCAGGAGAATCCCGAGGGTTATGACCTCAACTCGCCCGTCCACAACACGGCGATGATTAAAGGCAACTACCTGCTTTGCCATGGCAGCGGCGACGACAACGTCCACTACCAGAATGCGATGGAACTCATCAAGGCCATGATTTCGAACGGAAAGCAGTTCGACCTGATGATCTATCCCAACAAGAACCACGGCATCTATGGTGGCTACGAATACGGTAGCGGTGAATGCCGCATGCACCTCTTCAACAAGATTGACAACTTCTTGTTTGAGCATTTATTAGAAGAATAGTTTAGCTATTATTTGTAGTAAACAGATTGTACACCAGAATATAAGTAATATGGCAAAAGACATAGAACCGAAGTTAAAATTCATTAGCGATTATCTGAAAATCAATAAGAACGAGGAATTTGTCATCCCTGAGTATCAACGAGGTTATTCTTGGAGCATCGTTCAATGTGATAAACTTTGGCAAGACGTTGAGGATTTCATAGAGTCAGGAATGAACGATCCTTACTTTTTTGGAACCATCATTGTCGATTGTTCAGAAACAGAAAAGTTCTGTCTGATTGATGGACAACAAAGAACCACAACATTCCTTCTTTTATTGAAAGCGTTACAACTACGAATTAAGGAGGTGCTTGACAAGTTAAAATCTTACAAGGATGACGATACAGAGCAATTGAAAAAGTTTTTAAACAAACGATATGAAAGCATTATAGAGATTCTTTACAAGGCAGATGATGAAGAAACATATGAAATAATAGACAATTGGAATATTGCCAAAGGCGTGTCGTTGTTGTTGAACAAATCTATCAACGAACAGCATAAGGAGGAATTACAAATTATCATAGAAGCAAAGGACTTTACAGAGGCAGAGAGAAATTGCTATAAAATCCCAAGGAAGCAGAAAGACAACAAATACACGAATTTCTTCAGAAATTTCAAATTCTTTTACGAAAAGCTTGGATATTATAGAGAATCCCAATTGAATTCTTTCGCGAAAGCATTCTTGAGCAAATGTCAAATAATAGAAATAAGAAGTTGGCAAATTGAACAGGCAATCACTATGTTTAACTCATTGAATTCAACGGGAATGCCATTGTCTGATGCGGATATCATTTCAGCACAATTGTATTCGAACGTGGATGGCGATAAAACCGATTTTAACCAAAAATGGGAAAACATTACGCATTTGGCAAGCGAATTGGGCACTCGAAAAATCATCAGTATCGACTCGGTTCTACAACAGTATATGTATATTGTTCGTGCCAAGTCCCAAGAATACTTGAAGAAAGGATACACTGATGTTACGACTCCAGGATTGAGAAATTATTATACGAATATCAATAAGGGTTTGTTGAAATCCCCGATAGATTTATGCAATGAGTTTGAAAAAATCACCAAGATTTGGGACAAGATAAAAGACTACCCAATAGTGAAACTCTTGCTTAAGTTCAACGAAAATGCCAAGCTCTATCTGATTTCCTATTTGAACAGGTTTGATTTGAATTCTATTTCCGAACCCGTTGTAAAAGATATCGCGGAATGTTTAATTCGATTATTTACAATATTGGAATTGGTAGATGCAGGCTATTCAAGTACGAGTTTCAAGACGTTTTTGTTTAGTGAAAACACTAAATTGGTAGACGGTGCTGTTTCCATAGATGATATTAAGAAAGATTTCGATTCTCACATTAATAAAACATGGGATCCATCAGTTCTACAGTCGTTATTGATGGAATATGACAAGAACGTGCTTGTGTTTTTGAATGAATACTTGTATGTGAAGTCAACGAATGAAAAGATAAAAGCGAAAAGAGACAAAGCTTTGGCGAATAATGAATCACTGGAAACAGAACAGTCTTTCTTGAAGTTTGATTTCTTGGAAAGTGTTAATATTGAACATATTATGCCTGCAAGTGGACATAATCTCGAAGCTATTAGGAAAGATGCAGGAATCGGTAGTCGAGAGGAATTTGATAGCATAGTGAACAAACTTGGCAATAAAATTTTGTTAGAAGAAGACATTAATAAGTCTATTGGCAAAGAGTGGTTCCAAACCAAGAAACAAACGTCAATCAAGGATAAATCAGGTTATAAGGATAGTGCATATCATATTGCTCGAGCATTGGTCAATTATCCTACTGATACGTGGTCGAAAGATGACATTGAAGAAGCAACGCAGAAAGCTACTCTTAGAATATTACAGTTTGTTTTTAATAATCAAGATATCGAAACCTCTGTTCCATCCTGATGGCTATTTTTTCTTTCAATTAGCCCATTAGGATACTTGAAAACACTATTTTGCACAAGAAAAGGAAACTAAAACGAACTACAATTGCATAATCATTGTGGCTCTCGCAATGTGGTTTTCGCAACGTAAAGACCACAACTTCGGCAAGCAGTTGACCTGATGATTTATCCCAACAAGAACCACGGCATCTACGGCGGCTACGAATATGGCAGCGGCGAGTGTCGTATGCACCTCTTCAACAAGATTGACAACTTCTTGTTTGAGCACCTTTTGGGAGAATAAACTCTTGGAATATAAAATGACGAATGCGGGATAGAGCCAGTGCTCTATTCCGCATTTCTTTCCTTAAACACATATCCTTTCCGCTCCCAAACTGGAATTTCGCGGGCTACAATAATGCTGTAAAACCGCTCAAAGTTAGTGGAATCGGGACGGGTGTTCCATGCTCTTTCAGCAACACCAAGGGCTTTGGGAAGCATCTGATAGGTGGCATCGTCGAAACTGCGGAGCTGCGACGACCAAAGCTGTGCTTGCACACCGATGATGTCGCCTTTGTAGTCCAAAGGCTGTAAGGCGAAGGTCTTGCGCTCGTCCACATAGCCTGCCCAGGATAGGCCGATTTCATCAGGAGCATCGCTATAGGCAAGGTCGAGGTAGGTGTAGGCTGCTGGCGATAGCACCACGGGGAAGCCTTCAATACCGTCGGTGTTCCAAACATTCAGGAAATACAGTGAGCGTTTGAGCCTTTCTTGTGTTTCAGGTTCCAAGCCACGGGCGATGTCCTCCCAACCTGCAAGACGGATGCCTCGCGTTTCTGCGAGGTCGAGCATGTTGTTGGTGAAGACTTCCTTCATTTCGTGACGGTCACGGCCAGCCCAAGCACCGTCAGGTACTTCGTCGCCGCCGATATGGATGGCAGGCAATGGTACACCCGCTTCTTGGTGCAGACGGATTACTTCATCGAAGACCTTTCCATAGAACTTGTAAACACTCGGTAAGTCAACGCTCAACACATTGTCGGTGAAGTCCTGCGCCGACCAATAGTGCGAGGTGTCTGCCGGATTTTGTAGGCGGAAACTACTGTCACCCGTGCACCGCTCATAGGCTTGCATGGCTTTAATGGAAGCCCGTGAATGACCTGGCGTGTCAAACTCGGGAATCACTGCGATGCGGCGTTCCCATGCATAACGGAGAATGTGTTTGTACTCTTCTGCTGTGTAGAAAGTTACATTCCCGATGCGACCATTGGCGGTGGGTTTCAGTGCTGTGGTTTCTTGCAGGTTCCAGTCTGGCAGGGCATGATGCGCTCCATATTCCGTAAGTTCAGGAAAGTCTTTGATTTCCAAGCACCAGGATTCGTCGTCGGCGATATGGAAGTGCAAGGTGTTGAGTTTCCACGAAGCCATGAGGTCGAGGATTTGAAGCACTTCGTCTACCGTTCGGAAATCGCGCACCACATCGAGCATGAAACCTCGGTAAGGCATGTCAGGCCAGTCCTCTATGGTCATGGGCTGCAAAGGATGCGGCAACTTGGCAAGTGTGGTTTGGGCATAGAAAGTTCCGTCCTCGTCATCGGCTTCAACCTTAGGATTGCCATCGTCGCCTATCGTAATGCGATACCATCCAGCAGGATGATTTTCGGATTTTTCCATAGGTTCTGTTCCGTACTGCACCCGCTTGACTTGTGGGATGATGTCGCTAGGCTGTACTTCATCAATGCTGGCAAAAGCTTTGTCGGAAGCTTCTATTTCGGGCAGTTCCAAAAAATGGTAGGTCACCTCCAAAGATTGGTCAGGCTTTCCTTTTTGCTGGAGGATAAAGGCTTCAGGTGCCCACGAATGCCTTGGCAAAGGTCGACCGTAATACTTCAGCGTAACGGTGCCGCTTGTCGGGATGTCGATGTACCACGAGGTTCCCTGATAATGGTTCATTTTCGGTCCTTCCACGATGGTCTTGCCGTCAAAGAGTTCCTGAAACCATACCCGCGACCCTTTGGGCATGTTGTTAAGTACTAAAGTATGCAGGGCTTGTCCATCGTCTTGCTTAGCGCCTTCGGTCCATTCTGCATTCGGCACCCGACCGCAAGCCGTTGTCAGTAGAAAAAGGAGTAGAAATAGTGTCTTATTGCGCATGAAGCTATGTTTTCTTGCTGATAAAGATAATTACTTACCAAATCCTATAAATCAGCTCCAAGCTGATGTAGCGACTGTTGACTTTGTCGGATCTATATGAGATATAATAAGGATTATTGGTGTAGTTGTCTTCTTTGTTCCAGTTGAAGATGTCGAAAGCATTGAAGAGGAAGGAAAGACGGTTTTTGAAAAAGTCGGCGCGAAGACCGCAATCTATGCCATAAGCAGTTTGATGGGTGGCAAAAAGCGTTTGCGTCGGTGAGTTGTAATAGGCTGTAGCATGCAATTCAAGCTTGTTCCATAGCTTTACCCAAGTGCCGAGGCGCACCGTATATGCCCACATATTACTGCTAATCAAGCTGTCTTGGGTCTTGTCGTAATAGGTCTCAATGTGCGAGTCAAAAACTTTGGATTCCAACCTGACATTGAAAGTGGGACTGGGCCGGTAGGTGACGTTGAACTCCCCGCCTGCCTCAAAGTATTTGTTGAGGTTGACGGGTGTGGAATATGTTACTACTCGATTCCAAAGCGAGTCGTAGGCAACGTCGTTCACCATGTTGATGGCATTGATAGAGTTGTTGAAATAGCATTTCACACTCATCGAACCAAGTCGGTTAGCGTATTTGGCCCACGACAGCTCAAAGACATCTGTCAGTGGGGGAATCAGCGAGGGATTGCCCACCCAAAACGAGTCTTCTTCGTAAACTTTTTTACTGGCGAAATAAAGCGGTCTTGGATAGTTGGTCTTTCGGGTGTAGCTAAAACTGAAGTTGTGCATCGAGGGGGTTCGGTAAGTGATGTGCAGCGAAGGTCTCCAATAGGCAAAACGCATTTGGGTGTCGAATTGAGGAGTGTCCGAATAGAGTAATTTGATCCAAGTGTGCTCCCAACTGAGACCAGGTTTGATGGTAATAGAGTTGCCAATATGGTGCTCCACCATCACCGTGGCAGCTAGATGGTTCCTACTGAAATGGCGGTCTTCGGAGCGGTACCAATCGGTGACGTAGCCATCTGAACCCAAGGTGTCGTAAATGCCATGATTGTTGTCAGGTTTGATGACATCGGAGATGCTAAAGTAAATCTCACCGCTTTGTTGGGTCTTGCCTCTTTCGTTTTGCCAATGGTAAGGATGGGTGTATTCAACTTTGGCATCGTAACCTATGTCTGCAAAGACATTGGTAAGGATGATGTCGCGGTTGAGTGTGGGATGGTTTTTGAAAGCCCGTTGCTCCTTTTGGCTGTCGTTGCCAACGCTGAAATCAGAGTTCAAAAGTATGTCTAACGATTGGCCGTGCTGGGCAAAACGATGTTGCCAACTTATTCCTGCGGAACCGACAGAGAAATGCTGAATGGTCTCTTTATGGATGGAATAGTCATATTCGCCAATGTCATCGATGTATTCTTTTCTGTAAGCATCGGAGTATAAGACGATTCTGTTGGACATCGGGGTGATGCCGTAATAAGCCATGAAGTCGTTCTGCTGGTTGGGACGGTATTCGGCTTTTATGAAAGCTTCAACTTCATATCTAAATGAAGTGTCGTTGCTGGAATAGCGGGTGCAGTTGGCGGTGTCCAAACCTAAAGATTGATTGTTCTCGACGTGGTCGACAAAGGAATAGCTATATCCTTTTGAATGCTTTTTGACTCCGGAAATGCTTCCTTTCAAATTCGCGTTGAAGGACCATTTTTTGTTGTTCCAGATATAGGACACCCAAGGCGACACGTCAGGTCGTGTGGTGGATTGGAATCCGATGCTGAGATGCTGCTCGGAACTGCCATCGGAGTCAGTGATGATATTGATGACTCCCGTGTCGGGGACGGAGGTGAATTGTGCCGAGGGGTTGGTCATCACCTCGATGCGCACAATGGAGAGGGCTTTTACCTGTTGGAGGTAGTTCTTTTGGCTCTCTTCGTCGAAACGTGAAGGACGGTTGTTGATGAACAGTTCCACTTCGCTCACGCCACGCAAGCTGATGTTACCTTCGGTGTCGACCTTCACGCCAGGCAAGTTCTGCAGGGCATCCGAAACCGTACCTTGCCGAGCCTTGGGGTCGCGGCTGATATGGTAGATGGTGGTTTCGCCTTCGTTGACAAAGATCGGCCCTCCCGTCGACAGCGTGTCAGTTGTTTGGGCTTGCATGGCAAAGGAAAGGAGCAGAAATAGCCACGCTAAAACTGTTTTTTGCGTATGGCTTTTGGTAGGCTCTTTCGGCTCCACGTGCACGGCCACATGGGTCTCTTCGCCGTAGTGTTGGCGGAGGACGTCTTCCACTTCTGAAGCTTTGTCATGGGCTTCCTTTAGGTTGATGTCGCCGTCCATCAAGATGTGAAGCTCAATGGCATAATGGTTGCCGATGCGTCGTGTGCGCAGTTCGTGAGGTTCTGATATGCCAGGCAGTTCCGCAACCAGTTTCAGGATCTCGTCTTCAACTTTGTCGGGAAGCGATTGTTCCATCAGGTCACCGATGCCGTTTTTGAGCAAATCGAAGGCTACCTTGACGATGAAGGCTCCCACAACCACCGAGGCAATCGGATCAAGGATGGTCCAACGTTGTCCCAAGAAGATGGCACCACCAATGCCCACAGCTGTACCGATGGAGGAAAGCGCATCGCTTCGATGATGCCAAGCGTTGGCTTCCAATGCTTTGGAATTCAGTTTTTTCGCCTTGATGATGGAATAACGATATACGGCCTCTTTCAGCATAATGGAGACAACGGCTGCCCAGAAAGCCAGCATCCCTGGTGCTTCAAGCACTTCTCCATTGGCCCATGCTGCAATTCTTATCGCTCCTTTCACGATAATGCTGATGGCCACAGCCATCAAAGCGATGCCGATGATGGTCAGCGCCAGAGTTTCATATTTCCCGTGCCCATAGTCGTGTGATTTGTCCTGCGGCTTGCTGCTGATCTTGACGAAGACCAACACGATGATGTCCGTGACGAAATCGGAGAGTGAGTGAATGGCATCGGCAATCATGGCCGAACTGTGTCCCAAAACACCAGCCACAAACTTGAATACCAGCAGGAGCATGTTCACTGCTCCGCCTATAAGAGTCACTTTATATATTCCCCTTTCTCTATCCATGTTTTGGCCTGAAAAGGAATATTGAAGATGCTAATATAAAGGAATTGAAAAAACGGATAATCGAAAGAATTACGGCAATAGGATAATTGCTATCTTTGCCGTCCAATCTTAGTCTTAAACAAGAATTATATGTCAGCAAAAGAACGAGTGCGCAGATACTTTATCGTAGCCCTTGTTTTTACATTGGTGGTTTGCGGAGGTCTTATTGGCATCTGCAATGTGGTGGTGAAGCAACAGGCAAAGGGTAGGGTGTATATTGATGTAAGCGAGATTCCTTACCGTAAGGTTGGATTGGTGTTGGGGACAATACCCATTGTGAACGGTTACCAAAACCGATATTATAATTATCGTATGGATGCCGCTGCAGAGCTGTATTTTGCCAACAAAGTCTCCTATCTTTTGCTCAGCGGCGACAACCATGTGAGCCATTACAATGAGCCTGAGTCGATGCGTAAGTCGCTCATCGAAAGGGGAGTGCCTGACTCGGTCATCTATCTCGATTGCGCCGGATTCCGCACCTTCGATTCTATGGTGCGAGCCAAAAAGGTTTTTGCCCAAGATTCGGTGACGGTGGTTTCGCAACAATGGCACAATGAGCGGGCCGTTTTTATTGCAGGTCATTATGACCTTGATGCCATTGCTTTCTGTGCCAAAGACTATACTGCGGGCAGAAAAATCTATGTGAAGAACCACCTCCGTGAGGCCTTGGCCAAGGTGAAGGTGGTTCTCGATTTGATGGTCGGCAAACAGCCGCATTTCTTGGGCGATATTGAACCGATTCCAAGTCAGCAGCCTTGCCGCTGCCCTTAGGTTGTTACATCTGTTTCAGTTGCTCCACAAATTCATCGATGCGGTGCATCTCCGCAGGGATGTCGATCTCTTGTGGGCAGTGCTCAGTGCATTGGTTGCAGCCGATGCAATGGCTGGCTTGCCTCAATCCAGGAATGTTGCGGTCGTAGCCGATAAGGAAACGTTTCCTCGCTTCCCAATAGGCTTTTGCCTCGCGGTTGCCGGTGGGCATATTGCCATGGATGATGCTCTCGTTGTAGTAGCCAAACACAGCAGGAATGTTCAATCCGTAAGGGCAAGGCATGCAGTAGTTGCAGGCGGTGCACGGCACGGTTTTCAGTTTGATGAACAGTTCGGCTACCTGCATCAAAAACTCGTCTTCTTCGGGCGTGATGGGTCGTAAGGGTGAATAGGTCTCAACGTTTTGTTGCAGATGTTCCATGTAAGTCATACCACTCAGCACAGTGAGGATGCCTTCAGGCGTGCCGGCAAAACGGAAGGCCCAGCGGGCGACGGGGGTCTCGGGCTCACGCTCTTTCATTTGCTTCACAATGTGGTCAGGTTGCTTGGCGAGGCCTCCTCCAAGTAAGGGCTCCATAATCACTACGGGGATGCCACGACGATGCAGTTCCTCGTAAAGGTACGACGAGTTGACGCCTTCGCCTTCTATCTCGCCAAAGCTCCAGTCCACATAGTTCAACTGGATTTGCACGAAGTCCCAATGGTAGCGGCCTTCGTCGTGCCATTGCATCATGGTGTCGAACAGCTTCGGGTCACCGTGGAACGAAAAACCGAGGTTGCGGATGCGGCCTGCCTTTTTCTGTTCCACGAGCCAGTCGAGGACGCCATTGTCCATGAAACGGGTGTTGAACATCTCCATGCTGGTCATGTCTTTGCCCGAGCCACCGATGCTGTGCATGAGCAGATAGTCGATGTAGTCGGTCTGTAGTTGCTTGAGCGAGTTCTCAAACATGGCTTTCGAAGCCTCCGCGCTCCATGTGGTGGGGCTGAAGTTGGAGAGCTTGGTGGCAATGTAATAGCTGTTGCGCGGGTGCCGCGACAAGGCGATGCCGGTGGAAGTCTCGGAATAGCCTCTTGTATAAACAGGGGCAGTGTCGAAGTAGTTGACGCCGTGTGCCAATGCATAGTCCACCTCTTCGTTGACCATTTCCTGGTCGACACGGGCGTTGGGGTCTTTTCGCATGTCTGCACCGTTTTCGATGGGCAGACGCATCATGCCGTAGCCCAATAGCGACACCTTGTCGCCTGAGTTAGGGTTGGTGCGGTAGGTCATCTCGCCTTGGCCGTCGATGACGTTTTTGGCGATGGGTGTTGCTTCGCTGTCGTTGTTTTTGCAAGCGGAAAGCACCACCGAAGTGGCTACCGCCGCACTGCCTATATGCTTTATGAATTCTCTTCTATCCATGAGTCTTTGATTTAAAATTCAAAATTCAAAATTCAAAATTCAAAATTCATCATTCATCATTCCGCATCACCCATTATGGTGCATTTCATTCCCTTCCACGTAAATTGCGCTGAATGGTCGGGCAGGGCAGAGGTGCTCGCAGGCACCGCAGCCGATACATTTGTTCTCGTCGACGGCAGGCACTTGTACCTTGCCGTTCGGGCTTTCGTAGTCCACCATCTGGATGGCACCAGTGGGGCAGTGACGTGCGCAGTTGCCGCAGCTGACACCGTCGGTCAGCACCACGCAGTTGTCCTTGATCCAAACGGCATGACCCACATGGATGTCGGTCTTTTCCTCACGGGAGATGGGCTTGATGGCACCGGCAGGGCAGACCTCGCTGCAGCGGGTGCATTCGGGGCGACAGTAACCGCGCTCAAACGACATCATAGGTTGCATGAAGTGCATCAAATCGGTGGAAGGACGCAAGACGTTATTTGGACACGATGAAACGCAGAGTTGGCAGGCCGTGCAATGCTTTTGCATGTGGCGCGCCGAGACGGATCCAGGAGGCGTGATGATTGTATTGCGCTTTGGCGCCTTCTTGTCTTCAATCACGGCCAAGCCACCATCGACCTTCATTTCGGTCTGGGCCAAAGTTGCCGAGGTGCCGGCCACTGCTGCACCTACGAGGAAGGCACGACGCTCAGTATCGACGGGCTTCGATTCAGTTTTAAAAGCGGATAAGTCCCTACCATATTTCAGCGCGTCGAATTTGCATTTGTCAAGGCAGTCGCCACAAACCACGCAGCGCGAATAATCGATTTTTCCTTCTTTGAAGTCGATGGCCTGTGCCTTGCAGTTCTTCTCGCACATACCGCAGTTCTTGCACTTGTCCTTGTCAAAGCGGACGCGAAGCAGGGAAAAACGGGAGAAGAAGCTGAGGAAAGTACCCACAGGACAAATCGTGTTGCAATATAGGCGTCCTTTGCGCCAGGCGAGGAAGCCTAATATGACTAAAGTAAGGATGGCCACTATGAAGGTCGTCACGCTGTGGGTCCAGATTTGCACCTCTGTGAAGTTGTAACGGTCGTTCGCGGCATCGAGGCCTGCGAGCCAGTTGTTGAGCAGGTCGTAAAGCGGCTTGAACAGGCTGTTGACGATGCGGCCGTAGGCACTGTATGGCTCAAACAGGGTGGTGAGGGGCGCAAAGCCGATGATTAAGGCAAGGATGAAGACACCGAAGAAGCCGTAGCGCAACACCTTGTTTTCCTTGGCGTAGCTGAAACGGTTTTTCTTGACTTTGCCACCAAGCCACGAGAAGAAGTCCTGCATGATGCCCAAGGGACATACCACACTACAATAGATTCTCCCCAAAAAGAGAGTGGTCATAAATATAACCACCACAACAGAGCTGAAGGCGAGGAAGGCAGGCAAAAACTGGATTTTGGCCACCCAGCCCGCCCAGAGATGCACTCGGAAACCGATGCCGAGTAGCAACAGGGTCACTAAGGTTATCATGACCACTTGTAGACAGATTCTGATTTTTCGTAACATATTAGATCGATTTTGAATTAGTTCTTTTCACAATAAGTATACTTGCTTCATAAAGCAAATAAATCGGCAATGTGACCAGCGTTAGCGTCACGGCATCGCCCGTCGGGGTGATGATAGCCGCCACGATGGCGATGCCCACGATGGCGTGGCGGCGGTATTTCTTCAGTGTGTCGGCTTGGAGCAGTCCTGCCTTGGCTAAGAGATAGTTGACAATGGGAATCTCGAAGAGAATGCCCATCAGCAGGCTGAGCATGAGCAGATTGGAGATATAGGACGATAGTGAAATCTGGTTATACACCTCTGAATAGACTTGGTAATTGAAGAGGAAACGGAAAGCGAAAGGGAAGATGATGAAGTAGTTCATCAGCACACCGAGGATGAAGAGCAATGTGCCCCATATTATAATAGGTGCGGCATGACGTTTTTCCTGATCGTATAAGGCTGGCGCAACGAAACCATAAAGTTGCACGATGAGATATGGCGAAACCACCACAAGTCCTGCCCAAAGTGTCACTTTGATGTGCGTCATGAACTGCGCCGCCAATTCCGTGTTGATGAACGAAGCCTGAAAGCTGCCTGGACAGAGCGACTGCCAACCTGTTTGGGCACACAGCCAAGCCAGACCTTGATAGGAGACAAAACTATCCATTGATGGGGCAAAAAGCAGGCGAAACAAAATGTCCTTGAAACAAAATGCCGCCGCAGCCCCGATGGCCCAGGCAATCAAGCAGCGGAACAGCACTTTCCGAAGCACATCCAGATGGTCCCAGAAACTGCTGACCTCCCGTTCGCTCATCCCTTGCTTTGTTTTTCCTGTTCCTTTTTTTCGTTGAGGTCTTCATCGACGCCATTCATGCCGTCCTTGAAGTTCTTCACGCCCTTGCCGAGGCCTTTCATCAGCTCTGGAATCTTGCGACCGCCAAAGAGCAGCAGGACAAGAATCAGGATGATGATGATTTCTGTCGTTCCAATAGTAAGCAAATGCATATTTCTAAAGGTTTAGATGAATAAAACTGCAAAATTAGAAAAAAGATGGTTTTTGTCAAATGTTTGTCACTAGATTCAAAACTTTTGCATTTTTCCACAATTTTTTGTTGCACAAAAAGAAAAAGTTGTACTTTTGCAGCCTCAAAATCAAACCATAGTATTAACAATTTAAAAGAAGGAAGTGTTTTAAAATGATTATTGTTCCTGTAAAAGAAGGCGAAAGCATCGACAGAGCTTTGAAGCGCTACAAGAGAAAGTATGAGAAGACCGGCGTCGTCAAGGAATTGCGCGCCCGTCAACAGTTCACCAAGCCGTCAGTCATCAAGCGCGCCCAGCGCATGAAGGCTATCTACGTGCAGAAACTCCGTGACGCTGAACAGAATATGTAATTCGCCCGCTTAGGAAAATAATTTTTTTAAGCAAACTTCGCTGTGAATTGGTAATTTATTACTAATTTTACAGCGAAGTTTTATTTTATGCTCATCGACCAGTTCATAAGCTACATCGAAGCTGAGAAGCGTTTCTCGCCGCTTACCGTCGAAGCCTACCGCCGCGACATGGAGCAATTCGTGGGCTATCTGAACAAAGCGTACGAGGGCATAGCCCTCACCGAGGTGAAGACCACCATGGTGAAGTCGTACATCGTCCACCTGAAAGGGGAGGGGCTTGAGAACCGGAGCATCAACCGCAAGATCTCCACGCTGCGCACCTTTTATAAATACTGCCTGCGTGAGAATCTGGTGGAAAAATCGCCCATGATAGGCATCAAGGCTCTGAAGCTGCCCAAGACGCTGGTCAAGTTCGTCACCGAGACAGATATTAATAAGGTGTCGTTTGGCGATGAGGCCGATTTCGCGACTGTGCGCGACCGATTGCTCTTTGAAATGCTGTATCAAACGGGGATGCGTCAGGCCGAATTGCGAGGACTGACGGATGGCGATGTCGACAAGATGGACATGCAGCTGAAAATTCATGGGAAACGCAATAAAGACCGACTTGTTCCGTTATCAAAAGAGATGATAGCGTTGATAGACCAATACCAAGCCATGCGCGATGCCACTTTCACGAACAAGGCGGAGCGTCTCCTGCTCAACGACAAAGGGGAGGAGATGACCCCCTCCTTTGTATATAATAAGGTGCATCACATGCTTGAGGGCGTGACGACGCTGAAGCAGAAAAGCCCCCATGTGTTGCGTCACACCTTTGCCACCCATCTCTTGGACGAGGGCGCCAGCTTGGTGGCCATTCAGAAACTGCTCGGGCATGAAGACCTGGCCACGACCCAGATCTATGCCCACAACACGATAGAACAACTTAAGAAAATCCATAAACAAGCTCATCCGAAAGGATGACCAAAAGAAAGGAGTTATTATGAAAGTTATGATCAATTCAGTTCACTTCAAGGCTGACCAAAAACTTGAAGACTTCATC
>JAEEGJ010015552.1_pt1 | contig 17709 bp, 6 predicted proteins | sample 8958761 | NCBI WGS metagenome assembly JAEEGJ01 (sample SAMN16246546, study PRJNA631951) | gut metagenome | biome: gut microbiome; feature: rumen; material: RS-attached | host: Bos | place: Iran: Karaj | collected 2018-10 | reverse complement strand
GGTCAGCCGCCACATGCCGCCTGGCAGTTGGCCGGTCTGGCGGTACTGCTCCTTGCTGTAGCCGCGGAAGTCGAGATTGTCAAGACGCAGATACTGCGCCATGTCGCTGCCGGTGAGCACCAGAGTCTCGCCGCCGCCTAAAAAGAGCGGCGCCACGGCGGCGGTCTTTATGCTCTCGATGGTTATGCCGGTTGACTCGAGCTTGAAGTGCAGCCGTACGGGCAGGTTGCTGGCCGTCAGGTCGTTGACGGTGATGGTGGCCATCAGACGCGCCGAAGCGGGCGCGGTCAACTCGCTCAGGTTGAGCGTGTATGGCGGCAGCAGTGTCGGGGTAACCGTCACCGGATATCGCTGTGCCGTAGCTGTCAGGCTCAGCAGAATAGCGGTCAATATGGCTAGGAAACGATTTATTGTATTAGGATTTAGTAGTTAGGATTTACGATTTTTCGTTATCGTTAGTGTTATCGTTTTCAGTTTGTGTTATCGTTTTCAGTTTGTGTTTTCAGTTTGTGTTCTTCTACTTCGCAATCAGCACCTTCAAAACTCGATGCTCATCGCTGGCGCTTATGCGCAGGATGTACACGCCGTCGCTGGCGTTGCTCAAATCGAAACTCTCGCTGTATTCGGCTTCTCCGGTCAGTTCGCGCTGTTCTATCTGAGTACCGTGGCTGACGCTCGAAATAGTCATTTCGGCATCGTGGCTTTCACGCAGTTGCACATCAACGCCGAACAGTCCGTTTGTCGGGTTGGGTTTCACCGTAACCGATTTTATCAGCGGGTCGTAGCCCAACTTGATGTTGTCGGTAGTGTCGGGCAACTCCGAAATCTCAACCTGCTTGGTGATGTAACTTACGCAGCCGCTCGAGTAGGCCCACAGAGTGATGTTGTGCAAGCCAATGGTGTTCGGCTTCAGCTGCAGTTCGTAGAGCGAGCTGTCCATAACCTCGAAATCTGCGGCGCTGAAATCCCAACGGATGCTGTCGGTCTTCATGTTCGACAGTTCGACAAGGGCAATGGTGTTATCCTTCGAAGCGTCGGAAGCCATGTAAAAATCGGCTTCGAGCAAATTGTCGCCAATAGTGATTGTAACGGTGTCGCGACTGATGCAGTTGGCTCCGTAAGTGGCCACAAGGTGGTACTCGCCTTGTTCGGAAGCAATCAGGTTGCGCTTGTCTGACAGCGTTGAGTCGTTCAGAATCCAACGGTATGTCTTGAAACCGTCGGTTGGGATGAACTCGTAGGTGTTGTTGGGGCACATGAACACGTTCTCCTCGCCAATCTCCACGTGCAGCGAGTCGGGCTGGCTGATGCTGAATGTTGCCGTATCGTGGCAGTTGTTGCGGTCGGCAACCACAATGGTGTAGGCGCCTTTGGCAATGCTGTCGATGTCGGGCAGGGTGTCGCCGTTGCTCCACAGGTAGCGGTAGCCTCCCACACCGCCCAACGTGAGTGTGCTGATACGGCCGTCGGCATAGCCGTAGCACGAAGCGTCGCGGCTGCCAATCTTTCTGATTCCTATCGGCGACGGCGCGTCAATATTGAAACTTGTGCTGTTTTTGCAGTTGTTCGAGTCGATGATAAAAACCACATTCCACCCGGCTGGCAGATTGTACACGCTCATTGCGTTCTCGCCATGCGGCCACTCGATGCGGAATGGTGAGTAGGGTGTGGCAGGAACAATATCGGCACTGTCGATGACTGCTGTTCCAGTTGAATCGCCATAGCACAGCACCGGCAGCGTGCGGACACGCTCTATCTTCGGTCTCGATGATGGATTGATGCGGTACGATTTTCCGGTCTTGCAGCCTTTGGCGTCGGCCACTTCAACCTCGTACAGGCTATACCCCTGAAGACTGTCGATGGCTATCAGGTTTGTAAAGCGCTCTTTTATAAGACCGTCTTCGCGCCAGCTGTTGGCATACGGTGCGGTGCCGCCCGCAATTGTAATAAAGATGCGGCCATTGTCGGTGTTGCAGGTGGTGTGTATCACACTGTCGCGAGCCACTTGCAGAACGTCGGGTTGCGGAACATCCACCGCCAAACTGCCTTCGACGACCCGGCAGAAGTTGCTGTCGGTAATGTTGAATGTATGTGTGCCGGCATTGAGCGAGCCCACAAAATTGCTTTTCTTGTCGAAAAAGTCGTCGTAATGGACAGTGTAGGGGGCAGTGCCGCCGGCAATGTCGAAAGTTACGCTGCCGTCGGTCAGGCCGAAGCACGACACCGAATCAACTTGAACCACGCGGGCTGTCAGCGGTAGCGGTTCAACAAGCTCGACTTTCAGCGTATCGGTTATGCCTTTGCTGTCAATAGCCACAAAGGTGTGAACCGCCGCACCACGACCGTCGTACGCTATGGCGCGCCCAAACTCGCCTTCGGCTGCGGCATACTCGTAGTCGCCCCAGCCGCCTGTGGCTTTCAGAATAATGCGGCCATTGGTGTAGCCGTTGCACGATGGGTTCTCAACCGACTGCGCCAGCAATCGCAACGGTTTTTCCGGCTTACGGATTATGAACTGCGTGTTGATACGATTGTCTGACTCATCGACAACCGAAACCGTATAGTTGGCGGCCGTCAAACCTGACATCGACAGATTTCTGTCGTTCAGCACGGTGTCGGCAAGGAAATCGTCGCCGCGAAGCATCTGGACAATGAACGGCGCCCTTCCTCCATCAATGCGCAGTTTTGCAGAGCCGTTGGCCGCGTCTTGCTTCGACACATCAACAATGTTGCTGACTATCAGATGCATTGGCTCGTACCGGGCAATGGTGAATTTTGCATAGCGCACGGTTGTGTCAGCCAGAACGCACTCAAGCAGATAGCTGTCGGGCGCAAGGTCTGTCAATTCGAATTGCAGCTTGTTGTTAACCAGGCTGGTAACATCTTTTTCCACGCCCGAATTGCCATGCAGAGTGATGCTTTTGAATCCGGTGGTGTCGGATGTGAACTTTGCCATGCCGTTGCATGCTCCAACCGCCGTCTCACCAATTATGGTGTCGATGATTAGCGGCAAATCGCCGTTGGTGGCCAAATAGGTTATGGGCACAGATACAGAACAATTGTTGGCATCGGTAACATCGAGACTGTAAACTCCGGCGCCCACCTTATCCCAAACGGCATTGGTGCAAGTTTCGCCGGTATTGTGGTTCTTCCACTGATAGGTATAAGGCGCGGGCCCCTGCTGCACAACAGCCTCGAGCCGCCCGTTGGCAAACTCGTGCGCTGTGGGGTAAACGGGTTTCACCATGGCCTTTACGCTGCTGTCGGCTATGGTTGCCGACATTAGTATCTCGCAATTGTTCGAATCGACAACTACTATTGAGTAGTCGCCGGCCGCCAGCTGCTTTGGAATTATGGTTAAATTGCTATTGGTGATGTATGGCTCAAAGTAGAACGGGGTGACAGAACTGCTGTCGGGTTTGACCAAATAAGGCATTGTGCCTCCCGTTATGTTGGCCGATATAAGTCCGTCGTTTTTACACGACGATGCGCGCAGTAGCGGAACAGCCATCAGCTTTGGCGGGGTGTTGACATACACCTTTTGTGTGGCCGTCACGCCTTCAGCATCTGTTACCGACACTTCGTAATAGCCACCCTTTATATCATAGAATGTGTATTCATTCTGGTTGGCTCCATAAAGGTTGCTTTTGCTGCTGCATGAGTATTGGTAGCCATTCCAACCGCCTGAACCCCTTACTGTTATGCTGCCAAAAGAACCATTGCACAACGCATCGTGCGGCGTGGCTTCAATGCTCAGCGGACTATCGGGCTGGCGCATATAGCCGGTTTCTACGAAATCAATACATTTTTTATGGTCAACAACATAGAGTTTGTGTGTGCCCGGCGTGAAAATGTCATTAAAAGCATGATTACCCCATATCACCTGCGTTAAAGAGTCTTCTTTCGAATCAAGGTAGATATTGAACGTTCCCTTGTTACCACCCGAAACATTCACATTAACCGAGCCGCCCGGCTTTCCATACTCGCGGATAATGGTATCCTCGGCCGTGATGGAAAGAATTAGGCTGTCGGGTTGCTCAACTTTGATATGGAATGGTTCATCGCTTACGCACTGGTTGGTGTCTTTCAACCAGATATTATAACCACCAGCAGTAAGATTCTTAATTGATGGTGAATACTCTATCCAGTTAGCCGTATTCGATGGGGCTCCGGTTTCTTTTGTGCAAAACAACTCCAATGGTTCACCATCAACCTTGCAGTCGGTTTCAAATTTTATTGTGTCTATAACACCGTCATTCCAACCATAGCAAGTAACGGAATCGAAAATAGCACTGGTAACATGGGGATTGATGTATTTATTAAGAGTAACGTCTTCCGAAATGGTGCAATTTTCATAATCGGTTGCATATATGGTGTACTTACCATATTTTAATTTTTCAAAAGGCACAACATAATCTGGATTATAGCGGTTTACTGTTGTTGTATCATAATTCTTTTGTTCATGCAGCGAGATGTTGTAACATTTTTCAAGGTCATTCCAACCACCTTTAACCACTACTTCTATTTTCCCATCATCATTCCAACATGTTGGGTCAGTAGTGGTGATTGATTTGAATTCTAAAGGTTCGTCAGGTTGGCTGATTTCTATGCTATCTACATAATATGGGTAATCTTTACAGTATCCGTCTTGTATTACAATGTTATAAATATTGGGACTTAAATTGGTTATTGAATCGCTGAAATCGCTTATTGTTCCATCATCATTTCTTATGGCGAAGACAACATCGCCATGTGCATTCGCTGTTACTTTTATTGAAATTGTTCCATCTGCACCATGACATTTTATATTTGGTGCTATAATGTCATATTCTAAAGGTAAGGCTTCAGTAATAGTTACATTTTTAATGGTTTTTATGGTCGTTTGTGTGATTTGCTTGATTGTGTCTTCAGCCGAACAATAATTTAAATCGGCGGTACTTATCTTTCTAAAATCAATCATATAAGAACCTGTAGCTAAAGATATTTTGCCATTATTACTGAATGGTTTATATTTCGCCCCTCCATTTGTTGAATATTCACAATCTTCACCTGTCAAAGTTATTATGCCATCTGTACCATAACAACGCATTGAATTATTAGCTTCCGCAACTGCATTGCATTTTAATTCTTTTGGTATAATTTCATTTGAAAGAACAATTACTTTTTCGCTATTATATACAGCATATAGATAATAGCTGGTGTTCCATTCATAACTGAATTCTGTTGTCCCATTTTGGGATAGAGTTACTATAGAATTATTCCTAACATTTGTCGCCGTTTTTTGACCATTGTCCTTTAATAGATATAAAGTGTAATTGTCAATAAGATTGTTGCCAGAGCTTATAATGTCAAAAGTTGCCTTTTTTGTATTCTCGTTATATGTTATTTCGGCTTTTGTAAAGTTTATTTTAGGTGATTCATATGAATAATCAGTAGTAACACTACAATTATTGTGGGTGACCGTAATTTTCAAATTGTCGCTTGAAACTTTAGTGTATGACGTGCTTGTATTACTGTTGATGGTAGAGTACGTAGTATTACCTAAATCATCAACCCACGTGAATTTTATATCGCCATCAGCTTTTTTCGCGGTTATAGTAACCTTGCCTGAGCCACCGATTTCTTCTGCAGGAAAATTCTGTCTAGAAATGGAAAAAGATTGATCTGAAACTTGTATTTTTTGGTTGTTCAATTGTACTTGATAATCAACATAAAATGCCACCACATCATAATCACCTAATGGTATTCCCGTTATTTCTTCTTTACTATTATTAAATGCTGGATTGGAAATAGTACTGCATACTTTGTTACCACATTTAATAATTATTGAATCAGGATTAAGAAAAGAACTAGTTTTTTCAATGGTTATAATTCCACCTTTATTCGGACATGTTTGTGGGGTTGCAGAACAATCAAACGGCATTTTTATTTCTATTTTTCTTGTTATTGTATCAGGTTTGTTTGTTTTGGAATCTACAAATAACAAGGTATCACCATTATATCCTATATTTTTAATAGTTACTTTTGTGTTTGTATTACTAAAATTGCTGCTTATTGGGGCATTTGAACAATTACTTTTATAACATTTATATGGTGCTAATGCGCCTTTTGAAAATGATAGTTCTACTTCACCATTTTTAGCTACAGGCGAAGTCGGAAGTTTCTTAATAGTAACGTCATATGATAAGTCATAATACTTATACACATAATCAACCGTATCGCTATAGCAACCGTCAGAATCCTTTATTCTCATTTTACCGCTAAATGCGAGTTGTGACGTTACCGTTTTATTCAAATGGTCTTTTTGTGGAATATTTGTAATTTTGTACGAATTTTTGTCTTTTAGATACTCTTGCCAATATTTATTTCTTGAGCAGAGAAATTCATTCCATGCATTGTCAAAACTATTGCTTGGGCAATTAATTACCTGATTGGTTTTAAAATATTCGTACAATTCTTCTTTGGAAAAAGGATTATATCTTCTGAAAAATTTTTGGTTATTATATAAATATGTAAATCCATTACCGAGTTCTTGTATTGAATATAAAGATGGATAATCTAGTGTATTATATACGTTATTGTTCTTAGATACTAGTACCGTTCCTCCTTGTTTATGTTGATGAGCAATAGTGTTGCTATTCAAAACATAAGACCTGTAGTCTTTGAAATCTTTAAAATCATAGACACTTAATCCCGTTTGTCTAATGGAAAATGACAAACCATTTATTTCAAGGGTCGCAAAATAATCCGTACCGCCTTCAAGTAGCCTTACATAGAGAAAAGCGTTTCCTTTTCCCAAATATTCTAATGTTACACCAGAGTTTATTCGAAATGCTTGTTTTTCTATACGATTACCATTAATATCATCACACCATAAAGTTCCATTACCATCTATCAAATATTGAATACCATTGTAGCAATCATTAAAAGTCATATCGCTAATTTTGCCCTTGAATACAACTAATAAGGCTTGTTCGTCAGTTTTTTGTGTGTTTATTCTATATAGATAAGTATATGTTTCATATGCATTTGTTGATTCATCTTCTATTCTGACTTCTTTGCCTAAGATAATGTAATTTCTTGCGGACACTACATTTGGTTTGGGCTCCCAACTATCATCATAGCTTGCTCTTTCATACCCATTTTTATCAATTTTTATTGTTTTTGTATATAGACTATTCTTCTCGTTTTCAATTTCATACCATTCATAGAATTTATCTTTGATAAAATCTTCTTTGTCTTTTGTGGGGTCTCCACTGTTATATTTGTAAAAAGAATATTTAGAATTTTCTTCATTGAATTTTTCTTTCGCTTCTTCTTCAGTAAGCGTATCTATTGGCGAGTTGATAGGATGTATCCAGACATAGTTATCTGCACCGTCCCAACATTCCACATCATACGATAATCTCTTTCGGATGCGAGTTGTATCGTCATCTCTTATTCTTAAACGCACATAAGGGTTATTTGCATCAGCAAAAGAAGATGCATCATTTTGAATAGTGTCAATTTTTATTGCCGGCAGTTTTGCCGGCATTCTAAAATACTGTTCCGCAGCATATAGATTATCGCCCATTTCTATCTGAATTTTCCATAGTCCTTTAGTGGCATTAGGATCTTGTAAAAATTGTTCTAAATCAGGTTCATTTCCTTCGGTACTTTCCGCAGATACAGAATATATATTTTCGGTAGGGTCAGATACTTTTATTTCTGACAAATAGAAAGCAGTTCCTTTTTCATTAAAAATTTCTGTTTCGTAATATTTTTTATCATGCACTATTTTTATGCTACACCCCGTCTTATCTAACAGATTATTAAATATTTCAGCTCTGTTATCATCTACTTTAATTAGCAATTGAAGTTGCGTATCATCGCAGGCGGGTCTTCTACTCTCGACTATTGTAAAATCAGGAACACTAAGATAGAAACGGCAATTATTACTTTCATTTGCTGAAGTGTACGTGCCATCTACCATTTTCTTTATAACCCGAAAAGCAATAAACTTTCCTATACCTTTATCATAATCGTCGGATTGAATAATGTCTCCATACATAAACTCTACTTCTCCATTGGGGGATATGGGCACTGTTGTTGCAATGTCCTTCCACTTATTATTGGTACTGTCGTTTATTTGGTATTGAAGCGCGACTTCATCATTTGCTTGTTTGTAAAAATCTCCGAATTTTAATCGCACTTTATCATTTTTATCTATATTGAAATCTGTTTTGGTATTTGTTATTTCTACCGAAATAGGTACATCATATATTAGACTTGTGGTTAAAGTATATGAGTTTCTATGGCCGCCATGAAAATCATTCCATTTGTTATAACATGGGTCAGACGCGCGTTCGATTAACTTGTTTTCACCAATTTTCAAATCTTCGATACAATAATCGAACGTTTGAACGCCGTCGTTTTCCATATTGTCAATGTATGACCTTACAGTTATTTTTTTTATGGTATCATCATTGTTAAAGAAATTGTCGTTTTCGAATGTTAAATGTATCGGAATGATTGTATCATATTTATTTATCTTATCATTTAAGACATATTCACTCAGATGATTGCGTAGGTGTTCACTAATATTTATAGGAAAATGTCCTGTATTATGAATCATTTCGCTCAGTATGTCTTTTAATACGTCTTCTGTAACATTATAGTATATCTCACTATAGCCAAATGATGGCATACAATGACTGCCTTCCCCTTTGAAATTTTGACGCAAGGCGATACATTTATGATTGTAAGTCACACTATCAACGGTTGCTTGCGAATAAGCAGACAGTGTTGACATACACAAAGAAACGACAAAAACAACCTTTTTACACATATTTAATCTTTTACAAACCTGATACTTACTCTAACCCAAAATTGGCTTTTTTTACTTTTAGCAATTCCGCCGTAATGCCCTGATATTAATCTAACAGAGCCATCGTCAACTGACAAAAAAGCGGCAACTTTGTATTCCCCAAATGGACTTCCATATTCAATGCCTGCCGGAATGGCATTAAAGACACCTTGTTCGTTTGTAATAAATTCATCGTTATCATTCTGCCAACCATACGATGATAATAACTCATACCATGCACCTTCTGCAGAAAAGTATTTTTGTAACGATGTATCCCCTCTCGAAAATAGATGTTCAATACTATCATTTCTAAGTTCTAAAATATCGTCGTCTTTATAAACGATTCCAAAATGTGATTCCAAATCTTCCCAATCTTCACTTTTAGCAATATGGTATCCTGGCATATAATTTACATTGGAACCTAACCCATTTTGGGCGTACATTATTAAATTGTCACCAAAAACCGATTTGGTAGGTTCGTATGGGTCATACGAAAATCTCTTATCAGACAATCTGCCTCTGTAATTATCAATAGTCCACGTTTTATTTCCAATTTTTGCAGTTCTATAAATGTTGGTGTCAATATCACATACAAACTTTTGCTTGTCCATAAATATGCTGCGAATGGTGTCCTTAACACTGGTAGAAGCATCCCCAACAGGTACTTTTACATCAACACAAAAATCATATATCACAGGGTCGTAATACATTATTGTCTTGCCGTCCTTCCAATATCTGTATATGTATGCGGGGTAATCGGGGTTTTCTCGTGTGCCACCTTGCTTAATATAGCACGAATCGACATCAACAGGAAAATCTAAAGCATCCTTATTATAGGTTGTATCATAACTTGTAATTAAACTCACATTAACTGCAGATGGTGTCCCCTCATAATCATAATAAGTGTGGTTCGTTTCTCCCCATTCGCGTACATCTTCTTTCTCATAATAATATCGCAGCTTCCAATGAATATTAGCGGCAATATCGCCATCACCATAATCGGCGGTTAAAACCAATTCGGTTTTTGGAATTGAATAGAATTTTATTTCCTGTTTTTCGCCAAATACAGTATCGTTATCGTGAACTATATATGGTGTGGATTCAATATAATATGTTACAAAAGGCTGTAAATCAATTTTTTTACCAGAAAACAGCTCCATTTTGTCTTTCGATAAGCCTATATATGTCAAAGAATAACTCCGAACCATCCATAACCCATCCTTTATTATTGCAGAAGCACCTTGAAATCCTATTGTTTTTGAGCGTATGGTATCTCCATCGCTAATACTAATAGGACTGACTTTTTCAACACAATTTTCAAATGACAAGTCAAATTCATCTTCCTTGCAACTTGTAAAGTTCAAAGCCACAAATGCTGCTGCAGTGGCTAATAATAAATGTTTGGTGTTCATGATTTATTGTTTTAAATTAGTTATTTATATTCCAAATTCATTTGATAATCACTTGTTTTCATATTCTTGCCTGGCAATGTGTATTCAAAAACAATTGGGTATCCACCTTTTGTTGTTGATGGTATGTTGTTAGCATTCATAAATGTTTGCACTCCCGTTGTTTTAGTTGCTCCTTTTGCTAATTTGTTTGCCACTGTAGTGCGGTAGTTGCATAAATCATTGTCAATGAATTTCTGCATAAAGTTGTTAATAACATTCCAATCACTTACGCCCTCCTGCCTACTATTTGTTTCCATGTTATTATCGTTCAGTTTCGTAAAATCGCTGTACCAATACATAATGCTGTCATGGATTGGTGGTGCAATGTTACCTATCAAATTGCGTAAATCGATATTTCCGTACATAAGTGGTTTTACCTTATTCTCGTACCATGGCATTTGTGAATACACAGGTTTGATTTTGATGTTTCCATTTCCTGTGTAGTTCTCGTATTCGGCAAAATCAAAATTCTCAGTTGGTGAGCAGTTATCCAGAATATTTGTTTTCAGGTTGTACACATATGGGTATAACTGCCATGCCACAATGCTACCAACTGTCATTTGTGCCATTTTAGCCTTAAATGTTGTATAGGCACTCGTTCTAAAGTCAGCCTCATAAATCACTGTGGTTTCAAGCATTTCAATGGTGCCTTCGGCTGAGCGGGTGGTTTTCTCCATATCGGAACGGGTGTCGGTAATTTTGGCGCTTGTGGCTTTAATGTTGGCATCGGTTTTTGTTACGTGCTCTTGCGGCACGTTGGCAATGGCAAGTTTATATATCTGGTCTGGTTCAAACTTAAGGCCGGCGGTGCTAGCGTAAACTTCAAACTGCACATTGGGGTCGGTGGCCTGGCGAGCGCTGGTGGTGAAGCTGAAATTGGTTGTCTGCGGTGTGCCGCCAAACGGTGTCAGTTGCAATAGTTGGTCGCAGCCTTCGGGTTTTTCTTTGGTGAAAAGATAGCTGTAGTCGTACTCCACAAGCAGGTAAACCTCAGAGTGCTCACTGCTGTAGAAGTTGTACTGGCGGTCGGCGGGGTAGCTGTAGAGCACATGCTTCGGCATAATGTATTTGGGTCTGTCGCCCGAAGTGAATTCAACCGTCTTTTCCTCAACGCAGTCTGTACCGTCTTCGTTCTTAACGGTTTCCCATTTGCCGCCGCTCAGTTTCTTAAACGAGACTTTGGCTTGCACCTTGTGTTTCTGCCGGCTCTCGAGCGGGCTCTTCAGCTTGTAGGTGAAGGTGCGGTTGTCGTCGCTTGTCTGCATGGTGGCTTCAACGGCAGCGTTGCTTTCGAGATTGGTTATTGTAAACTCGTCAATATCAATGCGGTACGTACAGCCATCGTCAAGGTCCATTTTCTGGTTAGCAGGCACGTTCAGCACAAGCTGCGGCGCAATAAACACATTCACATCGGTGCTTCCGCCATCGGGTGTGAGTTGTGCAATCACATTCTCGCCAAAGGGGCTTCCGCCAACCATCTGGCAGGTGTCGCCAATCTGAAAATCGAATGTGAATTTGCCTTTAACCAGTCCGTTCAGTACATTGAAATCGCCGCCAACCATGCCGTTGAAATAGAACGGCTTGGGGCCGGCGCCTGTCAGGTACGAAACCATTCCGCCTTTGAAAATGTTGAATTCGCGCGATTTCTTAAACAGATTCACCTTCATTCCAACGCTGGCGTTTCCGTAAGCCCATGCCTGAGCCTGCGCATACCAGCCGTTAATGCCCACAGGGTCGCTCGAGCCCTTGCAGTGTACATTGGGGCCGTAGTCCTTCAGCAGGAACTCAGTGCCCATGCCCAAATTGAAAGATGCATAGAAGGGTTTCAGCGTGGCATCGAATTCCACTTTCAGGCTTGAGCCCATGGCAATGCCTTTGCCTTCAGCCAACAGTCCGGCATCGGGGCGGTTCTGCAGACTGCTGCGTTGCTCGCCGCTTATTATGCTGCTGTTCAGAATCTCGTTAGGCAAGGCGGGCAGGCCGGGAATGTCGTCGCCCATCATAAAATAGCTGCTGGTTTCGGCAAGGCCTAACAATTTAACTCCGCAGCGCTCGTCGGGCGTGCCAATGCGGGTGTACCATTTGTCTTTCGAGACATAGATGCTGGCAAAGCCCAACTGGTCGTTGGGGCCGCTGCCGCGCAGTATGTCGCCCACGTTCAGGTAGGCCTTCAGGTCAGAAGTAAACGTCTCGTTCTCAATATCGAACATCATACCCATCGAAGCGCGCAGAACGCCATCGTTCTTAGGTTCGACCAGTTGCTCCTTCTTGAATTCCACAACGCCTTTCGAAGCGCCTTCAATCTTATCCATATTGCTCTTTATGCTCTGAGCCAGTCCGGCGCCCAAATCCTTGCATACAAAGGTGGCGTCACCGCGCAGCTGTATGAAGTTAACGCCCCAGTTTTTGTTAAACTGTATTTCGAGCCCCACATCGGCAGCCATAAGCTTGTCGCTGCCCGAGAAGCCGAATTTTGTGCGCGCCATAAGACCGATGGACACATCTTTGTTGGGCACATAGTTTATTTTTGACCGCGATTCGCCGAAATCGCACGTCGCCTTGCCGCGTTGCTGTTGCATCTTGCTGTAAAGGCCGCCGCCCACACCGTAGAAGTTCAGGAACGACACTTTCACGCCTTTCTCTGGCGTGGTTTCAAGAAAAGCGTCGGTCAGAAAGTATCGGTAGTTGTCTTTTTTGCCGAAGACAGCCACGGCGTCAACCTGCAGCTGGCCGTTCAGCAGTTTCATCTCAACATTACCGCGGAAGCCTTTGCCGTATGTATCGTCGCCGCTACGGAACTCAATGCCGCCCGCAAGCGAGAAGGCGTTCTGCTCATAGCCGATTTGTATTTTCCCAATCTCAACATCGCTGAATTTCCACTTCTGTATGTCGCCGTAGAGCCGCAGCCCGGCTTCGCCGGTGAATTTTTCGGCCACATGCACGCCCGCCGTAACCGCCAGTCCGGCCGAAGTGCTGTCTTCGGTTTCAAAACTGCGTATATCGCTCACAGTCAGTTGGAATCCAGCCACGTTGGGTGTCTTCAACTCGCCGGTGAGTCCAACATGCCCCAAACTGAATTTCGATGGGCTGATGCGCATCTGCTGGAATTCGATGTCGGGCAGAGTCAGGCGGTTGTTGTTCTGGCTGTTGCCAATGGCCGCGTTGATTGATATTGTTCCGTTCAAGTTAAGTTCGGGCTTAATCTTGTTGCCGTCAATCTCAACCCTTACTGTTGAGTTCGATGCAATCTCAAGCGCACCGCTCAGCATCGGAAACTCGGCGCTGTCGGGTAGTGCGGCTTCAATGCTGTAATTATTTGTCTCGATGTTCAGGCTGGCCGCGTAGTCGAGTTTCGAACTTTCGCCCAATGGCGGCACGTTGATTTTACCGCCAAAGGTTACGCCTTTTACCTGGTTTCTCAGAAGGCTGATTTCAAAATCGCTCACGCTCAGGTCCCACGAGTCGGATTTGACACTGTTCGATGTGACATTCTGCGCCGCGGCGTGGCAGCTGAAGCCTTCGCCGTCGATTATCACGCCCGAAAGCGACAAGCAGGTCGGTGTTGGTGCTTTGGTTGTGTCCTGGCGGCTCATGAAGTCGGGCAGCTGCACTTCGGCCTGCGATATGGCAACGCCCCGCCACATGTTGCGGTCGTCTGTAGTGCCGCCTTCAAAGTATCCGTCGGGGAAACTCACCATGGCCGATGTCTGGGTGTAGCTCTGGTCGAGCGTGGCTCCGCTGATGCTGAAAATATAGTTGTCGAGCCCCTTCATTACAAAACGGCTGTTGATGCCGAACGATGCGGTGAAGTTGTCGATGTCATCAATTTCGGCTTCCAAATCAGCCCGCAGCCGGCCGGTACGTTTCCCGGCGGCATCAATAGTCTGTATGGTGCTGCTTTTCAGCGTAAAGGCCAGTTTGGCTGTCAGTTTCTCGAATCCGTTGCAGCCGAACTCAACAGCGGTGCCGGCTTTGAAGATTACCGAACTTTCGCCGCCCAACTGTCGTTCAAGCGGCGCCACCAGTTCAATGCGGCCGCGTGTGCCAACGCCGTTCTGGCCTTCAACAATGGCATCGCCGTCGAAGGCGAGCTGCTTACCGCTCTCGTTCAGCGGTATGATGCACGATACCTTCATATGCGAGTTGCCGTCGTTGTCGCTGTAAATCTCGTTTATGCAGATAAGGTATTTTTCTCCGTCGCCAACGCCTACGGGCAGGCTCAACTCGCGTTTGCGGAACAGGTCTTCGAGTGATTTCACCGTATTCGATGCTGCTTTGACTGTCTCGAAGACACTTCGGGCGGCGTCAAGGCGCTGCTGCTGGTCGTCGGTGAGCTTCAGCGAGTCGAGCAGACTCGAAACGGCGTCACTGCTTATCAAGGCTTCGGTTGCGGCGTCAGCGCCATTCTGCGCACTGGCCGTACCAGCACACGGCGGCAGAAACGGCACACAAAATGCCATTGCAAATGTTAGCAGAGTTTTCACACAAAACTTCATATTCCAGAGTGCACCTGTGGCATAAAAATGCTCACAATCTTTTTTTTGAAAAAATCGCTTTCCCCACATCACCATCCTGCACCGTTATCTTGTCCCGTGCCGGCAATGCACAACTTGCTTGTCAGTGCCAAATTCTTATGTTTCAGCTGTTAAAACACCGTATGCGTACAGTGTCAGACAATGTCGGCAAATGTCAACAGCAATCGCGAATCGCAAAAATAACTCTCAAATATAGTCACTAAAACAATACCCGCGACAGTCTTCGATTATTTTCTTTAGGAAGGATTTTTCTGGTGGGAATGGCTCACCCGACAACCCATTCTGTAAGGTTGCGCTCGGTGGTGCTGAAGCTGGCACCAATTTTCACAATGCGTTTATTGGCTGCGCTTATTCGATCGGCATATTTCTTCTCGTCAATCTGCGCAAGGGCTTCGGCAGCCGATTGGTCACGCTTGCACTCGATAATGTAGGCGCACGCTTTGGTTTCAAAGAAGACATCGATGCGACCGCCTAAAACAGGAAGTTCGATTTTAGCCTGATGCCCTGTGGAACGCATCATTAAGTACAACATATTGCGGAAGTTAGCCTCAATCAGTTTTGGTTCGTGACTTTCGAATGGTATTTGGCTAATAATCACCTGTATTTGTTGCATGAAGCCATCAACGTTGTCAGCTTCAATGGCATCTCGCAAAGCCACAAAATCATCGTCAAGAGCACCTAAGCCTTTGCCCGAATACTCGGTCATTAAGTATTGCACAAAACCATCGGCCACTTCCTCGTTGGGAAATCCCAACTGGTAAAACCTTCGTCCGTCATATCCTTTAATGGTCAGATAGCCGCCTTGGTAGAGTGCGGCAGTGATGTTCTCATCGCCATTTCCAAACGATGCAATTCCTTCCTCTGTAGAATTAATTTCGCCATTGAATTTTGTAAGGTCGTAGTTCCTTGCTTTCAGCATTTTTGCCAGATATGTGGGGGTGCCGGTGCTGAACCAATAATTATCCATCCGTTTGTCAGACAATGCGTTGAGCAAACTGAACGGATTGTAAATGTCGGTTGATTCGATACTGAAGTGATAGCCGTCATACTTGCGTTTCAGAAGTTCGTACATTTCGTCTTTTGTTGCATTCATTTTATTGGCGAAATTCTGCACCTCATTGTCGAAATATTTGTGTAATTCTGATTCTGATACTCCGCATATTGTGGCATAGGTGTTGCTCATGGATATGTCCTGCGGATTGTTGGCCGCGCTGAATATTCCCAATTTGCCGTATCGTGTTACGCCCGTCAGAAAGGCGAAGCGTATGCTGCTGTCGGCGCGTTTCATGACACTATAGATACTTTGTAACTGGGCGCGGTTTCGGTCTTGTTGTTCGGGTTGCCCTATGGCGTCTGTTAGCGGTTTGTCATATTCATCTATAAGCAAGACAACTTTTTGACCTGTTTGTTCCTTGGCACGGTTTATCAATCCCAACAATCGCAATCCAAAGGTGGTTTCATCTTTGTCTGTGCCGTATTTTGATTCATTATCAGTCAGAAACTTGTTTATAACAGCTTCTGTTGTGCCTTCGTTTACGTATGATTCTCCCGAAAAATCTAGATGAAACACCGGAAACTGTGTCCAATCCTTTTCCAATCGTTCCATTGCAAGGCCGCGGAAAAGGTCTTTGCGTCCGTTGAAATATGCCTCTAATGTAGTGGTTAGCAGACTTTTGCCAAACCTGCGCGGACGACTTAGAAAATAGTATTTGCCTGAATCTACTAGTTTGTAAACCAGCTCGGTCTTGTCCACATATACGTAACCGCCTGTAATTATTTCCTCAAATGTCTGTATGCCTATCGGATATTTCATTTCTGCAACCGTTTGTGCAAAAATAGTTATTTGTTTGGCGATTTGCAAACCCGCATAAAGTTTCAGTTGCACTCAACTTCCACACATGCAGTGCCGCGGATATAGGCATTGGCTGCGTTGTTTTGAAAGGGTGTAATGGGGATTTGGTGCGCAAATATGTTACTCGCACAGATTACACTGATAACACAGATTGATAGTATTTTGCGAAGAAGAAACATTATTCTTTATAATATTTGTTTTTCTTTAGCGAATCACGCATTTCTCGCTCCGAAGGGTACTTCTTTTTCCGTTTTTTGGTAAACAGGGTTGCAACCTTCCTCCATAATGGAACTCGCACGTAATCATCCACATAATCATCGGGGGCGCGCAGACCTTCACGGATTAGTTTTTCACGGAATAGCAAGCGACGAAATGCACCAATTGCTTCTAATAACTCATTAATTATTAATAATGTAATAATAACAAAGGTTACTTGCATTCCTGTTTTCCCCCAATGACTAACAATGAATTTCTCTATCAAAATATTTCTTCTCTGATGAGCACCTCCGATTAAATCTCGGTTCATAATTAAATCCACATACTTCTGCTCGGGTGTTATAGATGTTAATGTTATAGTAACAACACCAATTATTACGAATAACGATAAAACAGCAAATTCAAGATAATACGCTTCCTTCGTTTTGAATTTTTTTGACTTTGCCGACATATCATTGTTGCTTTAATGTTTCTTTTATAACCTCTTCAAGCACTTTGTAACAATTTTCACTTGTAAAATTCCTAAAACGCAAAAAAATAATATTTCGTTTTGCTTCATAATTAAATTGTTTGAAAAGTCCTCGCATAAATTCGGTTTTAGCGCCATATTTAAATGCTGCAGAAACACCAAGTTCAATTATACAATCTCCGCCGCCTTGCATTATAGTCTCGACATCTACACCCTTACCTTTTTTAAAAGCCTTAAAAAACTCTTGTGCACAAGCATACGCGGCTTGCTCTCTTGGATTAAAAGTAATAGTGGAAATAGCACTTTCCAAAACGGCATTTCCGACATCAATTTGACTAAAT
>JAEEGJ010015551.1_pt1 | contig 17711 bp, 15 predicted proteins | sample 8958761 | NCBI WGS metagenome assembly JAEEGJ01 (sample SAMN16246546, study PRJNA631951) | gut metagenome | biome: gut microbiome; feature: rumen; material: RS-attached | host: Bos | place: Iran: Karaj | collected 2018-10 | reverse complement strand
AGCTTAGAGCCCTTAAGTCAATGGGCAAGTCAATCTATTATTCGTGGGATTCCTTTGCAAATATGCGCCACAAGGGAGAGCTTGGAAAGCTCTTTGACTGGAGAGGCACCTTTGATTCGGTGGATGCGGCAAATTCCGATATGGGTTATGAACTGTTGCCACTGTTTTATTCAGACGAGTTTGACGGGGACAAGGTTGAACAGCCGGACGAATATAAGTATGACTACGTCAGTGTTTCTGCTTTTTTCCCATTTAGATATAGATATTTCAAGGCTTTCAAAAAGGCTAATCCAGATAAAAAGCTTTGCCTAAAGATTTATTTGAGCCCAAGCGTATACCGTGGTAAAAAGCTGAAGGATCCAAAGCTTGTAAAGGATTTGGATATGGATATTGTAAGCTTTGAGCCTTTTACACCAGAGGCTATTCGTGATATGTGCAAAAATTCCAAGGCGGTTTTGGATTTGGCCCACGAAAAGCAGCAGGGATTGACAATGCGTACAATGGAAACCCTTGGAATTCGCAGAAAACTAGTTACAAACAACATATATTTGCGTGACTATGAGTTCTATAATGAAGATAACAATCTAATCCTTTCAGATTTAGGTGCAAAGGCCGATAAGGCCGAGGCCACCGGAGACTATAGCGCATTCGTTTTGCCAGATGCATCTTGGCTAGACAAGCCTTACGCTGTCGACGAAGCGCTGCGCAAAAAGTACTCCATCCATGCATGGATTGATAATCTGTTCAGGTAGATAAAGACAGTAAATCAATTGAGTATATTTATTAAGTGAGGCAGTAGATAGCAATCTCTGAACACACCTAAGCGAAACGTTTTGGTTGAGCGAGGGGTGTAAAGGATTGATAGCGTAACTGCCGGATTAAATACAGGAGTATATATGAAGTATTTAGTTACAGGTGCAAATGGCTATATCGGCCAAGGGGTTGTCAGTACAATGCTGGACCTTGGAGCCGAAGTGGTAGCGACAGATTTTCATACAGATGGTGTGGACCCTAGAGCAAAGTGCATCGACGCGGATTTGTTTTCGCTAGAGGACCCATATGGATACTTTGAGAAGCCAGATGTTGTGATTCATTTGGCATGGAGAGATGGCTTTAGACATGCCTCAGAGAATCATCTCAACGACTTGCCAAGCCACTATGATTTCATTTCAAAGATGTGTAGGGCAGGTATTCGCAAGATGTGTGTCATGGGTACCATGCATGAGGTGGGCTTTATGGAAGGCTGCATCAAGGAAGATACTCCATGTGCTCCACAGTCACTTTACGGAATCGCCAAGAATGCTCTTCGTCAGGCTACAATGCTTATCTGTAAGGAGACAGGGGTGAAGCTTCAATGGCTTAGAGGCTATTACATAGTTGGCAATGCCCACAAGGGGTGCAGCATTTTTTCAAAGCTTACAGCTGCCGCTGAGGCAGGGGATGCCACATTCCCATTTACAACAGGTCAGAATCAGTTTGATTTTACAGATTACGATTTATTCTGCGAGCAGGTGGCAAAGGCAAGCATGCAGGATGATGTGCTTGGTATCATAGAGTGCTGTAGTGGACATCCAATGCGATTGGCAGACAGGGTGGAGAAGTTCATTCAGGACAATCACTATACAATAAGCCTTGCTTACGGCACATTCCCGGATCGTCCCTATGATTCGAAGGCTGTTTGGGGCGACTCAACCAAGATTGACGAGATATTATTAAAGTTTAAATAGAAAGTAACAAAGGGAAGTTTTTTGTAAGCTTCCAGAGAGGTGTTAAATGAAACCAGTTTTATACATTGTAATTCCATGCTACAACGAGGAGGAGGTTCTCCCAATTACAGCACCAGAATTTTTGGCAAAGATTAATGAGTTAGTTAAGCTAGATAAGATTGATGACAAGTCCCGTGTTATGTTTGTAAACGATGGTTCTAAGGATAAGACTTGGGAAATCATCAAGGACTTGGCAAAGCAGGATGAGCACTATATTGGTATTACACAGAGCCGCAACCGTGGCCATCAGAATGCAGTACTTGCTGGCCTTATGGAGGCAAAGGAGCTTTGTGATATCACTATTTCTATCGACTGCGATGGACAGGATGACATCAATGCAATGAACGAGATGGTTGATGCATACGCAGATGGATGCGAGATTGTTTACGGTGTTCGCAGCAAGCGCGATACAGATACATTCTTCAAGAGATTTACAGCTGAAAGCTTCTATAAGCTTCTCAACAACATGGGAGCCGAGGTGGTCTACAATCATGCGGACTATCGCCTAGTGTCATCACGAGTTTTAAATGAATTTGCCAACTACAAAGAGGTTAACATCTTCCTCAGAGGAATGTTCCCGCTTGTAGGCTTCAAGAGCACTAGTGTCTATTACGAGCGCAACGAGCGAATCGCAGGAGAGAGCCACTATCCATTGTCAAAGATGCTCAGCCTTGCCTTCGATGGCATCACAAGTCTTAGCATCAAGCCAATCAGAATGATTACAGGACTAGGAATCATTGTAGTGTTGATAGCGATAATTCTAGCAATTTATTCAGTGGTGCAGCACTTCCTTGGAAATACCACACCTGGTTGGTCCAGCTTGATAGTAGCGGTCTGCGGTTTGGGCGGAATCCAGCTTGTCTCTCTTGGAATTATTGGAGAATACATCGGCAAGACCTATATGGAAACAAAGAATCGTCCACGCTACATCATTAGCGAGCGCACTTATGATGAAGAAAAATAACTATATGAGGAACAAAAATGAGTTTTGTAAAACTTATAGCTAAAAAACTTAGATTTGCCATGCAATACATTAAGTATTTGCACAAGTTTAAATCTGTAGGTAAACATACAGTGATGTACAAGCCTCTCCGAATAATGGGCGGCAAAAACATCACCATCGGTGACTACTCCTATATCATGCAAGATTTTAGAATCGAGACTATCACTAGATTCAACGATCAGGTATTCACTCCAGAAATCAAAATCGGAGACCGTGTTGAGATTGGCCAGGGATGTCACATATCTTGCAGCAGCAGTGTTATCTTAGAAGATGACGTCACCTTAGCACCTCACGTAATGATAAACGATTGCAAGCACGGATACAGCCAGCCTAATGTTCCCATCGAACGTCAGGATCTTTCCAACAAGCCAATCCGCATTGGTCGGGGGAGCTTGATAGGGTATGGTGCAGTGATTTTGCCAGGCGTCACTATCGGTGAATATTCATTTGTCGGGGCCGGCTGCGTAATTGCGCAGGACGTGCCAGACCATACAGTGGTTAGCAATCGAAGCAACTTAATTATGAAGAGTACAATTCAATGAAGGAACCAACAATCGAAAATTTTCTCGCCTTCGAGCGCGAGCACAAATGTAATCAAAAAGAGATTGAGGGCATGCATGTATGGGCGTTGTACCGATACGAGATTCACAACGCTATCAAAGCTGCTACTGTTGGGCGCACAGAGGGAGACGAGGCTCCTTTTACCAAAAAAGAGCTGCTTACCATGGCGCTGAATGCTCTCAAGCCTTTCAAATATAAGAATGTTGATGTGCTGTTTATCGGAAACGGCCGTCGCACCAAGAATCCAGACACAGGAATCTACGAGGATATCTACTGCGACGAGATTGCCAAGAATTACAACAGCGTCATTCTTGAGCATCCTGAAAATCACGGACATTGTATCCCTAACGGAATGGACAATGTCTATTTTACTGATAAGGTGGCTTTTCAAACCAACCTTGGGGTGAAGCTTTCCAAGAAGTTTAATACCAGAAAGAGGCAGAATAGAACCGCGGAGGTTACTCGGATTTTTACTCCGTTATTTGATGCGATTCAAAAAGACTTTGGACCAGATTTAGCAGACAAGCTGATTCCGGATATAGTCGACAGGATGTATTATATCGACATTACGAAGAAATACTGCGCAAAGATTTTAGATAAGGCTAGGCCAAAGCTCATTATCGAGATTTGCTATTATGCGATGGAAAGCTATGCCATGAGCATCCTCGGTCACGAGCGAGGAATCCCAACTGCGGAATACAGTCACGGGTTTGCCTTTCCTACTCACACACCGATGCAGTTCAATTCCGAGGATCATTTAACTGAGCTGCCGGATTACGAGTTGATTTACAGCGACACACAGCTTCCGATAGTAAATCTTCCTGACAATGTCCAGATGAAGACCGTGGGTTTTCCATTTTTTGAAAAGCAGAGGGAGCACTATCAGGCTGCGAACCCAAAGAACGACAAGGCTATCTGCTTTATATCAACTTTAGCTGAGGGTGAGCAAATCAGTAAGGTTGCAGCGAAAGTGGCAGATTTGATTGGCGACGAATACCATGTTTACTACAAGCTTCATCCCCTTGAGTTTGGTTACTATAAGCAGCGCTATCCTTGGTTGATTAACGACAAGCTTGATGTGATAGACAACAATGAAAATCACATCTTTAAATACTTGGCAGAAAGCGCCATTCTAGTCAGCACCCGTACCGCTTCCGTGTGGGAAGGCATAGGTTTCGGTTGCAAAACAATCTTGTTAAACTACGGTGACACCGCCGTCAATATGGCATACTTCATCAATGAGAAAAACGTGCCACTTGTAGACGACGCTGACCAAGTGGTAGACTTGATTAAACGAGATGCTGCAGGCTACGTAGAGCCAGACGGCATGTTCGAACCCGGCGCCTTCAAAAACATATGCACATTTATTGATAATATTATAAAAAAATAAATAGATAAAAGCCTTCCCCTAAAAAGGGGAAGGGGGACCGCGTAGCGGTGGATGAGGTGTATGTGTAGTATTGATGAAATGATTTCAAAGAATTAAATACAGGAGATTATTAATATGAAAACAGTAGCTTTTGTCCCTATAAAGATGAATAATGAGCGCCTTCCAGGCAAGAATACAAAATGCTTTTCAGATGGTACCCCATTGGTGCGCATCATCACAGAAAAGCTTGCAAGCCTAAAAGGCGACTGCATAGACGAAGTATACTGCTATTGCAGCAATCCAGAAATTAAGCAGTATCTTCCAGACGGCGTAGATTTCTTAGAGCGCCCGACATTTCTTGATGACAAGTTCTGTAAGGGACGAGCAATCTACGAAGAATTCGTAAAGACGATAGAAGCAGATGTTTATATCCTCTGCCACGCAACAGCTCCCTTTACAAGTACCGAACACATCAAAGAGTGCATCGAGGCTGTGCAGCAGGGCAAGGCATCATCCGCATTTGCTGGTCAAAAGCACCAAACCTTCTTCTGGAAGGATGGCAAGCCATTTAATTTTGATCTTAGCAATCCACCACGTACGCAGGATATGGAAGCATACTATACTGAGAATCCATCTCCATACGTATTTACGAAGGAGTGCTTTGCAGAGACTCATGCTCGTTGTGGTCTCAATCCATACATCGTAGAGTGCGATGCAGCAGAGTGTGTAGACATCGACAACGCTGATGATTTCGAATTGGCGGATGCAGTTTATACATTCCTTAAGAGCAAGGGTAAAATATAAAATAAGAATCAACTAATCAAAATGATTTAGTATATTAATTTTAGTGGTAATAATTATGGAACAACACATTAGACTTTTAGACTGTACCCTTAGAGACGGTGGACACATCGTTGATGGGAATTTTGGCGAGACAGTCATCAAAAACACAATAGCAAGACTTGTTGAAGCAGGCGTAGATATTATCGAAGTGGGCTTCCTTTGGGATAGTGTTTGCGACAAGGATACTGCACGCTATTATACCATCGAGGATGTAAAGCGCATCCTTCCAAAGGACAGGGGGCGCTCTCATTTTGCGCTTATGGCAGATTTCATCGATTTAGAGCATCTTGAGCCATGCGATGGAACCATCGAGTTCATTCGACTTTCCTTCAAAAGATGGCGTCTTGATTGGGGTCTGAAAACTGCTAGAATCCTTATGGATAAGGGATACAAGGTTTTCATCAACCCAGTTAACAACAACGTCTACTCAGACAAAGAATACATCGAGGTTTTAGAAAAGGTTAACGAGCTTCATCCATATGGTTTTTCAATCGTAGATACCTTTGGTGTGATGCGAGTTAACGACCTCTCTCATAGATATTATTTGGTTGAAAACAATCTTCTTCCAGATATCACAATCGGCGTGCATCTGCATGAGAATCTTGGTTTGGCATACAACCTTGCGCAGCATATCACGCAGATTGCTAACCCTACAAGAAAAATCGTTGTGGACGGTTCGCTTCTTGGAATGGGTCGCGTGCCAGGCAATCTTTGTATTGAGCAGATTGCTGACTACATGAACGAACAGTACAACAAGGGCTATGCACTAGAGCCAATCTACGATGCAATTGACGATTACATTGCGCCAATCAAGGCCAGGGAGCCTTGGGGATATGCTATTCCTTACGCTCTTTCAGCAAAATACTATTTGCACAGAACATACGCAGAGCACTTGATCAACAAAAAGCGTCTCAAGACTAAGGATATCCAGAGAATCTTATCTCAGGTTGATCCTGCTGAGGCCGAGACCTTTAACGAAGAATACATCGACAAGCTTTACATGGAATACATGGATGTCAAGATTGACGACAAGGCTGATTTGGACAAGCTTAAGAAGCTGATTTCAGGATACGACAATATCCTTGTTATGGCGCCAGGCGAGAGCCTAAAATCATCGGCTGATAAAGTCGCTGCCGCTATCGGCGCACGTACTTGCAAGGTGGCCGTCAACTTTGTGCCAGAAGCAGGCGCAGATATTATCTTCCTGACAAACACCAAGCGCTACGACAGCATCAAAGATAAGCGTGGCAACAGCAAACTTGTAATCACATCAAACCTGATGCGCGACATCGAAAACTACGACGCCGCAATTGCTTACAATGAGCTTGTCTATTTCAATGACGAATATAACGACGACTCAACACTGATGCTCATCAACCTTCTTGTGAAGCTTGGATTCAAAGAAATCAGCTTCGCTGGATTTGATGGCAGAAAGAATGGCAAACTCAACTTCGTGGATAATTCTCTTGATGGACGTCAGGATAATCCAGATCGAAGTGCAAACACCAAGCGTATTTTAGATACTGTATTTGCCGATGTTAAGAAAAACTTTGTAACTGAATCAGAGTATAAATAAGGATTTTTTACAGATATGGTAGGGTCTAATGCCTATAGTAGGTGGATATCGAAAGATATCCATCTTTTTTTGGTTGTAGGGCAAGGCCCTCTTTTTTCAAATCGTTAAGTTTAACATTTAATGAGATATAAAGTTTTGAAAAAAGAATAAAAACCACCTGCTCTGCGGGTGGTGGAAAAATGCTTCAGCTTACAGAAAAATACCTCCAATGCTAGAATTACTATGGTTCGTCAGCCAAGTAAAATAACAAAGGAGGTAGTCCCCAATGGACATGAATAGTTTATCACACACTAAATGGGAGTGTAAGTATCATATAGTTTTTGCGCCCAAATTCAGAAGGAAGGTTGCATATGGTCAACTAAAGGCGGATATAGCAAATATACTAAGTACATTATGCAAGAGAAAAGGTGTAGAAATAATAGAAGCAGAGGTCTGCCCAGACCACATACATATGCTAGTCAGAATTCCACCAAGCATGAGTGTATCCAGTTTTGTGGGGTATCTAAAGGGTAAGAGTACGCTTATGATATTCGAAAGACATGCAAATTTAAAATATAAGTATGGCAATAGACACTTTTGGTGTAGAGGATATTATGTGGATACAGTAGGAAAGAATGCAAAGAAAATTGAAGAGTACATAAGGAATCAATTAAAAGAAGACTTAGAGTATGATCAAATGACACTCAAAGAGTATATTGACCCGTTCACGGGTGAGCCAGTAAACAAAAGCAAATAATTGATGAGCCCAAGGGGCTCAGCAAGTGAATGATGTTGCGGCTGGCGAACCTTTCAATGAGTCTTTAGACTCCAGTGCCGGTAACAAGCCCTTATAGGGCTAGAACAAACCACCGGCTAAGCCGGTGGTTTTGATTGTGTAAATGGAAAAAAATAAAAAATTTTTTTGAATAGTAAATGTCAGCACTTAAGAAGGAGGATTTAAAATGAGTGAAAATAATAACTATCCAGAAAGATATAATAAATTAGACGAAATGTTTAAAGATTTTGAAAAAGTATATGAAAACACAATGAATAATGTTTCGGATGGTCTATATAAATTAAAGGGAAGAACAAATAGACAATTGGAGAAATTAGCTGCCTATGTAGACGAAGAGCATTATATTCTGAAAGATTCAAAAACTTTGGATGGAGGATTTAACGATTATACTTACTATACCATTGAACAATTAGAGGAAAAAAACAACACTGTTAGTTTCGAAGAAAAAAAAGAGTTGATTCTAGATCAATTGATTATAACGGAAGCAGTAAATACATACTTAAAGAAAAATAGTAAGGAGGAACTGTTTACGAAGGATGAAAACAGGCACAATGCAAAAAAAATATTACTTGATATTCGACCTAAGCTAAAGGATGAGTTTGATAAAAAAGTTGGAAGGCCTGTTAAAAATAAAAAGAAGGAAATGAGCGATAAGGATATTCTTAATCAAACACTGGTAATTAAAAATATAATTCGAGATTTGAATCCATCATGGACAGAAGATAATCTTAATGCTAAAAATCGTAAAATAGCATTTAATTACACAGGCAAATCAAATAAAGAGTTAATAATTAATGTGTTGGAGAACGAAATAATTAGATTAGAAACTCCAAAGCAAATTGCAACAGAGTCACAAGATAATGCAATAAGTGAAAATAGTGATTGTAAGCCGTTAATAGGTAAAGAAAGGGAAAGATATAGTAATAAAGAATATCTAGACGCATGGACTAAAACAAAGAATTTTGTTAAAAAAATAAAGCCAGATATGCTTTCAATACAAAATCGGTTTAATAGACATAAAGGTTATAATAGCTTGAAATCATAATATATGGTTTCTAGATTTCCCTCAAAATAACGTTAAGAAGCCATATAATTTTTTCTTGCCTATTATTTACGTATGGTATAGACTCAAGATAGGATAAAATCCTGCACTATGGGGATAAAAATAATGTATAAGGAAGGTATTTAGTATGAAGAATGTAAAAATTTCAAAGATTCTTTCAGTGGTAATTGCCGCTGGCTTTGCATTTTTGGTTTTTGCTTCAACTGCAGAAGCTGCTACTCCTCTTGATGCGCAGAGAAGACCTCTCACAAAAGAAGAGATTGCTACAATTGCAAAGGCTTTCAACGGTGAAGACTACGCAAAGATGTATCCAGACGTAGTTAAAGCATTTGGTACAAATGACCCTATGGTTATGTACAATCATTTTATCAACTGTGGTATCTGGGAGAATCGTCAACCTAATGCACAGTTCGAGGTAAATGCTTACGCAACCAAAAATGTTGATTTACACAAGGCATATGGTCCAAACGTAATTGCATACTACCTCCACTACGCTAATCATCCTGAGGAGCGCGCAAGTAGAGGTGTTGCAACTTTGGGAGATGCTGCAAACAGACATGCTGCAGTATACTATGCATACGACTTTGTAGTTGGTCAGGAGCAGCCAAGAGCTGGCGCTATGAAGCTTCAAACAGAAAACTACCGTACAGCAGATAGCATGAGCGACAATGAAATCATTTCAAAACTCAATGACGAAGGGTTGCTTGATGCTTACCTCAAATCATTGGGCAAATAATTAATCATTAGAATCCAAGGGGCTGACATTTGTCAGCCTCTTTCTTTATTAAATATGACAGATATGTTATACTCTTAAAGATTATTGTATAATTTGTGTCAAATGCGCGAAATGAGAGTTATTTAATTACAGGAATTTTCTTTTTCTAGTAAGTAAATAAACTATGGGATTTACCATTGTGGTGCATGACACTTTAGCTATCAACATAAAGAGGGATTATAACATCATGGAAAGAACATCAACATCGGTTAAAGTCATACGAATAATAATTTTAATCGGCGTCATTATTTGGGCGGCGGTTACACTTAATACAGGTTTTTACGTAGATGAAAACGGACTACTTGTCACATACAAGGGCATCTATCAGGGCCAGCATATGTTTACAGATTCGTGGGAATCGCTGCAAACAGGCGGCTTTTTGGTAAAGCCTTTGATAGCATTATACTATCAGGCTTTTAAGCCATTATTTTTATCCACAGGCATCAATGTTGGATTAGTATTGTATATGCGAATTGCCTACATGATTCTCAGAGGATTAGTGGCATTATATCTCTACTTTACAGTTAAAAGCACATGCTACGAAGATGGTGCTTTTTTGGCTGCAATTTTCTACTTTATGTTTGTAGTTACTTGGAAGAATTTCTCTTACAAGTCTATTTGCGAACTTGCAGTTATGATGCTTATTTGCTTCTTGATTCGCTTCCATGCTACCGAAAAGGTTCGCTATTTCGTATTGGCAGGTATCGTTTGCTGCATTGCTATTTTAGCTTATCCTACAATGATAATATTAGCTGTTGCTGTGGGTGTATGGCTCATAGTGCAGATGTATTTTAATCAAATCGGAAACAAGCCACTCATAGCTTTTGTTATTACATGTGTTGTGATTGGTGCTATATTCTTGATTTATCTTCAGTCTACAACAGGTATTTCACAGGCCTTTAGTGAGCTTAAATATTTGGGTGATCAGGATTACGAGCATGGTGCGGCGTATCGTGTGGGATATTTGCTGGGAAGCTATGCTGTGGTCGCAGTTATTGCCTACATACCAATCGTATGCATCTGCCTGTTCCGCAGAGCAAGATACTTGTCAGATTACACTGAGCATTTGATTCTTACAATCTATTGGGTTGTGTTCTTCTTAGGTATTTGTCTTGCAAGACCACAGAGCGTATCCAATTCAAGATTTATCTATGCCTGCCTCATTCTGTATTTTTGGTTTCCTTACTTCGTTCACGAGCGTAGTGAAAACGACTATACAAGAATTGGCGCATACAATAGTGATATTTCGGATGTCAAAGGTGTACTTTGGCCAATCTTCATAGTATCATCTGCGACACAGTTTGTATGGATTCTTTCAACTAATCAGGATATATCTGTGCCAGGTCACATGGCCGTTTTCGTGGTTATTGCAGATATACTAGTGATGACAGATGATGAGAAATACATGCGGGGTCTCAACTACATCATCGTTGCAATAGCTGCTTTCTTCATGGGCTTCTGGGTTCCAGAGGGCAACGGCGGCTACGCGGATGTAACACAAAAGCGTTGGATAGTTGTCCAGGGCGAGCTCAAGGGAATCGCACTTTTACCAGATGATTACGATAGAAACGAAGCAATCTACAATATGCTTTCGGAAAATGTTGGCCCAGAGGACAAGCTTTTGGTGGCATTCGGAAGCAACAGTACAGGCTATTTAAATACAGTTGGACAGATGGGCACTTACTCTGTTTATGCCCGCACCCAAAAGAATACAAAGCTTTTAGATTTTTACCAGCTACATCCTGAGCGTCAGGCCGATTATTTGTTGATTGATCAGGCAAACAGCAAATACGAAGATTTTGTAGCAGGTGAAACTGGTCAATATCTGCTTGAAACCTATACTGAGGAGGTGGCAAGTCAAGGTGATTTGGTACTTCTCAAGCGAGGAGACGCTAATTAATGTTTAAAAGATTAGACAAAAAGAAAATATGCATTATATTAGGGCTGGCGGCGATTATCATCGTTGCTAGCCTTCCTGCGTTTCGCGGGGGAATATATACTGGCCACGACCTAAAATTTCACTTGGGACGAATTCAGGCAATCGCCGAGGAGCTACGGGGCGGTCAATTTCCAGTTCGCTATGAGTCAGGTGCTTGGTACGGTCATGGATATGTGAGCACCAGCTTCTATGGAAACATTTTTTTGTACATACCAGCTTTGTTGTTTATGGCGGGGGTGCCAGTTTGGAAGGCCTATAACATATATGTGATTCTAGTAAATCTTGCGACCGTTCTGGTGGGATACTACAGCTTTAAGGGGATTTTTAAATCTAGTATTTGGTCGATTATTGCTACAACGATTTATACCTTGTCTGGCTATAGACTATCAAACCTCTATGTGCGAACAGCCTTGGGTGAGTACACAGCTATGATTTTTGTGCCGCTGATAGTGTACGGTGTTTACAGAATCTACAGCGGAACAGAGGATTTGCAGAACAATTCATCTTCTAGCAAGGATGGTTTAAAAAGGAGCCCCCTTAGTGCAAGATTGGGTCTATGTATGCCCTTGATTATTGGCGCAACAGGGATCATCGAAAGCCACATCCTTACAACTGAGCTTGTAGCAGGCTTTATTTTCATGTTTGCTTTGCTTAATTTTAAGCGTACAATTGCGGTTATAAGGGAATTGATATTATCTCTTGTATCAATTCTTGGAATCAACGCTTTTTTCGTTGTGCCATTCGTTGATTCTTACAGCTCGCTAAAACTATATATCAACAGGGCAATGACACAGACTAGCATCCGCGGAGCCGGACTTTACCTAAGCCAGATTTTTGGGCCGATAACCATTGGACGAGGCAGCAACGCCGAGGATTGGTCTACTACAAACGAAGGCTTCTTAAACATCGGTTTGTTGCCAGTGTTGTGCTTTATAGTTATCGTATTTACGTTAATACATGTGTATGTTAAAAAGAGCGATTGGTTCCCAACAGAAACAGCAAAGCTCAAGTACAAGTGGGCGATGACAGCCTTTGGTTTTGCAATTTTGGCAGGTTGGATGTCATCTGTGTATTTCCCTTGGCATGTCTTTGCCGGAGAGGGGGCTGTTGACAAGTTGATGAGTTCTGTGCAGTATCCTTGGCGATATAGCATGTTCCAGACCTTGTTTGTCATAATCGCCGGTGTGCATTGCCTTAAGTTGCTTGAGACAAGAAATTCCGACCGAACTAGCGGCAAGATTATTGAATTCCAAAATATCAAGCGAATCAGCCGCTTTGCCTTTATTACCCTAGGAATCACTTCAGTCATAGCAATAGGAACCACAGGTGTTTTTGACTACACTTTATCCTATGGTAACATTACAGTAAGCGATGCTGAGGCTCCTGAGGATTGGGCTGATTTCCTCTACCTGCCTGTGGGCACAGAGCTTGGATTGCTTTCAAACACTGAGCCAATTATAGAGGCTGATGCATCAGGGGATACGTTTACATTTACCTTGCCTGTTCTTGCTTACAATTACATCCATGTCTACGACGAAGTTGGCAAAGAGCTTGATTGGGAGATCGGTGACAACAACTGTATCCGCGTCGAGTCGCAAACCAAAGATGCCCAGTTTTCAACCCAATTTATTGAACCAAACAGTTGGCGAGTGAGTGAAGCTATAAGTGTGGGTTCAATCATACTCATTTGTGTGATATATTTTAAGAGAACCAAGAAAAGGGGCTAACCATATTATTATGGATTGGGAGTAAGTTAAACTATGGCCAAATTAAACGTAATGTCCGCAGAAGAAATTATTAAGAGAGTTACTGATATTGCTCATAAGTATAATGTGAAGCGATTAGATTTATTTGGCTCTTTTGCTTTAGGTAAGCAAACTGAAAGAAGTGATATTGATTTCGTAGTCTATGGGTGTGAAGACATTAATGGATTTGAGGAAGAAATAGATCAGATTCCTACACTCAGAAAGATAGATATTTTTAATTATGATGAAGTTTGTAGTGAATATCTAAGAGAGGATATGGATAAATATGGAAAGCAAATATATTAAACGGGTACCTCGTCCGAGGTACCCGTTTAATAATATAATCAGAAGTGTTCATTATTAATGAGTGCTTTGCTAAGGATGTACATGTATCCTGCATAAAGTGCTAAGTTGATTACTGCCAGCAGCCACTCATTTGGGGTGTTGTTGAAAAGGAATCCGCCGTAGGTTGTAAGTGATAGGCAGATAAGTCCGATTGCAAGTGGTGCTGTTTTGATAACCATAAACGCAATTGCGATAGCCATAATCTCATAGCAGAATCCGTAGCGCTCGTGCATGGCTGGCAAGAAAAAGATGGTTGTATAGGTCATCAAAAACGCCATTATAAGAATGTTTTGCTTGGTAAACTGTACTCTATGGCGAATCCAAGAGAATACGAGCATACCAAGAATTACAACTGTAAACGCCATGGCTGCGTGCTTTAGAATACCGTAGGCATCTAGACCTGCATAATCCGGATTGTTAGCAAGCAGCACATTTACTGGATTAGTTCCATCGGAAAGTATCCTCCAGAAAGTAGGATATCCGTTTGAAAGAGACTGATGCAAACTTGTGTTGTCAGTGTATATGTGAATCATCTCGCTGATGGTGCGTCCCTGTACCAAGGATGGAAGACTAAGCAAGGTCATCATTGCTGGGATGATTGCAAAGTATAAAATGCTGTATCTGCGCTTGTAGAAATAGTAGAACAAGAAAAATGGAAGCGCAAAGACTGCCTGAAATTTGAAAGCAAAAGCAATTCCATAGAAGACAAAAGCTCTAGCATATCTCTCTTTTGTTAAGAATATTAAAGCAAGAATCACCCAGAAAGCATATATTGAATCGCACTGAGCCCAAGCTGCAGAATCCATAAATACAACCGGCGAGCACGCTGTCAATACGAAAGCGATAAGGGCTTTTTCAGCCTTGTGTGCATTTGTGATATCAAAAACAGTGTAAGCGACTGCTCCAGCCAAGAGATAATCAAAAATGACACTCAAAATCTTGTAAGCATAAAGTGACTTGATTGGGAGATAAGTCATAATCGCAATGAAAAATTGGTAAGTGAAGCTATAGTTGAGTCCTTCAATAGGTTTGCCAAGACCAAGGATACCGCCATTTGACTTGATGGCTTCGTACCAAGGAATCAGGCATTCCGTAGCATCAGAAGTGACAACATCTTTCAGAGCAAGTCTGATGATGATGCTCACTATAAAAGCTGCTCCAAATACGATTGGAAAGATGTGATCTGACATCCATTTCAATGCTTTTTCTTCAAATCTAAAAATCATGTTTACACCTCTTATTTTTGCTATGAATATAGGATTATGCTATAATTTTTGTGATATTTTGAGTCTTTGGATAAATCCAAAACACAAACACCTATATCATTATATATAAAAATTTATAGGTTTAAAAGATATTGAATTAGTAAGAATCCTAAAAGTAAGAAAATTACAATAGACGTAGTCTTTTCAATACCCCATAAATAATATATAGGAGCACACACATGACATCCTGGATTAAGAATCATAAAGCGACATTACTATTTGTTGTTTTATATTTACTTTTGTTTATTCCAAACTATTATGCGATATACTATTCAGTTCCGGCAAGTGACGATTTTGCCATGTCCCTAGGCAGGGATGCCTACGGCAACATGCTCAAGGAGTTTTTCGCAGCTATTCCATATTATTGGAGTAAGCGCGGTGGCACAATGTTTTCGTTTTTGAGCGAATTCATTTTCAATCCGCTTAATCTGCATCGTCATTTGGGGCATTGCTATGGAATCTATATGATTATCGCCTTTACGTTATGCATGGCTGGTGTGTTATATGGCACAAAGCGAGTTATAGAGTATATGCTTTTAGAGGACAGCAGTGCTGGTTTGCAGTCTGCAGAGCCTCGTTATATCAAAGCTGGTGGGGCGCATGATGAGATTTGCATAAGCGTACATACTATAGCTTCTCTAGCAACTTTTATTACAGCAGTGATGTTAATCGAAAACTTCTACTATGTAGAAACCTACAACTGGTATGTTGGCATGATGGCCTATGCGGTTCCGGTGGCTTGCATGTTTTTGACATTTGGTTTTATCGTGCGATATGCAAACACTGGTGCAAAAAAATACTACGTTGGCATGATAATCTGCGGAGTCATTGCCGCCAATACAACCGCATTAGATGTGCCACTTGGCATTTTCTTCCTATATATAGTGTTTTTCAAAAAGGGATTCAAGCCCCACAGCAAGGGGTTAGTCAAGGACTATCTACCACTTGTTTTGTACGTGCTAGTAGGTGTTGCCACTGTACTTGCACCGGGCAACTTTGTAAGACAAGGGCAGTATGCGCCGCCTAGCCTATCAGCATCACTTCGTGTGACACTAGCAGATATCAAGGAATTTGGCATGGCGATTATCAAAGAACGACCAGTGACCTTGATAGTTTTGGCTGTTTTGGTTTTAGTAGGATTCGCTTCAAACTCCAAGGCCCATAAGAAACCAGGCAACTTGATTATGTTTGCGATAGCATCTGTGGCTGCATGGTTTGGAAGTATACTTCCTTATGTTTATGGCCGAGGAAAGACAGGTGTCGGACTTGATGTGCGAATCCAGTACGTACTTGACTATTTGATAGAGATTTCACTGTGTGTGGGATTTTTCATGCTAGGACAGTGGCTTGCGTTCTTTATCAAAAAGGATTTGGAGAAAATTGGATATTTTGCAGCAACAGCGGTAGCTGTACTTGGAGCAGCAGCCCTTATTGTGACAGGACGCCATCAGACTACTGTCTCATACGATATTTATGCGAAGAGCCCAGAAATCGTTAATAGCTACGCTCTTTGGGATGGAATCTTGACTGAGATTGAAAATAGCTCTGAGGATGATGTTGTTATAAATCGAACACAAGAGGACATAGATAAATGTCCATGGAATAGATACTTCTTGTATTCGGGAATGGAGCCACCGGTTTACGTAGGCGGCGAGGAAGGCGAGATTTATGCGGTGCCACTAGATGCTTTCTACGATGCCAAGGTGATCTTGCCAAACGTTTATTACAAGAAGAAATCGATAATAGTTAATTATCCTAAGAAATTCTAAATAAACAGGTGATAGTAAGGATTAAAATCAAAAACTATATCAGAGTATTCTTTTAGAAGATTAGATAATCTAATAATATGAGAGGTTAAGAGCTTGAAGAAATTACTTTCAATTGTGGTGCCTTGTTACAATGAAGAGGAGGCAACACCAATCTTTTACAAAACTGTACACGAGATAGAAAGCCAGCTTACTACCGTAGATTTAGAGTTCGTCTTTGTGGATGATGGCTCTAGAGATGGCACACTTTCTGTGCTTCGAGAGTTGCATGCCGAGGATGAGCGAGTTCACTACGTTTCATTTTCTAGAAACTTTGGCAAGGAGGCTGGTATCTATGCTGGCCTTGAAAAGGCAAAGGGTGATTACGTTGTAATCATGGATGTTGATTTACAGGATCCGCCGGCTCTATTGCCTGAGATGGTGGGCTACTTGGATTCTGGAGAATTCGAGTGTGTGGCAACTAGGCGTGTAGATAGAAAGGGTGAGCCACCAATTCGCTCTTGGTTCGCCCGCAAGTTCTACAAGCTTATGAATAAAATCAGCAACACAGATGTGGTTGATGGAGCCCGGGACTATCAGATGATGACTCGCAAGGTGGTGGATGCAATCCTTCGAATGGGCGAGTACAACCGCTTCAGCAAAGGCATCTTCGGTTGGGTTGGATTCAAGCGCAAGTGGCTTGAGTTTGAAAACGTAGAGCGAATAGCTGGCGAGACAAAGTGGTCTTTTTGGAAGCTTTTCATATATGCAATCGATGGCATTATGGCTTTTAGTACGGCGCCCCTTACACTAGCTTCTGTATTTGGTCTTATCATGTGTATAACGGCATTTATTTTTATCGTATTTACGATAGTTAGCAAGCTGGTGTTTGGAGATCCAACATCTGGTTGGCCTTAACTTGTTTGTATAATTTTGTTGGT
>JAEEGJ010015549.1_pt1 | contig 17714 bp, 9 predicted proteins | sample 8958761 | NCBI WGS metagenome assembly JAEEGJ01 (sample SAMN16246546, study PRJNA631951) | gut metagenome | biome: gut microbiome; feature: rumen; material: RS-attached | host: Bos | place: Iran: Karaj | collected 2018-10 | reverse complement strand
CTTTGCTTCTGTGTTCAAGGCTGTCAGTCCCAACTTGGCAAGGCTGTCCTGCAAGCCCTCGAACTGAGGCAGACCTTCGAAGCTGTTCAACACGTCAACGGCACCTTGAATTTGTTTCAGTTGTGCTTCGGACAACGGGACTTTGTCAATGGAAAAGTCTGGGTCGGAATAGCGGTAATAGCGGCGATTTCCGTCCTTGATGGGCTCGATAGGTGCATTCCAGCCATCGTTGCTTTTCATGAAATCGATGTCGTAATAGATGGTGCGACGGCTGATGCTCATATTGAGTTCCTTCTCACAAGTATCAATGAGGTCCTGAATTTGGTAAAGCTTTGGGCTTCGGAAGCATTTGTCCAAGATGCGACAGCGAATGAAGGAAAATTTTGTTGTAGGCATAATTGGATGGAATTTAGTTGTTTATGGTGTTGTTTTCGATGTTTTTATGATGCAAAGATAGCACTTTTTTTCTTTGTGCAATATGATTGCACACTGATGTTGCATTTTTGCAGCCGAAAACAAACAAAAAGGTTATGAGCAAAAACAACATGAACATGAAAAGACAACAACGTTTTATCAAGGTGGTGAGCCGCAGAATGGCCAAGGCAGGTTTTGAGTGCAAGATGGTAGACAACCATTTCATCGTGATTATGGACGGCAAGCCGTTCGAGGTGGAGATGTGGGACACCCCAGGTTGGGGAAGGCGCAGGGTGCATTTCAACCTGAGCTTCGCTTTCGACGAGATGGACAAGGTGATGCTCGAAGGGCTGGTGTGGTTGACCTCGGAATGCAACAACCACAGCGACTATACCGTCACGCGCTACATGCGCGACCATTTCACCTGCTGTGTGGAGACGACGGTGCGCAGCTCTAAGGAGTTTGTGCGTGAGTTTGCTTTCGCATCCAAGCAGATTGGGTTCACCTATCAGAACTTGGCCGCGAACTACGGCAAGATCAAGGAAAAGTTCAGGGAGCAGCAGGTTCGCCCCATCGGTTTCTTGGCCGACCGTTACATGGCCGAAGAAGAAAAAAATGAAGAGTGCAAATTGGTTGCACAGAGCTATACTACTTTTGCAGACGAAAAACAATTGAACTAACCAAAACAAAACATTAAAGCCTTATGAAACAGTCAATAGCCTACGGAATGGAAAAGATTGGTGCGCCTTGTGTAGTGGTGAAGTGCGAAGGGGTGAGCATGTATTTCCTGATAGACACTGGTTCAACTGAGAATCATTTGTTGGATTACACTTATAAAATACTCACGAAGCACTTCGCTGGTGCTATCCAAGATGAAGAAGGAAGTTTCGTGACATCGGGCGTAGGCGGTAGTGTTGAATGCAAAAAATGCACATTTGCTTTCTCTATAGGCCACACTCGATTTGAGGACTTCTTTGTTGTCTTGCCCAATTCGCAGGTCTTTATCGACTTGTCGAAAAAGTTAGATGAACCCTTGGCAGGCATTTTGGGCGGAAGGTTCCTGAAGAACAATGGTATTGTGATAGACTATGCGAACAATTGCCTTTACACAAAAAGACAGAGGAAGGTTGGAAAAAGGAAAACCGACATTAATAATGCTGCATGATTGATTAAAAATGCGGAATGTGAAATAAATAAATTGTATTTTTGCAATCGTTCTTTGAAAAGGTGTTACGGACTATCTTAGTTTGATTTCGCCATCTGTAATCGGATGGTTTTGTGACAATGTTAGCTTGTCATTCTTTCATTCTCTGTTATTGATCATATTTATGTGATTATGTATTATATATGTATCAGTAAAGGAAGCATATCTTAAGAAATGGGATGGTCGTGTAACACCTTTGATGAGAACAAAAGAAAATGGTGATGCCGGAATCAGAACAGAAAATAGAAGAAAAAGAAGCGAAAATTGAGTTCTTAAGAATACTCAACGTGATGAAAAGGAAACTTTATGGTGATAAAGCGCGTGTAATCACCATGAAGCAACTCAATTTTCACGCCTATTCTAAAAACAACCCAAAACGGTATGTTCAATTCCAAATCCCTAAAAAGAAAGCCGGAGAGTTCCGCACTATCACTGCTCCCAATGCGGGATTGAAGTCTATACAACGTTGTATCAATGCTCTGTTATTAGAGCAATTTGAGGCTCATCCTGCCGCAAATGGCTTTGTTCCAGGTAAGTCGATTGTGGATAATGCCAGAGTCCATTTGAGGCAGAAATACGTCTATAACATTGATTTGAAAGACTTTTTCCCGAGTGTAACCATCGGGCGTGTTTTTGCTTGTTTGCAGTTGCCTCCGTTTTCGTTTGACAAGTATACGGCAAGTCTAATTGCTGACTTGTGTTGCCATGAGGGAGTGTTGCCTCAGGGCGCACCAACATCACCCACTTTGACAAATATAGTCTGTTCTCGTTTGGATTGGCGGTTAAGCAAATTGGCGCGTCGATTTGATTTGCGCTATTCTCGTTATGCTGATGACATCACTTTTAGTGGAATGTCAAATATTTTCCATGAGGATGGTGCCTTTGTGAAAGAGCTTTGTCAATTCATTGAAAAAGAGGGATTCCGCATCAATGAAGCTAAAACAAGGACAAACAGCTATTATCAGCGGCAGGAAGTTACTGGGTTGACCATTAACGAGAAACCCAATGTCACTCATAAGTATGTAAAACAGATCCGAACCATGCTACACAATTGGGAAACGAGTGGATACGAAACGGCTCAAAATGTTTTTCTTGAACATTACCACCCTACAAAGAATGTGACCGCAGAGCATCATATTGAAAACATTATCAGTGGCAAATTGGATTATTTGAAGATGGTAAAAGGAGCAGGTGACTCAACTTATTTAAGATTGAAAGACAGGTTTTATAATTTGTTGGCAGGTCATAAAAAAACAAAGGGCGTTTCTCAACATGGTGTGGAGAATTCTGGTGTTGAATCTTTTGTTTCGGAAGAGGGAAATATTATAGAAGTAGAGCTTATGAGCCAAGAAGAGCAAAAGATGAAGGTTACGAACAATTTGCTTGATGATAAACTTCAACAACTGTGTGAAACGGGTTTTGATTTATCCATATTATAAATACTAAGCGTATGGGACAAAACAAAGAACAATTGAACAAACTGCTTGATTTCATAGACCAACTAGCCAAGGATAAGGATAATGCTTGGTTTGTGAAGGAGTTGGGGAAAAGATACGGTTTCAATAATATGAAGCCGTCGATTTCGGCAGATTTAAATACGCGTATTGAAGAGATTTATGAGTATTGTGTGGAGAGGGTGATTCAAGAACAAGCGACTCAGTTTTATAAAGATTTTCCCATTACTGATTTGACAAGTCAGTTAATTGAAGACTATTGTCGAATGGAAAGATATAGGAGGCAGAACAATTTTGGAGATTTTTGTCTGGCTGTATTCCAACAGGTAGAAAACATTACTAATTGGTTTTGCCAAAGACAGAAATTCATCGACCTATATGTGAGCAAACGAGATGAAGATAGTGTTTTTAAAGATAAAGAAGGGAATCCCATATCTACTATTAGAGAACTGATAATCAATACTAAAGAAAAGGAACAATTTGAAAAAAGGAAGAGTTTGCAGTTAAAGGATTTGTACTTTAACGAAAAAGTTCGTGCGGTACTATATTTTGTGTTTTTTGAGGAGAAAACCACAAAGTATACATATGAATCCAAGTATTCTGAACTGAATGAATTGTATCAATGTAGAAACCTGAATCATAGAGGAGGAAAGCGAAGTGAGTATCAGGAAGACATCATTTCCAATATTCTTCCTCATCAATATTTGTACTACCTAAAATTTACAGGATTGCTTGTTGGGTATGTTGAACGGATAAGCGTTTTTATGGCTAGGAAAGAGACAACGGGTACAATTGTCAATGTTTTACCCAGTGCTGTTTTCATTAAGTTGGACGGAGGAGAAGATTTAACCATTGAAAAAGGGAAAGCATTCTACAAAGCAAAGTTGTTCGGAAAGAATGACCGAATTAGTATTGAACTGAATCGAATCACAAATGAAATAATAACTTTAAATAAAATTGAATCAAAAACCAATTAAAGACATCATACAATGAAAAGATTCGTTTTTTCTACCAAGCTTTACGACAAAGAAGCAAGAAGTCATTCCGAAACGAGTGCATTCGATAGTTTCAAGAAACGCATAGAGGTTGAAGGGGTCGACCATCCAAAAACTGATGAATATGGTACTTTCAAAGGAAACTATGTAAAAAAACGCCATGGAAAAAATCTTCGAAGTATATTTACATATAGAGACATTGATATTGAGAATGAAATAGTAAGAATCTATGTTGCGTTACGGATGATGGCTCGTGGAGATAAATCTTACGAAAAGTTCAAGTATCAATACACATCGGACGTGGATCGCGACAACATCACAGGAAAGAGCCTCATAGACTGGGACATACTCATTGATAAAGTAAAAGTTTGTCTAAACAGTTCCACGACTTTTACCATTTCAAAACCCGACCTTTCAACTAGCGAAATGTTTTTCATTTCAAGTCCATCAAATATAAATCACGAGCTAATGGATGTTGCAATATTTGAATCTCGCGAATGGACAGAGCAGTTAAAAGCGGATACTTTTGAGTATTACTCTGATGCAGCTGATATCATTGAGCAATATATTATGGATCATCTTGATGTGTCTGGAGAATCGATGTTTGAGATACCTTTTAAGAACTATCAAGGTAAAAAAATTGTTGGGTATCATAAGGGCCATAAAACATGGCATTTGGTTACCATTACAGATTCGCAAAATCATATTGAAATAGATCCCAATACTATAGAAGTTCGTCGAGGATATCCGTACTCCTCACTTGATGACAAAGACGCATGGAGAGCAATGGAACAAGACAAGAACTCTAATTTCGTTCTTTCTGAGGAAGAAATGGAAGTCGTATCCAAAGAACCTATATATCCTCTTTTCATTGGTGGTCGCGCTGGGAGTGGCAAATCGACCGTTCTACAATATTTATTTGCGGAAATCATCATTCGTTCTCTTAATAGTAGAATTGATGGAGAATTGTTGCTTCCTCCAGTTTATTTGTCGTATAGCGAAAACCTTATAGAAAATGCAAAGATTTTAGCTTCTAGTCTTTTTGAAAAGAATCATGCTTATCAACATGAATTCAAAAAAATAGGCAAGACTTTTGAAGATGACATCAAACCGAACATGAATAAATTATTTGTTGTTTTCCAAGATGTTATCAAAGAGTGTATAGGAGCGCAAAACCCAACTATTTTGAGAGAACGGTTTGCGCCATCTAAGTATGTTTCTTTTTCTAAGTTTAACGCTGAATGGAATTTGAAATTTGATAAAGATCCTGAAGCATCAAAAAAGTATGGCCCAAGTTTAAGTTGGTATGTCATTAGAACGTATATCAAAGGTTGGGATAGTGAGTCGTATTTAAGCCCAGAAGATTACCAAGGAATTGGCGAAAAAAACAAAAATGTTACCGACGAAACATATCAATTAATATATGATAGGGTTTGGAGTGGATGGTATTCTAATTTTAATGATAGGTGGGACGACCAAGATTTAGTTAGATATTGCATTTCTCCAGATGACAACTCTCAGGATACTTATGCTACAGAACGTTTTTCTGCAGTATTTTGTGATGAGGCACAAGATTTTACTCGCGTAGAAATCGATTTCATTTTAAAGGTATCTTTGTTCTCCAACAGAAAAATAAACACAGTTGAAGATGTGAAGAAACTTCCTTTTGTGTTTGCGGGAGATGAATTTCAAACCCTTAATCCCACGGGGTTTAGTTGGGATTCCATCCGAGCCTTCTTTGTGGACAGATTGTTCTCAATGGTTGATCTTTCTGAACTAAAAGATGAAAGCAACATCGAAAAACCCATTCTATTAACCAAGAACTATAGATCGATGCCAGAAATTGTTCGAATAAGCAATCGAATTCAATTGTTGCGGGCATCAAGATTTGGCGAAGAATCACAACCTCAAATCGCACATTTTCATGGGAAAAACAGTTCTGTTTTCTGTTTAAATCCTCGTGATGAAAATGTATGGAATAGTCTTAAAGAGAAGAAAATTGTGCTTATTACCCCCATTCCAGATGGTCAATCGGTGAAAGATTATGTTGAAAACGGCCCATTAAAAGACTATGTTGAAATAGATTTGGAATCTGGTGTGCCGAAAGACATTACAATACTAAACCCTGTCCAAGCAAAAGGGCTGGAATATCCTAATGTTGCTATTTTTGGATTCAAAAACGAAGACGGGGACGACAGATTAAATCTTGACAGATTGTTGCAATGGTTTGAAAGTTACACAGAACATGACGAACAAGATGAACAATCTATTGGCTTAAAGTATTTGATAAGCAACACGTATGTGGCAGCTACCCGTGCTTGCACAAAACTATACATATTAGATGATTTTCGCGAAGATGATTTATGGGCATTTGCATATAGTTTTGCAAACCCAGACAGCATGTCTAAGGTAGAAACTTTAGAGAACGCCATGCTTCAGAAAACCAAGAATCAATGGAAAAAAGAAGACTTGGGACTTATTGTCCAAGGGTATGCAGACGACATCACAGGAGAGAATATTGTTGACACGGCTGAATATGGGAAGCGTATAGAAGAAATGGAAAATCGTGCTGATAGCAGAGGCGATGAAAATCTTATGCTCCAAGCAGCAGCCAGATACCGTGAACACGGCAACGAAAAAGGATACTATAGATGCAGAGCCAAGTCATCATTAATCAAAGAACAATTCGAACAAGCAGCAGAATTCTTCCTTAAAACAGAATTATATAATGATGCCATTAATTGCTATTGGAATTTGTTATCAGAAAATTATGATTTAAACAAACAGCATATTAGAACATTAGCCGATCTAACAAGTAAAGCCAGCCGACCGATTGAGTGTGAAATTACAAAACTCTGTGATGATTGTATCAAGACCAAAATATCTGTCAAAGAATTCGGGATACGTATTGCGAGCATTCTTGAATTGGTGTTATCCCATCCCAATGAATATTTTGATACAATTGTTTGGGGCAAAACCATTGACAAATTGGCTGAACATATTGATGTGTCCAATACTACTAAAACGGACCTGAAACGTGTCATTGAAAACAAATCGAAACTTTTTGAACAAGGATTTGAGTTCTCCTGTCAAAATATTGCGAAAGCGGCGTATTCGTTAAAAGAATACAATATGGCGGCTGATTTATGGGAAGACAAACCTGCCACCGTCTTCCCTACCGAATACTATTTATCGAAAATCGAGGTCACCTCATATCCTGAAAAGATCATTTATTTTGAAAAAGCCTACCCAAAAACATGGCAAGAAAAAATAGTTGAAGAGTACGTTTCAAATAAAGGCGACTTAAACATTGACAACAATATTCAAAAAATCATTTCTGCTGCAATTTGCGAAAAAGCATCAAACACACTTTTCCAAAAAGCACTCCCCCAGTTGCTAACCGCCGCAGACAATTTAAAGCAGATGGAAAACATCCTATATGCCGCTAAGAATCGGCATATATCATTCAATTCGGATGTCATTTTTTCTTTAGCTTTTGTTAAATTTGGGAACCCTAAAGGATGGGATTATCCTACTCGCGTTTATTCTGATTATAAAGCACTAGATTTATTTGACATCGTTAATAGCATTAAGGAAGCGCTTCAAGGCAACGTGCTCAATCAAATTCCTGCGAATAAAAAGATCAAGGATTATTGTGATGATGCATATGCAAAGTTTAGGCCATCCTCGTTTATGCCACTATTACTAAAAGAAATTGGAATAGCATATGAAAAAAGAGGCATTCATATTGATGCCATTCGGTATTACGAATGGGCAAAAACTCAGACTAAATCGTCCGAATTAAGATTGTTCTTTGAAAAACGCTGGATTGTGTGTAAAGAGAGACAAGCTGACCGTGACATCTCCAGTGACTATTGGAAAGAAGCAAAGAATAAACGTTCGGAATTGGACCTTGAAAACGTCGAAATTCCAGAGTGGCCTTCCGTTGAATATTCAGAATGGTTTTCATTTTTTAGCGATGCCCTGCTTGTTTCCGATGAAATATATGTTAAAACTGAACCCCAAAAGCCCACACAAGACACATCGGTTCATGAAAACGAAGTTCCTCAGTCAAGCATATATAAACAATCATTCACCTTTGGAGATTATGAAATATGTGTGATTCCAAAAACAAAAGACATTATCATTAGATACTCGAGCATTGAAGACGAATTGAGCATAAAAATCAGAAAGGGCAACTTCCCAGCAGAAGGTGATTTTGTTTTGAAAGAATCAAGAATTTATCGGAATGATGATGAAACGAAGACTCCTTTTGGTTTTAGTCTAATTGATGAAATGGCTGTGCTAAAGGTGTATCAAAATGATTTGTTTACGGGTATTACGATCACCGTTGTATTTTAATAATCTAATTATCCAATTCAAGCTTATTCAATACTATGATAGTAAACTCCGCCAAAGAATACAGACAATGGGTGAAAGCTCAAGAGGATCGGCCCGAAGTGGATGAGGATTTTATTGGATGTAGTTGTGATGCCGGCGATAAAAAGATTAAAGGCTTTTTCAATCTATTCCACGGGAAAAAAGATGATATTGAAAAATACCTTCCATCTCTGTTAGATATTGCAGAAGATAATCAAGCTATTTATGAGTTTCTGCAGAATGCAGTGGATTGTGGTGCTACACATTTCTGGGCTTTTTATAATGACAAATATTTCTTGGCCGTGAACAATGGAACGAAGTTCGATCTAGAAGGAATATCATCTATTCTTAATATTGCACAATCTACAAAAACTACATCGTCAAGCATTGGAAGGCTTGGCATAGGCTTTAAGCTGGCTCATAGGCTGGTAGGCAAAGGAAACGGGACTCATGAATTGGTTCATGGTAATAAAGGTCCTATAATTTTTAGCTGGGATAAAAGGGAGCAATTAGGTTCGTTGATGACAACCGAACCAATTCATTATAAGGGACTGGATGAGAACCCTTATCTTTTCAAAATAATCATTACGAATTTTCCAGTCAATGAGGGTGAGTGTGTAAAAGATTTGAACTATAAAGGTGAGGTTTTATTCCCGAATTCTGAATTATTCCAGCTTCGCGGATATGTTACTCAATGTTTGCGTGAATTATATATGGAAGCGCCTGCTTCCTTTGATCAAGGCACGCTATTTTTTATTAAGTTGGGAGAAAACAAGAAAGAACTATTGGATGCCGATTTGGAAACTTTGAAAAATGGTATTGAGTATTCCATGAATTCTTTAAAGCAGCTAGGCAATATTTGTTTTAATGGTGAAACGATTTTAAAGAAGCAATTGGTGATAAATGAATCATCAATAAACAAAAACACAGAGTTTTTTAAACAAATAGACCCTCAATACAAAGAATACGATATTTTGTTTTCTTTTGGCTATATACCTCTTGATTTTTCTTCAAAGGAGTATTGCCAAGCAGTGGCTCAGCTCCGGCAATCCCCTAATTTCTATAAGTATTTTCCGATGGGGGATGAGGTTGACAACATGGTTTTGTTTGTGCACAGCGATAGTTTTCAGATAGAAGCAAATAGACGCAAACTGACCAATCATCATACAAATCGAGTGCTGTTGCCTATCATTGCAAACTATATTGTTGAGACAATGGCCGCATACAAAGAAGGCGATAGATATAGTTTTTTGCAATTATATGCTTCTATTTTGCTTACAGACAAACCTACTTCACAGGAAAAGACCTGGATGGATGGCGCTTTCTTTGATGTATTAAATAGTGCGTTGAAAAAATGCATACCTACTAAGACGGGTTTCATAGATGATGTGAGCAAGGTTAAGGTTAAAAAGCTGAAAATGGATTTGCCACTTGACCAGATTGGTTTGGAGGGTACACAGTGGTTTTATTGGAGTGGGGATAATCATAAAGAGATAACAACATCTTCTATCAATAAAGATAATGGCAAGTTGGGTTTGGAAGCCTGGAATATCAATGATGTTATTGAACATTCGAGTTGTCTCAAGCTTAATGCTTGGCTGGATACATGTTCGGAAGAAGAGTTTGACAGTTTTATTAGTGAGATGAAGTCAACTACTCCAACTAAGAGAGTGGAGCAATTGTTGCCAGTTCTAAAACTAATTAAAGTTGGCAATGATAGAAAGTCCCGAAGTGAAATACTTTTAGATGAAGAAGGTGTGATTCTCACAGAAAAAACTCTACCAATTATTTCAATTCTAAAAAAAGTAGGAGTTAAATGTACCAATGATGCAATAGAGTCACATCCTTTATATCCAAAGTTGGAAGCAATGGATGATAAAGTGGCTTTTGATAGAATAAAAAACAAAGTTGAGAGTTCGGAGAACTGGATCAAATTAACAGCTCGAGAAAAGTTAGAGTTGGTGACCGTTCTAATAGAACTAAAAGAGCAAAAAGATATTAGGCAACTAAAAATATTCAAGAACGTTGACGGAGACCAGTGTTCATTACAAGACCTGCTTTCCTATAGAGATATAGTTGAACAATGGCAAAAGCCGTTTGTTATTTGTAAAGAAGAAAATTTTCGGGAGATTCAAGAATACCTTGTACCTTCTGAAAAAGTATCAGAAATTATTGAGAATCACTACATGGAAATTATTACGAATGGCACAGCTCTAAGCGAGTTGAATTTGTTTTATCAGCAAAATAATATTCCGTGGAAAGACGATTTCACTATAGAATTAATTAAAACCTATGGAAGCACGGATGCTGTACTATCTTTAATTGAAGAGAATCCTAGTAAAACAGCCGTTGATGCATTCTTAAGAAGACTACAAATAATTGAATTATCTTCAACGAGTACTTATCCACCTGCATCTTTTGAATATCGATGCATTCAAGTTGCATCCAAAGTCGGAGCAGTTTCGATACGAGAAAAAATCAAGATAGAAGGCGTCGTCTTATCAAGATTTACTACGTCAAATGAAGTTTCTTTTGTGTGTAAAACTGGTTCAAATGAAACAAAAACATTTTTGATGAAATTGAGCGATATCCTTCCTGAAGATACCCAATGTGCATTATATGGAAGGGTTGCAGACATGTTTTCATCGATTGAAGGCTATAGAAAAGTTTTCTCTGCGGATAGTAGTAATAACCAAGTTGTTCAAAATAGATTGCAACAATTATTACGGCCAGAAAACACAATTGTTACACCGGCTCAGTATATTTTCATTTTGTTTACCAGATGGCAATCTCAGTTCACAAGCCTTTCCACGTGGTTTAACCTTATTCGATTTGGTCAAATCAATCAAATTGGAAATACGATTGTTGGTATCTTAGATTATGCATTCGTAAATGATTTCTTTGAAGTCTTAATTCAATATAAGACCCTAAGTAATTGGAGCCGTTTCTTTAAAGGAAAGTATCTGTTTTCAACAGAATATACTCTGGAACAGGAAAGAGGCTTTAAAGAGATAGAGGAATGGTGTGGTCAAGATGCCCAAAAAAGAGATCTTTTGAAAAAGCTTGATGTGCGGTTTGATGATAGCCAGGAAATAAAGAGACGCAAACTGTTTATGGATAACAAGCTTGAAGCAATGGATTTGGACACTTTTCCGAGTGCATTTCTTTCTTGGGTGGCATCATTGCCATCAATTGATGGGGATGTTCAAAAACAGCTGTTGTTATCTTTGGTTGATAGGTATAAAAATGTAACAAACATCAGTTTAAAAAAAGAATATAGTGAAGAGGATTTCTCAGATTCAAAAGAATTAGATACTGAAAAATACAATTCATGGAAAACTACTGACACCATATCAATCTATACAATTGGCGAGGAAATGCCGTTTAGAATAGTGTATAACAATAATATTTTGTTTCGTTATAATTCTGGGCAAATTAAGTACTTTTCAAAAACAAAACATCTTTATGTTTTCGGATCTGAAGAGTCCCAAATATCCGGAGCGCTTACACTCGCGTACCAAAACAAAATCATTCCATTTGAATACAAAGATTATATAGCAGTTTGCTTTGATTCACTCGAAGAGCAAAGGGCTAAAGACAGAGAAATCCAAAAAAAAGATGAAATAATTAAACTATATCGCACAAAATACGGCGAATTAGGAGAAAATGACGATTTGCCGACATTAGAACGAGGCAAGGATCAACCATTAACTACTGATGAGAAAATAGCCGCACAATTGATTGCACAGAAGAAACTTGTGGAGATATATCCCAATTGGAAGTATCCTGAAGGATTTGGAGAGGGGGGAAGTTATTCTTGTTTCAACGTTAAAAAAACAAATGGTGAAATAATGTCAATCGTATTGAAAAGCCATAATACTGATGCTCCGTTACATGTCAATACAAATGAGTGGGATTGGATTATGGGTAAAAAGGATGACATGCTTTTATTCTCTGATGATTGTGTGTTCCAACAGGATTATCCTGTTGCACCTGCCAAACTATTTATTTATACAGGTGATGATATTAAAGAGCTGGATCCAAAATATCTAATTGAGAATCAGCCCTCTATTTCCTTGTCGTTCAGCACTGAAAATTTAGACATTGAGGATAGAATTACGGCTTTTTCGGATTGCTTGCATTATTTCACAGGGATGAGTTTCGACTTTGAAAGTTTTAATCTGTCCAAGAGAGCAAACTCAATCAAAGGTATATATAATATAAACATAGGATCTCAAGATTCAATATCAGACGAAGACGGATTATGAAATATTTAAGAAAAGATTACGAGAACTTTCTTAACGCCGAGTTGGAAGCGCAGATACAAGAGTACGAACAAATTGTTTGCACAAAAGCCCTTGTCTTGAAAGAAAGGGGTGATGTTTTTGTTGGTCGTTTCGTAAAGCTCCAACCAAGCGGAATGGCAATCTTCAAAGTGCGCAATTCTGATAATTTGCCGAGAAAGAACTCTTTCTGGACGGCCTCATATCTGAATGGTGAGATGGGTAGTTTTAGAAATTGGGGTAATAACTCTTGGGCAGATCTTCGCCAGAACTATCAACGCATATACTCTGATGCTTTGTGTGCTTGGGTTCAGAAATCCGAAGAAAGTGATTTTTGTATCATTGGAATAAAAAACCTTACTATAGAGTTCGCCCAGTTATTAGAAGCGGAGAAGCCTATCATAGCTTTTGGTCCGAAAGATCCACCGCTGAAATACTTGTTAAATCTCATCGACATAGTTAGGGATTCATCGTGTGAAGATACGAAGCATATATTGGATTTTGAGGAAACGCCCAACCAATGGTGTCCAGAAAAAATTGAGGCAAGGGCTGATTTTACATCTTTGTTGTTGGATAAAATGCAAAACAACAACCAGATTGTTGTACAAGGTCCTCCTGGTACAGGCAAAACCTATAAGATGGCGCAGCTTGCAGCTAGGTTGCTGACAGAAAACAAGAGTGTCTTAGTTACTGCGCTTACCAACCAAGCCTTGATGGAATTGGCAAAGAAAGATGATGTTCAACCGTTTCTTATTCAAGGTAGGGTTTCAAAAACGAGCTTGACTGTCGATGAAAGCAGGGAATTGCCCAAACTTCAGTCAATAAAGGATAACCTTTGTAATGCCTCTCGTGGTAATCTTTCACTTGCGACTTTTTATTTGTCAAGTGGATGGGCAAAAGACGCTGAAGTCGAACCTTTTGATTATGTGATAATGGACGAGGCCAGCCAAGCATTGCTTCCTATGATTGCCGCTTCAATGAAACTGGGTAAAAGAGTTGTGTTGATTGGCGACCAAAGCCAATTGCCTCCTATAGTTGTTACGAATGAAGATATTATAAACAAGTTTAGATGGGCTTCTATGGTTAAAGGCTTTGAAACTATTTGTCACAATTTCACCTTTGCATCTTATATGCTTAGCGATACATTCCGTCTTACAAAACGAGGAGCGGAAAGCACAGGTGTTTTCTATAATAACGAACTGCGGTCTGTTTCTGAAACCCAGGTAATTCCATCAAAGCTATCTGAACTAAATTCATTGGGCGGTCCTGTGTTCGTGGCACTTGACTTGAAGGTTGGTGATAAAGCACCAAAAAATGCTTTTGATAGTGTTTTCGATTATGCCAATAAAATCATAGCTGAAAACCCAAAGGCTGAGATTGCTGTTTTGTCCAAGTTTAGGGAGTCTGTGCGCCAGTTGCAGAAGCATTTCATGATTAATTGGACAAAAACAAAAGAATTGCCTGATAATATCCGGATTGAGACTGTTGATAGAGTTCAAGGATTGACTGTTGATTATTGCATTTATTTTATTCCGAATGCATCTATTCGATACTCGTTGGAAAATGAGTTGTTTAATGTGGCTACTTCACGTGCAAAGTATAATACAGTTATTGTCGCTGACAAGAGAATCTTGAAAGAGAATATGACCGAAGAAGTTCGGAAGTATTTGCTTAAAGCACAAGAAGACAAATTTGCGTCTTTTGAACCAACAACAATCTCCGCTGGATCCATTAGTGTTTCAATGGTTGGTAAGATTGACTTGTCAAAGTTCGAAAGAAAGCCAAAAAAGGATGACAAGGGTAAGGAAATCGTTTATGTGATAGACACCAACGTTTTTGTGAATTGTCCTGACATAATAAACCGAATTGGGAAGCAAAACAAAATAATCATTCCTGCAAAAGTTCTTGAAGAGCTTGACAAACTAAAACTTAAAGAAGAAACTGACAAAAAGGCATTAAATGAAGCTGCAAAGAACATCAGTGTTGCTTTTACAAAAAGCTATTCTAAGATGGAAGATGTAGAAGTGTCATTGCTTCCTGAAGGCTTTGATAGGCACAATCCTGATTGCATGATACTATCAGTTGCCTTAAAACACAAAGATGAAAGTGTTGTGTTGTTGACTTCAGACAAAATGCTCCAAGCTAGAGCAAATGGTTTGGGGATCAAAACAATGTCATTAAAAGATTTCTTAAAATAAACAATTGCAGTTATGTTATATCATTATACTTCAAAAGCTGCATTGGATAGCATCTTGAAAGGGTCTCCTTTGGAGCGAGGAATCTGCTTTTGGGCAACTCGATTTGATTGCTTCGGTGATCATGAAGAATACAAACTTGGAATAGAAACGATTCGCCGATTGCTCCCGAAAATAGAAGCACGGTTGCAACCGGATCGGCAAGTTGCACATTTATTTGATTGGAACGAAATCAATGGCAACAAGAATTTGTTTTGGCCGTATGTTGTTTCATTTACGAGTCAATACGATAACGCTTTTATGTGGGATAATTATGGTGAACACGGGAAGGGTGTAGTTTTAGCATTAGATGATTCCACGACGGTTCAAGTAATGAATATGCCAACACTTACAACAAAGTCTTGCATTTATGAAGGAAGAATTACAGAAGATTGTCTGGCAAAAGAAATAGGGATAGAATATTGTAATGCTGCTTTTGGCATGTTGGGTGGTCCTCGCAAAGAGGTTGCATTTGCTTTTTTGATTTCGTATCCACAGATTTTTGTTAGGCTAATTGCGTTATATTTGCTTACATGTGTGGCACCAAGGATAAAAGAAGAGAAATATTATCAAGAAGAAGAAACCAGAGCAATCATCGCTTCTCCATTGCCAAATCTAGAGTCCCTATTTCAACCTTCCATTAGCTTTGCGAAAAGTCTCAACTTTGACACGGAACCTTTGATGAAAATGATGGCAAATGAAAAATCGAGAAAACGAGCTAACGGAGAAGTTGTGTACTATAAAGAATTGTTTTTGCCTAGCTCAATTCTTGCCAAAGTCTATATTAAAGATAAATCTATTATTAATGATGTACAATGTGTATTGCGTAATAAGGGATTTGATAATGTTGATGTGAAAACGATTTGACATGCTCAAAATGAAAAAACTATATTTGCACGATAGAAGAAGAACACCATAATATGAAACTCCCAATTAACATAGAAGAACTGCTCAACGGTCGCGCTGTGGAAGGCGATCGAATAGAATATAAAACGGGCTGGAATCCCGATGCCGTGTATCGTACCATCTGCGCTTTCGCCAACGACTTTGAAGAGACAGGCGGCGGCTACATTGTGGTTGGCGTGAAGGAAGAGAATGGCCGCGCTTTGCGCCCAGTGGTGGGCATCGACCCCAACAAGATTGAGCCTATCGAAAAGGAAATGGTGGGCTACAACAACCTGATGCGGCCATATTACCAGCCTCGCTTGTATGTAGAGGAAACCGACGGGAAGACGATTCTCGTCATCAAGGTGTCTCCTGGCGAACGTCGGCCATACAAAGTACCAGACCAAGTTGCGGCCAAACAAAAAACGTACAACTACTATATCCGCTATAACAGTAGCAGTATTGTGCCTAAGGATGAATACGAGCGGGAACTCATCAACCTTGCCAATCGTACACCTTTTGACGACAGAGGGAATGACCGGATTGCACTGAGGGACATCTCACCGTTGTTATTGCACGATTATCTGTTGAAGGTGAAGAGCAGTCTCGCCGATGTGTCGTTGACTGACAATATGGAATCCGTGCTGGAACAGATGGAACTATTGGAACCTACACCCGATGGATATAACGTCAAAAACGTGGCAGCGATGATGTTTGCCGAACGGCCTGATAGGTTCTTCAAGCAGGCACAGGTGGAGATCGTGTTGTTTCCTGAGGGGCGCGAGAAGAACCCCAACAACCTGATTGAGGTGGAGCCCATCAGGGGTAGCGTTCCGACAATGATTGAAAAGACTTTGGACTATCTGCGTACCAACGTCATCAAGAAAATGATAGTAAAGCCCAAGGATGACGAGCATTCCGAGAAGTTCTACAATTATCCTTACCAAGCTTTGGAGGAAGCGGTTGTGAACTCACTGTATCATAGAGACTGGACGATACTGGAACCTGTTGAAATCACCATCGAGCCTGACAGAATCTCAATCCTGAATTTCTCTGGTCCTAACCACACCATTCCGATGAAAGCTGTGCTTGAAGGCAAATCGTTGCGTTCGCGCCGATACCGTAACCGCCGACTGGGTGAATTCCTGAAAGAGTTGGATCTCACCGAGGGTCGCGCAACAGGTATCCCTACTATTCAGGACGAACTAAAGAGCAACGGTTCGCCCAAGGCGACTATCGAGACAGACGAAGAGCGTACCTACTTCTTGATAGATATTCCTTGCCATCCGGAATTTATCAAGGAGAAGGTCGTTTTGAACAAGGATTTCATAAAAGACTTCATAAAAGAAAATAGATTGCAAATATCTGAACGTCAGGAGATTATTTTAGAAATGATAGCTATGGATCCGACTTTATCTGCCAAAGCGATTTCGGAAAAGATTTCGGAAAAGATTTCGGAAAAGATTTCGGAAAAGATTTCGGAAAAGACTGATGTGACAGCCAGAACAATCGAGAACGATATTGCCAAATTAAAGAGACTTGGCATTTTGAAACGTGAAGGTGGCCGAAAAGACGGAACTTGGGTGATTGTAACAGAAAAATAGCGTGAGGTATTATTGACCGATTTTTGTCCGAAAATCGGATAATTTTGAGTTTTTATCTAAAAAAGTGTCTGTGCAATTCCCTTGCACACTTCCTTCCTATCTTTGCACCGTCAAAACAAAAAAACAAAAGATTATGAACGAAAACAAAAGAAACATCATGAAAAGAATCGCCAAAAGGTAGTGTTTCAACCAGTGTGTCCGAAGTCTGTAGACTTCAGGGATGCGGTGCAAAGTTAGACAAATATTTTCATTTCAATCATT
>JAEEGJ010015545.1_pt1 | contig 17719 bp, 15 predicted proteins | sample 8958761 | NCBI WGS metagenome assembly JAEEGJ01 (sample SAMN16246546, study PRJNA631951) | gut metagenome | biome: gut microbiome; feature: rumen; material: RS-attached | host: Bos | place: Iran: Karaj | collected 2018-10 | reverse complement strand
ACGATCACGGTAACGAACAGCGGCAACCTTACGCTTTACGGCATCACGATCGAGGATGAAATGACCGAAGGCAGCTGGACCATCGATGAGTTGGCCCCCGGCGCCAGCAAGGAGTTTGAAACCTCGTATACTGTGAAGGTTGGTGACGTGGTCGCCGAAAGCATCACGAACGAAGCGACCGTCAGCGGACTGACTCCGAAGGAAGAAACGGTTGAAGACAAAGCTGATGTAACGGTCAAGACCAAGAAGATCGAGATCGAGATCACGGCAGCATCCGATAAAAAGGTCTACGACGGCGAAGCGCTGACGAACGACGGTTATGAGCTGACCTCCGGCAAACTGGCCGAGGGCAACGAGATCGAATCCGTGACCGTGACCGGCAGCCAGACGCTGGTGGGCGAATCCGCGAACGTGGCGAGCGACGCGAAGATCGTGGACGCGGACGGCGAAGACGTGACGGATGGCTATGAGATCAGCTACGTGGACGGCAAGCTGACGGTCACCGACGACGGCGGCATCGGCGGCGGCGTCGACCCCGAACTGGTCGTAACGAAGACCGCTGAGGAAGGACCGTACAAGCTCGGCGAGGAAGTCACATTTACCATCAAAGCGACCAACATCTATGACGCACCTCAGACCATCACCTTGACGGAGATCGAGGGCGTGACCCTGAAGCAGGGCGTGTTTGAGGATGTGGCAGCCGGCGGCAAGGTCGAGACCACGGTGACCTATACGATCACCGAACAGGATATCCTGGCGGGCAGCTTTACCAATACCGTGACCGCTGCGATGGGCAATATCACCAAGACCGCTGAAGCCACGGTGAAGACCGAGGAGAAGAACGGCCACATCACGATCACGAAGGAGACGACGTCGACGCCTGCAAACGGCAGCACGTACGCGCTGGGCGAGACGATCACCTACGAGATCACGGTGAAGAACGACGGCAACCTGACGATCACGAACATCACCGTCACCGACGAACTGACGGGCGACGAGTGGACGATCGCGAGCCTCGCACCGGGTGCAAGCGAAGTGTTCACCGCAGAATATGTGGTAACCGAAGCTGACGTGCTGGCGGGCAAGGTTGTGAACGAAGCAACCGCGACGGGCACGAGCCCCGATCCGGACAAACCCGACGTACCGGTCGATCCGGGCACGGATGAAGAACCGACCGAGGAGAAGAACGCTAAGCTGACGGTCACGAAGGAAACGACCTCCACGCCTGCGGATGATGCGTATATCCTCGATGAGGAGATCACATACAAGGTAACCGCAACAAACAACGGCAATGTCACGCTGACGAATGTTGTGATCACCGACGAACTGACGGGCGACGAGTGGACGATCGCGAGCCTCGCACCGGGCGAGAGCCAGAGCTTCGAGGCAAGCTACATTGTCACAACGGACGATGTGGTTGCCGGCAGCGTTAAGAACGTTGCAAAGGCGACGGCGATCGATCCGGAGAACAAGCCGGTTGAGGCACAGGGTGAGGTCGAAGACGCTACCATGAAGCGTGACGGCAACGACATCACGGAAGAGCCCGGCGACGATAACGAGACGCTGGATGTGGCATCTCAAAGCATCACGGTCGTGTACGACGGCCAGGCGCATACCCTGACCGCAACGGCGACGGTTGCAGGTTCGACGATCTTGTACAGCACCGACGGCGGCGCAACATGGACCGAGACAGCACCGAGCCGCATCGTGGTCGGCACGACAGAGTTCTCGATCAAGGCGACCCACCCGGCGTACAATGACGTCACAAAGGACGGCTACACGCTGACGGTCCTGCCGAAGGATATCACGATCACGATCGACGATGCGCAGAAGTACGTGGGCGAAGAGGATCCGGAATTCACGTACACGGTCGACGGACTGGTGAACGGCGAAACGATCCCGGCAGACCTCATCTCGCTCTTCCGTGACGAAGGCGAAGAGGTCGGCACGTACCCGATCCACGGCAAGATCGCAACGAAGTCGCTTGCAAAGAGACTGAGCCTGAAGGTGGTCTCCGCATACGTGAGAGACCTGGCAAATGCCAAGACGACGTTCGATGTATCGAACTACAACATCACGTTCGTTGAAGGCACGTTCACGATCCTTGAGAAGCCCGATACGTCCTTCTCGCTGCTGTGGGTATCCGATCTGCTGCTGAAGGGCGAAGGCGCGAATGACGACGCATTCAAGGCGATCATCGAGTACGCGAACAAGCATGCAGGATCGCTTGGCGCCGTTGCAATGGTCAGCACCGGCAACGTGGTCGATTCGTTCGACAACGAAGCTGCGTGGACCTCTGCAAAGGACAGCCTCAAGGCGCTCAGGTACACTCCGTTCCTCGGCGTAGCGGGCACGAAGGATGTCAACGGCGACGAGATGAAGTACGATCAGTACCTCGCGGCAGAGCTGAATGCCAAGACGGAGACCTTCGAAGACGGTTCCGTGTGGTATCGTTCGCTGGGCGACAAGAACCTGCTGCTGGTCGGCATCGGCTATCAGAAGATCGCTGAAACCGACGAAGAGAAAGAACGGCAGGATCGTTGGCTGGAATTCGTAAACAATGCGATTTCCGCGAACAAGAACAAGAAGGTCGTTCTGATCGTGAATGACTGCATGGATGCAGCCGGCGAGCTGACAGAGTTCGGCAAGCTGATCGAAGAAACGATCATCCGGGAGAACGAGAACGTGTGCATGGTCCTTTGCGGCAACGCAAACGGCGCGGCGCATAAGGAACTGACGTACGGCGAGCGCAAGGTCGCGGCGGTCATGTTCAACTATGCGGCGGACGAAGAGAACGGTCTCGGCCTCGTAAGATGCATCACCTTCCGACCGGACAACACGGTCACGTTTGAGACGATCGACGCGATCGAGGGCGAACCCAGAGCGTACGATCCGCTCAAGCCGGAAGAGGATTCGTTCAGCTTTGAACACCTGTTCTGAGACATAAGAAAAAGACCTGCGGGAAATTCCCTGCAGGTCTTTTTTTGCGCCGTGAAGCGGAAGGCGATCTGTTACAACTCTGTTACAAGTCTGTGATGACTCTGTTACAAGTTCTGTTTTATGATATCTCATGAAGAGCGTCACCAATCGGACCGATAAACCGTCTATAACAACAGGGTATCGTATCTGCCCGCCGCACAGGGGCTGTCCCCGGCGCCCCGCCAAAATGAATTGACCTGCGGTCATGAATTGGCTGCGCCATGTAGGGGAGGCCGATCTCGGCCTCCCGAAAACACAAAAGGAGAGAACCAAATGAAACGCATCATCCCCGTATTGCTCGCATGCCTGCTGCTCTGCGCGTGTCTGCCCACACCGGAGCAGGAATACGTCGTCAGCAAGAACGACAACGTACTCGAACAGAAGCTGAACGCAACGCCGCTCCCGGAGGAGGACACGGTCGCCGCCGTGACGACCGACCGACCCGCCGACCGTCCGGCGCCTTCTGCTGCCGCGACGGACGCGCCGACAAGCGCGCCGAGCGGAACACAGCGCTTTTCGGACCGCTGGGACGAGGAAGCGGGCAGCATCCGCGATCACGTCACGCTGTCGATCCATGCCGACGTTGTAACCAAGGCGGATGGGCTGTATCCGGTCTATAAGACGCGTCAGGCGCCGTTTACCGAGCGCCGCGTGATTGAGATTGCCGAAACGCTGCTACAGAAGCCCGAAAAGTGCGAGCTGATCGATGGACTCACCAAGGAGGAATGGACCAAGCAGTTCAAGGAGTTCCTTGACGAGGTTGCAGCGTGGGAGGAATGGGTCGAGAAGGGCAAGCCGGACGACGGCGTCGACCGCGACGAGACCGGGTTCGATCCCGCGTATGTGGAGGAGATGAGCGCATGGTATGCCGAGCAGATCCAGAACGCGCCGGATCGTCTCGGTGCAGCGTCGGCGTCCGATTACAAAAGCTATCAGATCGGGCAGAGCGTCAACTATACGCTTGCGTCGGGCGAGCATGCGACTGTCGAAAGCTGTGTCAATCAAAGCTGGAACACAATGTCCGTCTCCCGAAACTGCAAGCGGTTCGGCTATATCTATTACGAGCATCTGTATGAGCAGGATCGCAAAGGAGAGGATCCGAACACGAACGCGCGGTATTGGATGGAACCGACGGTGACGCGGGAGGAAGCGGAAAAGACGCTGACCGACGCCATGAACCGCCTCGAACTGTCCGGCTTCTCCGTCGTTTACGCGGAGCCCGCCACCTATCTGGACACAGCCGACGGCTACAACGTTGCCGTTTCGGGCGGCTGGGCGTTTGTGCTGCGGCGAGACTTCGACGGCTATCCGCAGATCGACGTGTCGTATGAACCGTCGGACCTTCTGGCCTACGGCGACGGCGAGGCATTCGTGTACAACGAGCCGATCAAAAAGGAAGAGATCACGGTATTCATCGACGAAAACGGATTGGAACGCTTCTCCTACATCGGGCAGAAGGAGATCACTGGTAAAGCGAACGCCAACGTGGAGCTGCTGCCGTTCGACCGGATCCAAAGCATCGTGAAGAACACGCTGTCGGTCTGCTATCCGATGCGCTTTCGAAACAGCGACCGCGACGTCGCACTGGAGGTCTATCGCATGGTGCTGACGACCTATACGCTGCGCGTGCGCGACGAGCAGGATCAGTACGAGATCCCATGCTGGGTCGTGTTCTTTGACGGCTGGAACGGCTTGCCCGAGGAGGCGCGCCGAAACGAGCGCACCCGCCGCGACATGCATCAGGAATGCATCGTCATCAACGCGATCGACGGCTCGGTCGTGCATGATAAGCTGGGGTATTGAGAATGCTTGTCTGACAGCCGAAGCGAAGCAGGGCGGACGGAAGGGTTGATCGTTTACGGAAATGACGCAAATAGGACGAAATTGCGTGTTATAATAACGATAAAGAGGAAAGGGAGGGGAACGCGATGAAACGGTTTGTGCGGATCCTGCTTGCGGCGTTCGGCCTATGCGCGCTGCTTGGCTGCCGGGAAACGGCGGTCATTCAAAATACGGACGACGGGAAGCTGCACATCGACGCGGATCATGTCGTCGACTTCTATCTCGGAAACGACGAGGTAGGCGCGGAGCCGATCGAGGCGCAATGTATGGAGATCATCGGCAACCGGGAGCCGGACGTCAAAACGGACCTTTGCGACGTCGCTTTCCACGGGCCGGAGGATTATTTCGCGATCTATCGTGTCAACGGCACGGAGATCACGATCGTGCATTATTGGAACACGGCTGGTGAACAGACGAGCCTGTACGAGATCGCGCTCGACGAGCACCATGCGCTTGCAAGCGGCATTCGCATCGGGAGCACGGAGGACGAGCTGAAGCGCGCCTATGAAAACAAGCCGGGTTTCTGGCTTGACGAGCATATGAACGACGACGAAACGCGCTGGTACGTCCTGTACGGCGACTGGTATGAGCGCTATCCGATCCTGTTTGAAGTGGACGCCTCCGCCGGCCGTATCACCGGGATCTATTACGAGCTGGATATCTGAACGAAATAAAGAACCCGATCGGCTTGACGCGATCGGGTTCGCTGCTGTTTTATTCTGCTTTCAGCGCCTCGTCCAACAGTCTTGCGGCGGTCGAAACGCAGTCGAGACACGGACGCGAATGGAAAAACTGCGCGTCGCGCGGGGTGGGGGTGGGATCGTTCTTCTCGTCCTTACGGATGGAAAGGATCTCGCGGCAGATGATCGAGCCGTTCTCCTCACGGAACTTCGCCGCAAGCGCCTGTACGTTTGCGTAGTGCGCCTTCTTCGCTTCAGGATCGTGAAGATCGTCATAGCCCTTCAAAAGTCCGTAGACCATCATCATGCCGGACACGGCGCCGCAGACCTCGCGGAGCCTGCCGATGCCGCCGCCGAACGAGGACGCGAGCCGGGCGGCCGTCTTTTCGTCCATGCCGAGCTCGTCGGCGTAGGCCATCACGACCGCCTGCGCGCAGTTTGCGCCGTTTGTGAAATGCTTGAGAGCCAGTTCTTCGTGCGTCATAGCGATTCGATCTTTCTTGTCAGTTCGTCCAGCCAATCGCCTTCATAGAGCTCGATAAGCCCCGCGTCGCACGCGGCGGCGAGCTTCGGGTTGATCGGAATGCGGCAGACGGTTTCGATGCCGTTCTCCTTTGCAACCTTTTCGACATGGCTGTCGCCGAACAGGTTGTGGCGCTTTCCGCAGTCGGGGCACTCGAAATAGCTGTAGTTTTCGACGACGCCGAGCACGGGAATGTGCATCATGTTCGCCATGTTGACCGCCTTCTGCACGACCATGCCGACAAGCTCCTGCGGCGAGGTGACGACGACGACGCCGTCGATCGGCAGGGACTGGAACACGGTCAGCGGCACGTCGCCGGTTCCCGGCGGCATGTCGATGAACATGATATCGACGTCCTTCCAGATGACGTCGGTCCAGAACTGCTTGACGGTTCCGGCGATGATCGGGCCGCGCCAGACGACGGGATCGGTCTCGTTTTCGAGCAGCAGGTTGATCGACATCAGATCGACGCCCAGCTTCGAGGTGACGGGGAAGATGCCGACGTCGCTGCCGGTCGCGTTCTCATGCACGCCGAATGCGTTGGGGATCGACGGGCCGGTAATATCGGCGTCGAGGATCGCGGCGTGATCGCCGTTGCGCATGGCGTTGACGGCCAGCAGGGAGGTGACCAGCGACTTGCCGACGCCGCCCTTGCCGCTCAATACGGCAATGACCTTCTTGACGGAGGACAGGGCGTTGAGATGCGCGCGAAAATCGACGGGCGCTTCGCTGCGCTCGGAGCAAGCCTCCGAGCAGGTGCTGCAGTCATGGGTACATTCGCTCATGATTCAATGATTCCTTTCCGGCGTCAATTAAGCCTTGGACGCCTTGGCTTTTTTGTGGGTCTTGGGGATCTCGCCCGCGGCGGTCAGCGCGAGCTTCGTTGCAACCGGACCGACCAGCTCATAGACGAGCGTCGCAAACAGTACGATCGCGACGATCTGTGTGGAGATGCCTGCCGCGTGCAGCTCGGGATTGGCGGCAACGGACTGCGCCATACCGATCGCAACGCCCGCCTGCGGCAGCAGCGTCACGCCGAGGTAGTTGCGCACCGTGCGCTCGGACTTCGAGAGCATCGCGCCGAAGAACGCGCCGAAATACTTGCCGAGCGTGCGCGCGACGAGGTACACGACGCCCATGACGCCGACGATCGGCAGGATGGTGAGATCGAGCTCCGCGCCGGACAGCACGAAGAACAGCATAAACAGCGGCGGCGTCCACTGCTCGGAGCCGTCGAGGATCTCCATCGCGTCCTTGCGCAGGTTCGCAAACATCGCGCCGATCATCATGCACACAAGCAGCGAGCTGAGATCGAGCAGGTCCGAGAACGCAACGCCGAGGATGACCGCGGTGATCATCAGGCACAGGCGGTTTGCCCGCGAGTGGAAGCAGCGCATGCACAGCGCAAGAAGCACGCCGAGCATCGCGCCGATGCCGATCGACATGGCGATCTCCAGAAGCGGCTTCAAAAGCGCTTCGTTGACCGTGATCGCCGCACCGGTGCTCATCGACTTTGCAAGCGAGAAGCACACGGAGAAGATCATCAGCCCGATCGCGTCGTCAAACGCGACGACCGGCAGCAGCGTGTCGGTCACGGGGCCCTTCGCGCGGTACTGCCGCACGACCATCAGCGTCGCAGCGGGCGCCGTTGCGGCGGCGATCGCGCCGAGCAGCAGCGCCATCGAGATGCGGTGCGTGTCGCTCTCGTTCGGGATCAGAAGCAGCGCGCCGATCACGAACAGCACGGTCGTAACCGCCTGGACGAGCGTGATGATGATCACGCGCACGCCGAGCTTCTTGATATAGGACAGCTTGAACTCGCCGCCGATCGAGAAGGCGATAAAGCCGAGCGCGACGTCCGTGATGCTCGAAAGCGACTGCACGGATTCATGGTTCAAAAGACAGACGCCGTCGCCGAAGATCAGCGGCAGCAGATACGGTCCGATGAGCAGACCGGCGAACAGATAGCCGGTGACGTTGGGCAGATGCAGCAGTTTCATCAGGCGCGAAAGCGCAAGCCCGCCGATCATGGCGAGCCCGAGCGCCAAAAGCGCAGGCAGTGTCGGCATACTTACTCCTCAATTCCCTCAAATGAGCTGATCGGGATCGTAAACATGACGCCCTTTTTGCCCAGTCCGTTCGTGTTGCGCCGAACAACGCGCTTGGCGTGTTCGATCTGATCGTCGTTTAACAGCAGGAACGCCGTGTGGCTCGGCTCAAACTCATGCCGGACCAGCTTGGACATGCCGGAAAAGATCGGCGCGGCGTTGACGTCGCTCTCCAGAAGCGCATGCTTTAAGCTCGTGCTGCTGAACACGATGCCGTTCATGCCGTGCGCCCGAAGCCCCTCAAGCGTGCTTAAAAACTCATCGCATTTGTCGATGGTGATAACAAGAAGCTGCATCTATTTCTCCTTTCGGAATCGTTCTCCGAACAGTCATTATACCCCACTTTTTCAGAAAGTCAATCCAAAAGATAGGATAACGCCTCGCCGATTTTTTCATGCACGCATAAGGTCGCTTCGCGGTCCCTCGGCGTCGCCGACAGGTTGATGACGATCAGCGTATCGCCGCGGAAATAATCGATCAGACCGGCGGCAGGGTAGACCGCAAGCGACGTGCCGCCGACGATCATCGTGTCTGCCTCGCGGATGCTGCGGATCGCGTCGGTCACGACCGAATTGTCGAGCCCTTCGCCGTACAGCACGACGTCCGGCTTGATGATCCCGCCGCAGTCGCAGGTCGGCACGCCCTTCATCTGCATGATCTGCTCGAGCGAATAGAACCTGCGGCAGCGCGTGCAGTGATTCCGGTAGACGCTGCCGTGCAGCTCGCAGACGTGCTTGCTTCCCGCCGCCTGATGCAGCCCGTCGATGTTCTGCGTCACGACCGCGTTCAGCTTGCCCATCTCTTCAAGTTTCGCAAGCGCCTTGTGCGCCTTGTTCGGCTTTGCGTCCGGATAGATCAGAAACTTCTTATAATAGTCGTAGAAGATCTCCGGATAGTCCTCGAAAAAGTCGATCGAAAGCAGCGTTTCCGGCGGCACGCCGTACGCCTTGACCGCCTTGAACACGCCGTCGCTCGAACGGAAGTCCGGGATGCCGCTCTCGGTGCTCAAGCCTGCGCCGCCCAAAAATACGATCTTTTTTGCGTTGTCGATATACGTGCGAAGTGTCGGCATGGTTGTTTCCTCCGTTTGCATTGAAATATCGTTTGCCGTTTGCTATACTGTATCCATGAACGAATCAAGACGCTGGTTTCATCCGCGTCCCATGGCAGGGGCGGCACTCGGCGCGCTTTCGGCGGGGATCTTGGGATCGCTTGCGCCGGACTGGGCGCTGCTTTGCGTATGCGCCGTTCTCGTGCCCGTCACCGCGTTTCTCTTCCATCGCCGCAGCGCGTTCTTTCTGCTGCCGCTTGCCGCGTTTTTGGTGTTCGTTCGCATCGTTCTGGTGCCGACCGCGCTGTTTGAGGACGGTGCGGTCCCGACGTTTGTCAACAACCTGCGCGAAAGCCTGCGTTCCAATGCGGACGCGCTGTTTTCCGACGAAGCCGCGGCGGCAAGGGGGATCCTGCTCGGCGATTCCAAAGCGCTTGATGCATCCGCCCGCGCGGCGTTTGCGGACGCGGGGCTTCTGCATCTGTTTGCGGTCTCCGGCCTGCACGTTACGGTGCTGGTCGGCGTATTCGGCAAGCTCGTGCGTACGCGCTGCAAGTGGCTGTCGCTTGCGATCCTTGCGCTGTTTCTGCTGTTCCTGTGCGCCGTCACCGGCTTTACGCCGTCGGTGCTGCGCGCGTCGTTTTTGCTGATCGGGCTTCGGCTCTGCCGCATGCGTGAGCGCAAGGCGGACATGCCGTCCGTGTTCTGCTTCTCGATGGCGATGACGCTGCTGTGCGAGCCGTTTGCGTACGCGACGGTCGGGTTTCAGCTGTCGTTCTCGGCGGTGGCGGGGATGGTCCTGCTCGGCCGGACGCTGCGAAAGCCGTTCCCGGCGGCCGTGCGTCAGACAAAGATCGCGTCGGCGCTGACCGGCTCGACGGCTGCGATCATCGGCATGCTGCCGCTTACCGCGTATTATTTCGGGACGCTGGCATGGATCTCGATTCCGCTGTCGATCCTGTTGATTCCGACAATGCCGATCCTGCTGCTGACGGGCTTTCTGTCCGTGCTGCTGTACGGCGTGCTGCCGCATGTCGCTATGGCGCTGTCCTATCCCGCGTACGGCGCGATCAAGCTGATCTCGCTCGTTGCAGAGAATCTGGACGTACCCGCGCTGCGCGTGAGGGCGCCGCATCCGGCGGTCATCGCGCTGTATTTTGCCGCGCTGCTGTTCCTGTCGCCGCTGTTTCTGCCGAACCGCAGGCATCCGCGCTGGATCGGGATCGGTCTGCTGCTTGCTGCCGTCCTGCTGTGGTTTCTGTTATAGTATCCCTTCGGGACATAAACAAAAGAAAAAACGGGCAGACGCCGTCGCATCTGCCCGTTGTTTTTTTATTTCCGCAGGAACGCGGGGATGTCCAGCTTGTTGGCCGGGCGCTCGTTGTAGTCGCGGCGAAGTCCGGCAGCGGGATCGCGGTACAGCGGCTGCTCGGGCTTTGCGGGCTCCGGCTCTTCCATCACGGGATCGGGCGCCTTTTCGGGCTCCGCATAAGCGCGGGCGGAGAAGGCATTTTGTGCGGAAGCGGGCGTGCCGGTCGTAAAGCCGCCGAACGGGCGCTGATCGGTGAAGCTGCGCCGTGCGGGCGTGCCGCCCATCTGCAGGTCGTTTGCCTTGTCGGGCTCCTGCCGGTCGAAGCCGGTCGCGATGACGGTGATGCGCAGCGCGTCGCCCATGCTCTCGTCGATGTCGGCGCCGAAGATGATGTTGGCCTCGGGATCCGCGTTCTCCGCGATGATCTCGGCCGCCTCGTTGACCTCAAGCAGAGAGAGGTCGCTGCCGCCGGTGATGTTCATCAGGATGCCCTTTGCACCCTTGATGGAGGTCTCGAGCAACGGGCTCTCGACGGCCTGACGCGCGGCTTCGCTTGCACGCTTTTCGCCGACGGCCGAGCCGATGCCCATGTGCGCCATGCCCTTTTCCTTCATGATCGTCTTGACGTCCGCAAAGTCGAGGTTGATCATCGCGGGGACGGCGATCAGGTCGGAAATGCCCTGAATGCCCTGGCGCAGGACGTCGTCCGCCACGCGCAGCGCATCGGGAAGACTGGACTTGCCGACCAGCGAGATCAGCTTGTCGTTCGGGATCGTGATCAGCGTATCGACGGCGGGCTTGAGGTTTGCAATGCCCTGCTCGGCGTTGCGCATGCGCACGCGGCCCTCGAACGTAAACGGCTTGGTAACGACGCCGACGGTCAGAATGCCGAGTTCCTTCGCGCATTCCGCAATGACCGACGCCGCGCCGGTGCCGGTGCCGCCGCCCATACCGGCGGTGATGAAGATCATGTCGCTGCCCTTCAGCGCTTCGATGATCGCGTCGCGGCTCTCGTCCGCGGCCTTGCGGCCGATCTCGGGATCTGCGCCTGCGCCGAGACCCTTGGTCAGCTTTTCGCCGATCTGGATCTTTTTCTGGCCTGCGCTCAAGGCAAGCGCCTGCTTATCGGTGTTGACCGCGATAAATTCCACGCCCTGCAGACCGTACTGGACCATACGGTTGACGGCGTTGCAGCCTGCGCCGCCGACGCCGACGACACGGATCTGAGCAAAGTTGGTGCTGTCTACATTGGTTTCGAACATGGTGGTTCCCCCTTTGTTTATTTCGTGAAGAAGTCCTTCAATTTTTGCAGAAATCTCTTTTCGTCCGGCTTTTCGGAGGTCGGACGATCCTCGGCGCGGTTGGCGCGGAGGACAAAGTTGAGTGCGCCGAACGCACTGCAGTAGTTGGGCGACGACAGCCGCGGCGTCCACGGCATGTCCCGCTTGATCGGAAAGCCCAGCGCCTTCTTGAGGAAGTCGAGCGATCCGCGCATCATCAGGAGTCCGCCGCCGGACAGGTACACGATCGGGCGGGATTCCAGATTGACCTGCAGCCGGTCGAGCTCCTCGCGGATGTGCGCTGCAAGGTCGTTCGCACGCGCCTCGATGATGTAGGCGATCGTGCTGTTTTCCACGCGCTTCGACGCGGTCTCGGAACGGAGAATCTCCGTCTTGTCGCCGTAATCGAGCGAGAACACGAAGCGGCGCTTGGCCTGCTCCGCAGACTGCAGCGTGACCTCCAGTCCGAACGCGAGGTCGGAAGCGAACTGGTAGCCGCCCATCGGGATCGAAGCGACGCCGGTCAGCGCGGCGTTTTCGATCACGCAGATGTCCGTCTGCCGATAGCCGACGTCGATCAGCACGGCGGGGCGGACGCGTTCCTCCTCGGGAATCAGCATCGTCGCTTCGCCCAAAGCGGCGCTGATGCACATCGAGATCTCAATGCCGAGATCGTCCAGCGCGTTCTGGATCGTCTCGATGTATTCCTCCCGCACGAACATGTGCGCGATGAGGCCGGAGATCTCCTCGGTCAGCACGCCCTGCGGCATCTCGGACGAGGATACGCCGTCGACCAGAAAGAACACCGGCGTGCTGTGCATCAGGATGTGTCCCGGCGGGGTGACGATCTTCTCAAACGAAAGCTCGATCAGCCTGTCCACGTCCGAGGGATCGACCACGCGTGCGCGTTCGCCGAGCGTCAGCGTCATATCCGACAGCACGAGCTTCGAGAAGGAGACCGGCACGGTCAGTGCGATATCCCGGATGCGCGTATGCGACTCCTGCTCGGCCTTCTGGACTGCGTCAATGATCGCGTCATGCAGGCTCTGCTTGTCCGAGAACGTGTCCTCCCGGTATCCGTCGCAGCCGGAAACACCGGCACCGTGCACCACGATGCCGCCTTTATCTGAAACGCTGCCCAAAAGGCACACGACCTTTGAGCTGCCGATGTCCAAAATCGCAGCAGGCTTCATATTCATCCTCCGCAAAGATACCTATATTATAGCAAAGGATTCCGGTGCCTGCAATATATTTTCATCCGCAATCGTGTCCGTTTTGAAAATTTTAACATGCAAATGTAACAGAAATGTATTATTTTTGAGACCAATTCAAGGTTTAATCAACGAAATTGCTTGTTTTTTGTCCGAAGGAACGGTACAATACCGGCATGTGGGTACTTGATCTCGATCTGGATTTCTTTTTGGACGATTGCTGTCCGCTTGCGAACAGGGGAGAGCGGCCTTCGCCCGACGCGGCAGCGCCGTGGACGGAGGCGGCGGTCGTCGCGTTTTTGGAAAACGGGCTCGGTCTCAATCCGGCTCATCCGATCCCCGGCCGCATCACGGAAACGCACGACGGCGCGCTCGGCTTCTGGAAGGAGCGCATGGACGCCGGGCTTCTGTCACGCCCGTTTTCGGTCATGCACGTCGACGCGCACGCGGACCTCGGCATCGGAAAGCCCGGACCCGGCTTTGTACTGAACAACGTGCTCGGCATTCCGCCGAAGGAGCGCGACGCGTTCGCCCGCTACTATGCGCAAAAGCAGCTCGATGAGGCGAACTATCTGCTGTTCGCGCTGGCCTTCCGCTGGATCGACGAGCTGACGCTTGTGCGCGATCCGTTTTCCCGGCCCGACCTGCCGCCGTTCTGCGAGCCGGACGGGGAAGGGTACCGCCCGATCCGGCTCTGCTCGTTCGTCTCGACGCTCTTTGCACCGCAGTACGGGCCGGAGCCGAGCATCCCGCTGACGGTGTACAACGATCCGGAAAAGGTGTCTGTCCGCACGCTGTTTGCCTGCATGAACCTTGCGATCTCGCCGCGCTACGCGCCCAAGCGCGCCGACGCGCTGATCCCCGTGATCGCGCGATATATGGAACTTGTATAGCGGACGAATCTATGGTATACTAATCCGAAAGAACAATCGGGGGATTGACAGATGAAATGGCTGGAGCTGACGGTCTATACGACTGATGCGGGGACGGAGGCGGTGTGCGCCGCGCTGAACGGCGCGGGCATCATGGGCCTGTCCATCGAGGAGAGCCGCGAGAAGGCGTTTGCGTTTTTGCGCGAAGCGGCGATCTTCTGGGACTTTGCGGACATGGACAAGATCGGCACGGACACGCCGTGCGTCAAAGGCTACGTCGCGGACTGTCCGGAGAATCTGCCCGTCGTCGAAGCCGCCAAGGCGGCGGTTGCGCGGCTCAGAACGCTCGATCTGCCGTATGACATCGGCACGCTGTCCATGTCGGTCGTCTCGCTCGACGAGGAGGACTGGGTCAACAACTGGAAACAGTACTATAAGCCGCTCCCGATCGGTAAACGCCTTCTGGTGCTGCCCTCGTGGGAGGAGAGGCCGGACACCGATCGCATCGTCTTAAAGCTCGACCCCGGCATGGCGTTCGGCACCGGTGCGCATCAGACGACGCGCATGTGCCTCGAATTCCTTGAAAAAACCGTGCGTCCGGGCGATACGATGCTCGACCTCGGCTGCGGCAGCGGCATCCTGTCGATCGCGGCAAGGCTTTTGGGCGCGGTGCAGGCGACGGCCGTGGACATCGATCCGATCGCCGAGTCGATCGCGTATGAGAACGCCGAGATGAACGGCATCGGGCGCGACGGCTACCGCGTGCTGATCGGCAACGTGCTCGACGATCTGCGCATTCAGCGCGAGATTTCCGGGCAGTATCCGGTCGTTGCGGCAAACATCGTGGCGGACGTCATCATCGCGCTTGCGCCGCTTGCGCGCACGCTGGTACAGCCCGGCGGCGTCTTCCTCGTGTCCGGGATCATTGACGAGCGCGTGGACGAGGTTGTCCAGGCATTGAACAACAGCGGCTTTGCGATAGCGGAGCACAGCCGCGCCGAAGGCTGGAACGCCTTTCTTTGCCGATAATGCATCGCTTTTTTACGAATGACATCCAGACCGGCCGCGCCGTGGTGCGCGGCGACGATGTAAAGCACATCGCGAAGGTCCTGCGGCTGAAGCGGGGCGACGCGGTGCAGCTTTGCGACGGCCGCGGGAACGAATGCGACGCGACCGTTTCGGAGATCCTTTCCGATGCAGTCACGTTCGAGACCGCGCCGTGGCGCAGGGCAAACAGCGAGCCGGACGTATCGATCACGCTGTTTCAGTGCCTGCCGAAGGCTGGCAAAATGGAGACGATCATCCAGAAATGCGTCGAGCTCGGCGCATGCGCGTTCGTGCCGGTGCAGTCCGAGCGCTGCGTGGTCGTATTGAAGCCGCCGTATGAGGGCCGCATCGAGCGCTGGCAGCGCGTTTCGGAGGAGGCGGCAAAGCAGAGCCGCCGCGGCGTGATCCCGAAGGTTTCGCTTCCGGTCGCGCTGGACAAGCTGGACCTTGCTCCGTTCGATACGGCGCTTGTCGCCTATGAAAACGAGCATGCCGTTTCGCTGAAGGCGGCGCTGCGCGAAGGCGCGGGAAAACGCATTGCGATCGTGATCGGGCCGGAGGGCGGCTTTTCCGAGGCAGAGATCGCAAAGCTTTCGGCGAAGGGCGCGCGGGCGGTCACGCTCGGCACGCGGATCCTGCGCACCGAGACCGCCGGCATGGCGATGACCGCGCAGATCCTTTACGAGGTGGAGCCGTGAGAGTCGCATTTTACACGCTCGGCTGCAAGGTCAACCATTACGAAACGCAGGCGATGGAGGAACTGTTCCGCGCCGCGGGACATACCGTCGTTCCGTTCGAGGACGTTGCGGACGCGTACGTGGTCAATACCTGTACGGTCACGCAGATGAGCGACAAGAAATCGCGTCAGATCCTTTCGCAGGCGCACCGCAGAAATCCGAACGCGCCGATCGCGGCGGTCGGCTGCTACGCCGAGGTCGCAAAAGACGCGGTCGCCGCGCTTCCGGGCGTATCGCTCGTGCTCGGCACCGAGGGACGGAAGGATATCGTGCGGCTCGTCGAGCGCGCCGCCGTCGGGGGAACGGTCGAAGCGGACTATCCCGCGCCGTTCAAACGCCGCGCGTTCGAGGAGCTTTCCGCGCAGTCGGACAGCCGCACCCGCGCCACGCTCAAGGTGCAGGACGGCTGCGTGAGCTTCTGCAGCTACTGCATCATTCCGTATGCGCGCGGCGCGCTGCGCTCGCGCACGCTTTCGAGCACGAAAAAGGAGCTCGAAGCGCTCGCCGGACGCGGATACCGCGAGGTCGTTCTGACCGGCATCCAGCTTTCGGCATACGGCGCGGACCTGTCGGATCATCCGGAGCTTGCGGATCTGATCGCGCTTGCGGACGCGATCCCGGGCCTTGAGCGCCTGCGCCTCGGTTCGCTGGAGCCGCGGGTCATCACCGACCGGTTCCTGGCGGTCGCGGCGAACAGCCGCACGCTGTGCCGGCAGTTCCATCTGTCGCTGCAGAGCGGCTCCGACACGGTGCTTGCCCGCATGAATCGCCGCTACACGACGGCGGAATACCGCGACGCGGTCGCGCGCAGCCGCGCGTGCATGCCGGACGCGGCGATCACCACGGACATCATCGCGGGTTTCGTCGGAGAGACGGAGGAGGAGCACGAAGAAACGCTGCGCTTCGTCGAGGAGATCGGCTTTGCGCGCATTCACGTGTTCCCGTACTCGCGCCGCAAGGGCACGAAGGCGGACGCGATGGAGGGGCATCTGCCGCGCGCGCGGAAGGAAGCGCGCACCCGCGAGCTGATCGCGCTCGGCGAACGCCTCGAAGCCGCGTTTGTCGACCGGCAGATCGGGAAAACGGTCTCCGTCATCATGGAGGACGACGGCACGGGCTATACCGGAAACTACGTTCGCGTGCGCTGCGGCGCGGCGTGCGGCGAAACGGTCAACGTGATAATCACCGGCCGCGACGGAACGGTCGCGCTCGGCATCATCGAATAGGAGGAAACGAAAATGTGTCTGTTCTGTAAGATCGCGGCGGGCGAGATCCCGTCGAAAAAAGCGTACGAGGACGAAAGCGTTTACGCGTTTTACGACATCGCGCCGCAGGCGCCGGTGCACGTCCTCGTGATCCCGAAAACCCACATCGAAAGCGCGCAGGCGCTGACGCGCGAGGACGACGCGCTTCTGGGACACATGTTCGAGGCCGCGCGTGCGATCGCGGTCGAAACCGGACTCGACAAGACCGGTTACCGGCTGATCACGAACGTCGGCGCGGACGCGGGACAGAGCGTACCGCATCTGCATCTGCATCTGATCGGCGGCAAAACGCTGAAATGGGACAACTGAGTAAGAATACCGTCTGTGTCAACGCGCAGTTTATGTGCGTTGCAGACGCAGGCACGCGTGTTACGGAGGAAGAACGGCAGGCTATCAATCGTCAAATGCAGCGACATGTGCGGTGCATCTTCGATGCATAGGCGGACGCGGAAAACCAGTCTGTCGAAAGTTTTTCGACAGACTGACCGGAACGGTTGCATTTTCGACGTTTTTCGCGTATAATAGACCGGATTCAAGGTTCGGGGGAAGAGGAAAACATGACGGCATCGCTGGACAAGGCAAAACGCATCCATCTGATCGGCATCGGCGGATGCAGTATGAGCGGCATCGCACGGATTCTGAAGGCGCAGGGACACGAGGTCAGCGGAAGCGACCGCGGACACACGCAGTTTACCGATCGCGTGGAGCAGGACGGGATCAAGGTCTATTACGGACACAGCGCCGAGCAGGCGAAGGACGCCGATCTGATCATCTATTCGGCGGCGATCAAGCCGGAGAATCCGGAACGCGCC